>Ga0257127_1000970_pt1 | contig 22043 bp, 29 predicted proteins | sample SI060_135mmetaG_FD_190152 | JGI IMG/M metagenome (GOLD analysis project Ga0257127, IMG submission 190152) | Marine microbial communities from Saanich Inlet, British Columbia, Canada - SI060_135m | ecosystem: Environmental > Aquatic > Marine > Inlet | place: Canada: British Columbia | collected... | reverse complement strand
TATTATCTCATATTCATGAAGTGTTTACAACGAATTTTTTGCTGTAAAAAGAAAAAAAATGTAAAAGAAGTTTATGTTTTACAATTGGAACAACAAAAATATTATGTTGGTGAATCATTCAATGTTAATAAAAGAATACAATCTCATATGAATAATGGTGGTTCAGGATGGACTCGTAAATATAAAGTAATATGTTCTGAAAAAACTATCACAAATCCACAAGATACATTATGGGAATTATCAGAAACATTGGAACAAATGAATATTCATGGTATTGATAATGTAAGAGGATCTATGTTTACAAAACCATTTAATTTAACGAAACAAGAAAAAATTATGGCCGCTCAATTATATTGTGAAAAATATAATTTATGTCGTAAATGTGGAGAACCAGGTCATTTTATTAATCAATGTAATAATCATACAGTCGCCCCATGGGTAAACAAATTTGGTGGATTATTAAATGATGATAATAATAATAATATAACAGATCGTATATGTATTACATGTAATTCAAATATTAATCGTTTACCTAATTATTGTAAATATTGTCATACATGTTATAAATTATCGAAAACTTAATACTGGAGTATTACGATACTGTGGATATATATGACAAAATATAAGGTATATTACTAACCAATGGATCATATATACTTCTAATGAATGTTTTCCAATACCTTGTAAAGTATAAGATAGTTCATTATTTTTAACACCATCTGGCAATTCTGGTTCATATTTTATAATTAAATGTCCTAGAATAATTCCAATTAGTATTAATAAAATCCATGGAATTAATGGGAAATGATCTAATGCGGGATAATTAAAGTAAAACCCTGAAATAAATGCCGTTTTAGGTGGAACACCTGAAAACATTGAACGATCTTGATTTACCAAGAAATATAATACCGTTATAATTACTAAAAATGAATAAATTGCTGACATATTATTTACAAATGGAACCAATAGTAATGATGAAAATGCTACAAAATGTAAAATCCCAAATTTAACAAAATTATATCCAAAGACAAAATAAGTAAATAATGTCATAAATAAAGCACAAAAGGCTAATTTCCCAATTCGATATAATTGTTTTTTTATATATTGTTTTTTATCTTGTTTTTTCTCTTGTGAAATATAATAGGAAAATACTAAATTTATCCCCACACATGTTATAAATATAATCTGAGCAACCTTGGCGGTAACTTTTAACGGAAATGTATCGTATTCTATTTCTTTAAACCCATATTGATTGGGAAAATAAAAAACATGAAATATAACCATACTTATGACGGCTATTCCTTTTAGTATATCAATTTCTTCATAACGTTTCATTGTTATATAATATATATTATTATTATTATTATTACAATATGTCCAAAAAATAAATTTGAAAAATAGTATGTATTTTATTTAAAACAAAGATACGATAATAATATAATTATGAGTGAACAATATCAAAAAAAGGAATTAAGACAACATATTTATGATACACCTGATACATATGCGGGTGGTTGTGATTTAATTAATGAACTACTTCCCATATATTCAAAAGAGGATCATAAAATTATTTATAAAGAAATTGAATTTATCCCTGTTCTTTATAATATGTTTAATGAAATACTTGTAAATGCAAGGGATCATAAAATTCGTTTAGAAGGAAAAGATGTTTACCAAGTTACAAATATTAAAGTAAATTTTGAAAAAGATACAAATACATGGAGTATTTATAATGATGGAGAAGGTATTCCTATAAAAATCCATAGTAAAGAAAATGTATATAATCCAGAATTAATTTTTGGACATTTACTTACATCTTCCAATTATGATAAAAATGAAAAGAAAATTGTTGGTGGAAAAAATGGTTATGGAGCCAAAATTACCAATATATTTTCTGATTATTTTAAAGTTGAAACAGTTGATAGTAAGGGTAAATTATATTATACACAGGAATTTCATAAAAATATGACAGTTATTGATAAACCTGTTATAAAGAAATGTTCTAAAAAACCATTTACAAAAATCACATGGAAAACAGATCTAAAAAGGTTTGATTTAGAAAACTTTACAGAAAATATGATATCATTAATGATCCGTCGTATATATGATATTTCAGGGATTACAGAAAATAAATTACATGTATATTTTAATGATGAGAAGCTGAAAATTAAATCATTTCAGGACTATCTGAAATTATATGAAACTGTATCAGATAAAATATATGAATGTATTTCAGAAAGATGGGAAGTATCTGCTTGTACATCTAGTTCTGATAAGTTTGAACAATTATCCTTTGTCAATGGGATTGCCACACCAAAAGGTGGTATCCATGTTGATGTAATTGTGAAACAAATTACAAGTGGTGTTGTTGATTATATTAAAAAAACAAAAAAGAAAACAGTATTAGAAAAATATGTAAAAAATTATTTATCTGTTTATATTAATTCTGTGATTGAAAATCCATCATTTGATAGTCAAACCAAAGAACGATTAATTACACCTAAATCTAAATTTGGTTCAAAACCGATTATTTCACAAAAATTTATTAAAAAATTATGTGATGGTGGATTAACTGTAAAAGTATTACAATTTTCAGAGTTTAAAGATAATACATTACTGAAAAAAACAAATGGAACCAAAAAATCTAAATTAAGAGATATTCCTAAACTAGATGATGCGAATATGGCTGGAACAAGAAAAGCACATCTATGTACATTAATCCTTACGGAGGGTGATTCAGCAAAGTCTATGGCAATTGCTGGGTTATCTGTAGTTGGGAGAGATCACTATGGTGTCTTTCCTTTGAAGGGTAAGGTTTTAAATGTTCGGGATGCCCCCGCTCAGCAAATTGTTAAGAATCAAGAAATCACCAATATTAAAAAAATTATTGGATTAGAAAGTGGGAAAAAATATAAAGATCTTAAATCACTACGATATGGAAAAGTTATGATTATGACTGACCAGGATCATGATGGATCCCATATCAAAGGATTGGTTATGAATTTATTTCATAGTCAATGGCCGGAACTATTAAAATTAGATTATATTAATTGTATGATTACACCTATTATGAAAGTTTCCAAAGGAAATCAAATTAAACCATTTTATACATTAACAGAATATAATCAATGGAAAAAAGGTGTCAATCCCAAGCTATGGAAAATTAAATATTACAAGGGATTAGGAACATCAACTTCTAAAGAAGCGAAAGAATATTTTATGAATCTAAAAATTAATCAGTATAAATATACAGAAGGTTCTTCAGATGAATCATTGATATTGGCTTTCAAAAAAACAGAAGCGGATCAAAGAAAAGAATGGTTAAAAAATTTTAATGAAGAAATAATTCTTGATTATGGATTAAAAGAAACAAAAATTGAAGATTTTATTAACAAAGAATTTATTCATTTCTCCAATTCTGATTGTTTACGATCAATTGGAAATTGTATTGATGGATTTAAAGTTTCTCAAAGAAAAGTATTCTTTTCATGTTTAAAAAGGAAATTATATAATGAAATTCGTGTTGCTCAATTATCGGGTTATGTGAGTGAACAAGCTTCTTATCATCATGGAGAAGCTTCATTACAAGGCGCGATTATTGGGATGGCTCAAAATTTTGTAGGGTCAAATAATATTAACCTCTTACAACCCAATGGTCAATTTGGAACCAGAATTATGGGTGGTAATGATGCAGCAAGTGCTCGTTATATTCATACACAATTAGATCCATTGGTTGATGTCATCTTTCCAAGTAGTGATTATCCATTACTTGATTATATTAATGATGATGGATTTATGGTTGAACCTAAATGGTATTGTCCGATTATTCCTATGGTATTAGTAAATGGAATGATAGGAATTGGAACAGGTTTTAGTACAAAAATTCCTCAATATAATCCATTAGATTGTGTTACGAATATTAAACGTAAATTAACTGATGAACCTTACCAGGCAATGATACCTTATTATAATGGTTTTAAAGGAAAAATAATTAAAATTGATCAAAATCATTTTGTGACAAAAGGACGTTATAATATAACAAAAGATGATATGATTCATGTAACTGAATTACCGATTGGAACATGGACAGATGATTTTAAATTATTCTTAGAAAATGAAATACAAAAAGAAAATCCATGGATTTTAGATTATGAAAATCATTCAACAGATGAATCTATTAATTTTACAATTAAAGTTAGTGATGAAACACTCTTTGATAACACATACAAAAAGAATAATGTGATTGAAGAAAAACTAAAATTAATCTCAAAAAAGTCATTAACAAATCTTCATCTATATACGAAGGATGGGAATATCAATAAATATGGAAGTATTTATCAAATAATGGATCATCATTATTATACAAGATATGAAATGTATACAAAACGTAAACAATATTTAATTTCCACCTTGGAAAAGAAAATTCGTTTATTAGAATCTAAAATGATGTTTATTCAATATGTTATTGATGATAAAATAAAAGTTTATAAACAATCAAAACAAAGTATTATTGATTCACTAAAAGAATTTGAGTTTCCCTTTTATGAAAATAATACAATTATCTCATTTAATGTAAAGAAAAAAGTTTCAACAGAATATAATTATCTTCTTAATCTTTCTGTTTATAATTTCACATTAGAAAAAGTTGAAGAATTAGAAAATGAAATTGTAACTGGAAAACAACATCTTGATGAAATAAAAAATACAACCGAAAAAGATATGTGGATTACAGAATTAGATGAGTTTGTCAAAATGTATAAACGAAGATATTAGATATTAAATATATTATATTTTATAGCTATATGATTATCTACTTTTCTCGCAGGACCTTTCATTATAAATGAATACATACGAGCTTTTCCCCATGATTCTGTAGTTTGATTTGGACGGCTTCCAGATGAATAATAGGCACCCTTTCCTTTTTTTACAACTTCTTTTAATGCTTTTACAGGAATACCTGTTACTTTTGAAATTTGTTTATAATTTTTATGATTTTCACCATATTTTTTTTCAAACTTTCTCACCCATTGAGACTTTTTATGTTTATAACTTGTTAACGTAGGTCTATCTATATAAACACCTTTTTTATAAGATTTTATAGATTTACGTATTGATTTTAATTGTTTTTTTTTATCTTTTTTTGATATTCCACGAGTATATTTTTTAGGTATTCTTCTTGTTTTTATTTTTTTTCTTTTTGTATTCCCCATATATATATTAATATTATAATAATTAGTTTAAAAATATTTAAGAAAATATAATATATATATATAAAATATAAAATGTCAGAAGAAAAAATTGATTATCTTGATGTTGACGATACAATTCCAGGTCAAAATTTTGTATGTTTATCATTTGTATCGCCCGAAACGATGATTGAAAGTAAAGAATCTTTTAAAGTGGCAAAGTTTTTACAAAGTGTTTGTAAAGAAAAAGATATGGATTTTAATTTAGTTATGAATCAATATAAAGACTTTACTTATCGTTTCGGTGATGAACTTCAAAGAGATTATGATAAAGAATGTAACATGAAGACAAATATTCGTGGTGTTAAAGTAAGAGGTACATATTCAACACGCGAAGAAGCGGAACGCAGAGCTAAAAAACTTCAAGGTTTTGACAGTACTTTCCATGTATTTGTTGGCCAAGTTGGTTATTGGCTCCCATGGGATCCATGTGCCGATGGTGTTGAAAATGAAGAATTTATTGAAAACGGTCTTAATGATATGATGAAAAAATATAAAGAAAATAGTATTAATAAAGATATTATGTATGAACAAGATAAACGTGAAAAAGTTAAACGTGCGAGAGAAGAAGCGATTGAAGCAGAAAAAAATAAACAAGAAAAAGCAACTGTAAGTGAAGATAATAAATTAAATAAGGTTGTTGAGGATGTTGAACAAGTTGTTGAGGATGTTGAACAAGTTGTTGAGGATGGGAAAAAACTGGTGAATGATGTTGAAGAAGTTATAGAAGATGTTGTTGAGAGTGTTGGTGTTGATACTGATTTACAACAGGCTTTAGATGGTGTTGATCCTTGGATGGCAAATAAAATCAATAATCAGAGTGGTAATACAGAACCAGAGCCAGAACCAAATCAATAATTTATTTTTTTATCTAATGGTATTATATGAATACTATTATTTATTTTTCCATGATTATTATAATATATTTTATATTGTATAAAGTTGTAGATACTAATGGGGATACAACACAACAAAAAAAAAATTGTAAAGTTATTCGGGTAAATATTCATACACCGGAACCAATGTTTACACATTATCGTAAAATAAGTGAATTTAATGAAGAATATGTTCCGGATGAAGTATTTAAAAAAGAACATGATGATGGTGAAAATAAACATGAATGGTTAAGACATTTTGAATAAAATATATATTTTATTATATAATTATTATATATTTTATTATATATAATATGATTAGTTTTAGTTTATTATTTTTTATGACTGGGATTATTATGATATTTATTTCATTACATATGTCAAAAAATAAAGTTGAATGTAGTGAAAAAACAAAAATAATCATTGATGAAACACCCAATAAAAAAGAAAATGAACAAATATATAGTCGTCCTTTATTTAATACAGAAATAACGTTATAATCTTATTTACATACCCGATAAAATGGATATTCACCACACTTTTGACTTTTCCTTGTTATTTCACAAATATCACCACTTGATATTCTTAAAATTTTAGATATAATATCATTTCTTAATATAATTGGTAATTGATTAATTTGACAATTACATTTTTCAAGTATGGTTGTAATTTCATGTTTATTTCTTATTACACGATGTTTAGGTACAAGTCTGTGTTCCATAATATTATTAGTTATATTATTAATTGTAAACACATTTACATTACGAAAATGTTTATTTTGTAATAGATAGTTATTTTTTTTCATTTCATCTATAATTGTTTCAGATAATGATGTTTCTTCAAAATCATTTTGCAGAATAATATTTAAATTATTAAAACTCTGTTGGAGTGTTTCTGATATCACATCATCAATAATTACAAATACACTATCTTCAAAATCAAAATATTCCTTTTTATATAAATTTAATATTTTATCACATACGGATTTTGTTACTTTTGATGAATTTGTACCAATATGTGGTAAATTATAATATACAATATGTAACTTAAATGAAGGAATATATCTATGATTGATTGTAAAATTACATCCAGCTGAATTTCCTAATGGATTTAATTGAGAATTCTTGGCAAGTGGTGATAAAAACATTTTTTCAACTTCTTGTTGAGATAAATCAGCAATACTTGAAGTATCCCACTCATCTTTTAACATTTCTTTTAATGAATATCTTGTTTTATTAATTTTATCAATACTATTCATATTTATTATTACTATTATATTTATTATATTTATTATATTTATTATATTTATTATATTTATTATATTTATTATATTTATTATCAAATTTTAAATAATTTCTATAAAATATATTAATATGGAAATATCTGAAAATTTAAATGATATTTCATTGTGGAGTGAATATGAAAATGATACACTAATTCATTATCATAAATTATCAACAATTTATAAAAAAAGATATCAACGTGCGAGTGATTTATATAATTCTCTTCATAATTTGTTTGGTATTATTACAGTTATAGCTTCATCAATTGCTTCAACTATATCATGGGGTGATGATATAGAAGATAACAAAAAAATATTATTAACAACTGTTACAACAACTTCTGCGGTTTCATCGGCGATTCAAAATTTTTATAAATTTAAAGAAACATCTGAACATTTGACCTCAACTGCCAAAAATTATTCCACTCTTCAAAATAAAATTGAAAATTTAGGTAATATTGAACCGTCCTCTCGCCCAAGTCCTTTTAATTTATTTACCCAACTCCAACATGATTTTAATGAAATATCAAGTAATCGTCAAGAACTTTCAAATCATTTTATTAAATGGTTTTATCATAAAAAAGAAGATGATAATTCATATCTTGAAGATAAAAAAAAAATGTATATGAAAAGATACAGTTTAGATACATTAAATAGTGACTCAAACTCTGAAAACGTTGATATATAATAGATTATTTCATCATACAACTGATTTTGTATTTCTTGGTCTTAGATTATAAGTTCGTTTTGGTGTAATCATAACATATTCAGTATGCGTCCCCATCCATTGATTTGATCGTCCTGTATCTTTTGAAATCTTTACCAACATATTTGCAGCATCCATTGTTTCGGATTGAATTCTTTCATAATTAAAAGAATCAGGTGATGTGCTATACCATATATTATATACTTCTAAAATTTCTTTACTTTGATCCATAATATTCATCTGTAGTGATTTAATAAATGTAATATCATCTAATAACTCTTCCTTTGAATTATATCTTGTATTTACATCTGAACCATTAAACTTCCAATGTAAAAATAATTTGTAAATTTCTTTACGATTATCTGTAGATCCCAAACTACATTTATTTAGGAAAGATACATCATTCAGTAGCTGTTGTTTATTCATATTTTTTCTTTTTATATTTTATGTTTCAAGGTTTTTACTAAAAACAACTAATATACTTTCAAATTTTTAGTTGAATAATTCAATTAATGTATCATATCTTAATTTCTCAGCCTCCATAAGAGGTGTATTTCCCCAACGATCAATCATATTTGCATTAACTTTTACAATTTTTAATAAAAATTCAACTATTTCATAATGATTTTCACATACAGCTAAATGTAATGCCGTTCTTCCATCATAATCACATTGAGACATATCAACTTCATGATTAAATAATATTTTTAAATATTCAAGGTCACCTTCTTTTGCTGCTAAACATAATTCACTAAATTCATTTTGTTTTTTTGAATGATATGTGTATTCGGTTGGATTTATCCGATCTTCATTTACCACATTCCCAAATATATGAAAATTAAATGTTTTGCCAAATTCTTTACAAAATTCAATGCCTCGTGATGAATTTCCAATGGAATCTAAAGATGGTGACCATGTTACAATACCCATTACATTTGGGATAATAACCATAATTGCTCCAGCAACACCTGATTTTGATGGAATTCCAATTTTAAATGCAAATTCACCAGAATAATCATACATTCCACACATCATCATCATTGATAATATATTTTTTACAGTATCACATGAAAATACACGTTTCCCTGTAAATGGATTTACACCACCATTTGCTATTGTTGAGGCAACTATTGATAATATTTCACTTGTAACTTCAATAGAACATGATTGAAAATATAATTCAAGTGTTTCATTCAAATCTGTGTTTTCAGGAAATCCTGTTTTTTTTCTTTCATTGGTTTCATTCATGAAATATGATAATGCAAAATTACGATCTGCAGTTTTTTTCTCAGATAAATAAACCGGATTATTAAATCCAATCTTATATATTCCACCACATAATTCACTCCATATTTTTGTTATATGTTCAAACCTTTCTGATTGACTTAATCTATTCTTAATTAATGATGTAGTCATTATTGCTCCTGAATTTATTAAAGGATTATGTGGTAATCCATCTTTATTTAATGTTAACTCATTAAACGCTTGACCACTTGGTTCCCTCCCCACATATGTATGAACATAATCTTCACCATTTTCCTCAAGTGCTATCCCATAATTAATCGGTTTACAACATGATTGAACTGTGAAATCAACATTTGTATCTCCAATATTGTATCTTTGTCCATCTATTGTACATACAGATATTCCATATTGATCGGGATTAACTCTGGCTAATTGTGGAATATATCTTGCTACATCCCCATCGCAATGATTTTTTGTATTAAAATATATTGTATGAATGTTTTCACAAAATTTTGTAAAATTGGGAATAATTAAATTTCTTTGTAATACTTTATTAATAATACAACTATGATTTTCTATACATTTTTTAAATTGTTCATAAGTTAATCTTTCACCCGGATATAAATGTTTAAAATTATAAAAAATAGTTTTGAATCTTGGATCATTTTCATAAAACCCTAAATTATGAAAATATTCAAATATATCTGTTTTTTTTATACTTGTTTCTTTACTGTTTCTTAAAAATGTTAAATAAAATCTCTTTTCAAGTGAAATTTTGATATGATTATATTCTAAAATTGATTCTGTTAAACGATTCCAATTACTCATTACTCACATTAATTAATTATTATCTTAAATATTTTTATTTAAACATTAATTAAGAATATCACCATACAAATAATGCTTCAATTAATTAAAACCCTTTTTTCATTATTTCCATTAGCAAACTCACAAACTCTAATTGGTTCTCAAAGAGATAATCATGGATGTAGTCTTGATGGCGGATATCAATGGTGTGAATCATCTCAATCATGTATTCGCCCGTGGATGACTGAATGTCATCCAGTTGTAATTGATCCACCACCTACAAATTGTCATAAAGATAGTTATAATCATTGTGTTCCCAATAATTGTCGTTTATGGTTTGATGGGTGTAATCGTTGTATGGTCTCTGAAAATGGATTACTTGGTTGTACTAGAATGTACTGTATAAATCCAGATGTTGGAAAATGTTTGGATTTTCATAAGATAAATCTAGATTTAAAAGAAAATGATATTTGTTATCGTTTTTGTGAAGATGGATCCGAACCGAATGTTCAATTAAATTCACAATGTCCACATGGAACTATATGTAAGTCTCCGTCAAATTCAATGGTTTCATTTGATAGTTGTGGTAATCGGGCCTATCGTTGTTTAAGAAATCCTCATTAATTTATTTTTTACAAGCATTTCCATTTTTACAATACCATTTATTAACTCCTGTAAATTCACAGACTAAATGAGTTAATGCCCCTATTAAAAATAAGGATATTTCCATAATATGATTTTTATTCCAATCTTGACATGCTTTTTTTGTTTGTTTATGAAACATACCTATAAATGAACTCACAATTGTTCCAACAATCACAACAACAATACCTACTGCAATTGCTTCTCCTAGTAGTTGATACATTTTATTATATTAATAGATAAAAATTTTGATCCATATATTAATATAAAAAAATTATAAAACCATTAATGAAAGATACATTTATTGAAATCCCAAAAAATATATTACATACCGATTTAACATTCTTATATATATTTCCAAATGGTCCGTTTGAATCTATTAAATATTATCAATAAATTTGATAGATTAAATAAATTATTGATATCTTAAATTATGCCGAAAAAAAAGAAAAATAATAATAATAAAAAACCCTACAAAAAACAAACAATCCCTAAAGCTGTAAGAGAACAAGTATGGATTACAACTTTTGGTGAATGTTTTAAACATAAATGTTATGTTTCATGGTGTCAAAATAATATTAATGTTTTTGATTTCCATGTTGGTCACGATGTTCCTGAAAGTCATGGTGGTTCATTAGATATTAAAAATATTAAACCCATTTGTGCTCGTTGTAATTTATCCATGAGTGATAATTATACCATTAAACAATGGGATCTTTTATCTGATAAAAAGAAACAAAAAAAAATATGTTTTTCATGTTTCTAATTATCTTTTCTCTCGGTTACATTGTTTCTTTGTATTTCTTTTTTTCTTTTTAGATTTCTTTACTTTTTTTGATGATCCACCATCATATAAATTTTCAGAATCACCACTTGATAAATCAAGCATTTGATTCATACGTTGTATCTCTTCCATCTCTCCCGGTTCTAATTCCCTTACATTTCCTTGTAAACATCTTTGTTCAACAAATGGTCTTGGTTGAACAGATTGGGATCTAGTTCCAGGTATTTCATCTCGTTTCCATTGTGAAGATTTTTGTTTTTGTAAATGTCCAAGTATTTTATTACTTATATTTGTACCCATAATTGTTCCCTGTTTATCTCCACCCAAACGACTAGCCATCATTGCATTATCTAAACGTTGAACCGCTTCTTTTCTAGGACGACTCATTTTTAATAAATCATTTACTCTCTGTGAAGGAACCATATTACATTTATCCAATACCATTCGTGTCACTTTTGGATGTAATAAATATGTTTCATCTTCATTTTGTCTTTGTAAAGCCTGGATTGTATATGCCATTTGTAATCTTTCCCTTGCCAGCGTTAATAACTCATAATTAAATTTTTGAACTTCTTGTCTCGCAAATTCTAAATATATTCTATCTATATCACCATTGTAGGTTACATTTACAAGATTTGGTGTAAGGTTATTTCTACGAAATAAATATATGAATGCATTTTTTATATCATCATATTCACCAACCCTACAAGCCATTTGTCTTATTAAGGGTCTTTCAATATTCATAAATAATATATATAGTAATATATGAGAAACTATCTCATCTTCACCCATTGATTGAATTAGTTCCAGTGTTTGAATATTTGCTAGTTCAGGATATAATTCAAGTGTATTTCTCCAATTATCTTTTATATAAGCAATTTTCTCGGATATATTTATCCCCATTTGATCCACGATTGATTTTAATTCTTCCATTATAATATATATATATATTTTTATATTATATAATATTATATAATGAAAATTGGTTTTATTGTTGGTAAAAATGATGAATATTATATTGGTGATGATTTATATGATGTAACTCCAAAAAAATATTATATTAATGAAGGTATTCATGTTGATGTGGCAGTTGCTATGACAATTAAACAATCTTATCCCGATGTAACTGTTGATGTTATATTTCCCAAAGATATATCTTTACAACGTTTAAAAAAAAATAATGTAAATTTTATTCTAGGTTATGATTGTATTAATCAAATTGTTGAAGATCCTTATGTGAAAAAGTTTTCCGGAAAAAAAGGATATCAATTATTAAAAAATATTTATAGTCATAAACAATCCAAAATATTTCCTCCTATGGAATTTCTTGAATTTATTTGGGATAAAGAAAAATATCTTAAAACATTCCAAAGACGTAAAATACCAGTCACACCCACAATTGTTGTAAGTAATTTCCATATTCCTAAATTACTACAAATGATACAAAAAAATAATTGGAAACAATTTATCATTAAACCAATCGGTGGCACTGTTGGAATTGGTGTTGAAAAATTCTTATTAAAAGATTGTTTACAAAATCCTTCACTTTTATCAGAATATTTTGATGAACATGGCACATTTTACTCTAAATTTTTAGTTCAAGAACTCATTAAAGGTTTCCAAAAATATGGTGAAATAAAAATGTTCTGGATTCAAAATCAATATTCCTATGCTGTTCGAACAATTGACAGAGGTGGTGATGATTATCAAGTGAAAATGATAAGGGATAAAAAAACATTAGAAGAATGTAAACGTATTGGTGAAAAAACATTACAAGCATTGCCCAAAATAAAAGTAAACGGGAAGGTTGTAAAACCTGCTTTAGTGAGAACTGATTTTACATGCTGTTTATATAATAAAAAACATCTACCATCCAATTATTTTGTTAATGAAGTTGAACACCAAGATGCGGGATCCTATGTAAATAATGAAAATATTAAATATCCTTATGTTCAAGTTATGGCTGATACCTATGTCAAAAAAGCAGAAGAATTATTATCTTTAGGGTTTTAAAAATTTGATAAATAATATATACTTATTTATCAAATTTTTATGTCTGAAATATGGAAACAAATTTCATATGCTCCTAACTATGAAATATCAACATTCGGAAATATAAAAAATATTAAAAGAAATAAATTAATTACAATTAATTATGAAAGATTAAAAAGAGATAATAAGAGGGCCCGTCCTGGATTATCAAATAATGGGAAAATTAAAGGGTATTATTTACATCGTATTGTTGCTGAACATTTCATTGAAAATACAAATAATCTTCCAGAAGTAAACCATATAGATGGTGATTTTTATAATAATAAAGCTGAAAATTTAGAATGGATATCTAAATTAGATAATATGAGACACGCAGCTGAAAATAAACTAATGAAAAGATATACTCGTGGTATAATCCTTAAAAATAAAATAACAAATGAAGTAAAGATATTTAATAAAGTTTCTGATTGTGCTAAATTTCTTAATTGTAATCCCGGAATGGTTAGTTTAACATGTCGGGGTGGACGGATTGATAAATTATATGATATGAAATATCAAAAAGATGAAAAAAGTATTGCTGAAAATAAAGATATTATTTGGAAAGAATTTCCCGAATGTAAAAAATATTTAGTATCAAAAACAGGTGAAATTAAAAATAAAAAAACAGGTAGACTTATGATGGGGTCAAAAGTAAATGGATATCGTTTTATGACATTATTTGTTGGCAAAGATATACCAAAATTAAATCGATTAGTACATCGGATGGTAGCTCAAACATTTTTACAAAATCCTGAAAATAAACCCGTTGTTAATCATAAAGATACGGATATATTAAATAACCATATTGATAATTTAGAATGGGTTACTTACAAAGAAAATATGAATACAGATGAAACAATTAATAATTTAAAAAAAGGAAAAAATAGTAAAATTATCTTACAGATTGATATTGAAAGTGGAAATATAATAAATACATTTTATGGTGGTAGCGATGGTCAAAATAAAACAAATATAGATTCCAGAATCATTATAAATATATGTCATTTCTATAATAAAGGAATAACAACAACCGTTCAAAAAAAAGGAACCCAAAAAACATATCAAAAGAAATACATCTTCCTATTTGAAAAAGATAAAAATAATTTAGAAGATTATTTAAAAATAGCAAGGAATAATGGACCAACCAAAAATCAATTATCTAGAAGAAAAAAAGTAATCCAAATAAAAAAAGAAACAAATGAAATTATTCAAACATTTGATTCATCATGTGATGCCTCACGTAAATTAAATATAGCAACATGTATTATAAATGGTATTTGTAATCATCATAAATATACAGATGAAAATCGCCCAAAAAGTTTAAAATACTTACATTCACATAAAGGATTTATTTATAAACAAATTCCATAATTGTCTAATATCTTAATCTTCGTCGTCTATGAACAATAAGTTCATCATCACTACTGTCTGTATCTGATTCTGAATATTCCTTATTCATGATATATTTCGGTTTTGATAAAGATTCATATATTTCTTTTATTCTTTCAGATTGTAATGCATTTTCATCTTCATTGATTAAATTTTCCATGGTTGTTTTTTGTGAATGACAATTCGGACATAAAGCTTGTATGTTCCCTATACCATTCCCCCCTTCCTTCCAACGAATAATATGATCAAATTGAGGATCCGCTGTTTTTTCATCACTAAATTTTTTTCCACGACATTTCATATCACATTCATAAAATCTACAATCATTTTTCCCAGGTCCACGACAATTATAATTTTGTTCTTTTAAAATCGTCATTTGTTTTTGTTGACTGATCGTTGGACGATTTTCTCTTTTTTTCTTTTCATCGGTTTCATGTTTTATAGACGGTTTTATTGTTTGTATTGTATCTGTTTGCTGTTTGTTCCGTTTCTTTTTATCCCGGCATTCTATACATTCACAATAAGGTTTATTATCTTTCTTTAAACCAAATTCAGTTATTGTTTTAACTTTTTTACAATTATTACACGTTTGAAAATCTCCCATGTGGTGATATAATAATTTTTTTATTATATTTTTCAAATTTGAAAGTAATAGTAAATTATTAGTAACAATAAAAAACTTAAAAAAAATATCATATAATGGATACATTCTTCATATTTACAAATCTTTTCGTTATTTGTATGACATTTTATTCAATGAATCGTTTATATATCAATCGTATGTTTCAAAAACTTTACAAAAATGAATCAAAGTATGATGCAATAAATGAAAAATTAGATTGTCTTGATATTTGTATGAATTTAAAAATGAAAAATTTTAAAAAAGAAGTCAGGAATAATATCCAAATTGATAAAGAATATCTTGAATACAATACCTATCAAAGAGAAATGTTTGATATTCGTGATCGTATTCATATTTTAGAAGATCAAGTTAATAAACTATGTAGTGCAATTGTAAAAATAGAAAATGTAATTATATATGATAATAATGATAATAATGATAATAATGATAATAATGATAATAATATAGATAATCCATTGGATGATATTAATTATTGTAGTTAAATAAATAATTTATGTTTTTCACAAGCATGATCAATTGCATCTTTATATTTTTCGGCTAATGGATCCGAACATTCATAATTATGATAATTTATTAAACATACTCTCGCCTTACTACATATATCACAATTACATTGAATTTTTTTTATTTTTCTAGAAAATATAATATCTTTATTTTCATCTTCTTCAATATACATATCATCTTCTTCGTCAGATGATGACCCTTCCATAATTTGTTTGGCTTTATCAATGGATTCAATAATTTCTTCATTACTCATTTTTACCATCAAACGATAAACTAACCCAGATATTAATGCATCGGGTGTTATTTCTTCATCACCTACATGGTCTGAAATCACTTCGGATATTTTCATAGCCGATTGTATCTGTCCAATAAAAGCGGTCATTATATTCATTGCTTCATTTTCCATTATTAGTAAATAAACTTTAAAATATTTACTTTTAAACTTTATCAAATTTAAAAAAAAATAATTAATCACAATGTGTTTCTCCCCAATTTGAATGATTCATATATCCTTTATTATCATTTATAAATGAATAATATTTGTTTGTATCACAATCTTCTTTTATCCATTGTTTATTATTGTAATAAAACCATTTATTATTATTATCATTTATATTATCATTTACATTATACCATAACATATAATTATTTTCATCTTTATCAGGAATTATTGTATAATATAAATTATTTAGATTTCCAATAGTAATGTCTTGTAATTCCTCAATTGTATTAAAATAATCATGCGACCATAATAATATAGGTTTACCTTTACTATTATCAATTGTTTTAAGATATTCCCAACGTTTATTATAACGATATAATGTTTTATTTTCACCTAATAATACAATATTTTCATCAGGTTTAAAATAATTTAATAGATTGTTATCAATCGTAATAAAAAATTCTTGTATCATTTTATTTATAATTTATCTTTTTTTTTTAAATAAAAATAATTACATTCCATAAATAAAATTTTGATTATCAACTACAAAACCAGTTACAAATAAATCATTTAATTGTTTATATCTTAAATAATGATTATACATGACTTCTTCGATATCAAATTTTTCATGTAAATTATTTTTTTGGTAATAATGATGAATATAATTTATCACATAATTCAAAATATTTATTTTTTCATGTATATTTAATTTATGTCTTTCCTGATTAATAATAATTTCATTTTGACGATGATATTCTTCATCTGTAATTGGATACGATAAAAATGATGTTTCTTCAAAAGATAAACATCCTAAACTTTGTAAGTCATTATCAACATAAGATACAAAATCAGGATGACTAACCATTTTTATTAAACTAGATGTATAATCTCGTTGTTTATTCATATATTTCCAAAATGGTTTACTTTGAACAAATCCAACCTTTGTTTTTACAAACTCAATCATTTTTCCCCTTTGTAAATCTTCATCAACATTTACAACTGGCTGAAATGGAGAAATTTCTTTGTAAAATTTTATTGTATTTCCTTGTTCTTGTTTTTTATATATGAAATATATTTCTTCTGCTAAATATTTACAATTTAATTTTAAAGTTAATACAGGTAAAACAGAGTATTTACCCAACATGTAAAATATAATTTGATAGTTTATAAAATAATTAATTCTATCAAATTTTTATATTATATAATATATATAAATGAGTCATTATGATAGACATATGTTAGATAGATTAAGAAGAAATCATTATAATACTCGGAGTGATTCAAGTCGTTATCGTTCAACCAACGACACTTCCCATGGTCATAGACAAACCAAATCCCAAGGTATAAGTACAAAGAAAAATAAAGTATTTGCGTTTGTACTATTTGCAATGTATGTTGTTGCTTTATTGATGAATATTATTAATATATCAAGTCATGATTATGGAACGGACACAGATAATAAAAGAATGAAAGATATATTAAATATTGTAAGTGTTTTTGGGTTTGGTTTCTCATTAATATTTATTACATTTTCAGCTGTTGATAAAGAATGGTTTTACCTCACATATTTCATTACATTAATATTTTTTGTGTTTGGTATTTTAGTTAAAAGAGATAAAGATGGTTCTTTATATCCATCTAGGACTATATTTACATTATCATATTAATTCACCAATTACATATTCTTCTCCAATTCCTTGTAATATTTTTTCATTGTGTAATTCATGAAAATATTCTGTTGCGTCTTTTCCTGCAACCATTAAAATCATATTCTTTCCTCCTGGATGAATTTCCGCAAATTCAGTAACATCATATATATAATCATCAATAATAATCCAACAATCATCTGATTGATCATGTTTTGATACTTCATCAAAAGTATATTTTTGATTATTTGTATTCATTTTATTATATATATTATTAGAAAATTTTAAATAAATTTGAATGTATGGTTTTATTTTTTATAATAAAGAAAAAAAAGAAACGCAATATAAATGCTTGATTATTATGGCTCAATTACAAAAGATAATGATGAAATTATTAAAGAACTCCAATCCTATTTTAAACAAAATGGAAATTATTCACCCGATTTAATTAAAGATATCATTTTAGATTGTAAAATGAAAGGTTTCATTAGTGAAAATTATTCTTATTCTGGGTGGAATGTTTTTCATGGGAAAACTATTTGTGAAATTGTAAAAAAAGAATTAGATAAAAAAACGTTCAAGAATAAACAAAAATTAGCATTTATGTATTCCATGAAATCAATACAAAATCCCCCCATCATAGATATTCTTCAACGAATTTGTCAAAATATGTAAATTTTAAGGACATTTTTTACACTTAATTAAATAAGGTTTCAAATAGGGATCTTTTAATAAATCATTATAGGAATACTTACCATTTGGATATTTTTCACGGATATAATCAATAATCATCTTATTCACTGTCTCTTGTTTTATTTTTTTTGAAAGTGCAAATGCCAACATTGACATCATTCACTTTCATAGATTTACTATTTTATTAGTAAATTTGTTTCAAATTTTTTTAACTTTGATGAATATCACGGAAAATATTACATAATTCTAAAAATTTCCCTTGATCCATCTTCCCATCACGTTCCATAATATCTTCAATGATAATTAACCCCTCATTACATTTTAATTTAGGATCAATAATTTCTACTTCATCTTCATATTCAATATCTAATGTATTTATCCCATCATCATCTATAACCATTGTTCTTTCAAGATTGTTTTCAATATAATTATTTATATAATAATTTTCTAATGTTTCCATAATTTCACAAGGTTGTCCACGATACATATAATCTTTCATATGTTTTTCAGGACCATCATAGAATCCTAATATTTCACAAATAATTTTATGGAATCTTTTTGGTGTATTTAAGAAAAAATCACACCATTGGGGATTCTGATTATTTATAAAATCAGGTATATGGTTATGCCATATATCATATAATATATGGCCGATACACATGGTATTTGTTTGTTCTTGTTCAGCTAAACCATATTGACCGATTGCATATGAATTACATTGTGGATTAAAAGATTCATCATTTAATTTAACTCTTCCCCATGTATATCCCTGTGTTTCCACACATTTATGACATCCAATAAAACATACCTTGGTTTTTATTTTCTCAACACCTGATCCACATATAACTTCTCCCCACATACCATTCTCTAAACAATCGAAACAAACATTTTTCCATTTCCCATGACTATAATTAAACCATTCATGATTTATATTTGATAAATAACCCGAACAATGTTTTCCCCATTCCCATTTAATAGGGGAAAACATAATACCTGATTTTTTCATTACAATACCTGGAATATAAGATGGAAAATATAATTCAAAATTATCTTTTAAAATGTGTAATTCTAAATGCCCACGACAATAAGATGAACTTTCAGGAATTGGTTCATTCATATCATCATTATCATAAAACCGAACATCTCCGTCAACAAACTTTAAGTGTACATATCCTAAAATTTGTAGTTTTTTAAGAGTATTCATTAAAGGACTATCATGAATATCATCAAAATTAAATAATCGTTGAACATATGATGTTTCCATATATTATACAAAAATAGTTTTATTAAAAAAAAAATAACCAGTTTTCAAATTTATTTTATATGATATTTATATATATAATGAAACGTTTTAGTATAACAAATCGTAGAACAAATCGTAGAACAAATCGTAGAACAAATCGTAAAACAAATCGTAAAATAAATCGTAGAACAAATCGTAGAACAAATCGTAGAACAAATCGTAGAACAAATCGTAAAAATGTTAAATTTTATATGATAACTTACAAAGATAATATGAAATTTGCAAAAGAAACACAGAAAATTCTCAAAAAAGAATGGGGTATATCTTCAAAAATAATTTCAGGTTATAAAATTGATAAAGATAAGTATACACACACAAATGTATTATTCCACGGGGTGCGTGATAAATTATTACCTATCATGTTAAAAGGGAATACGGATGCTTATTATATTGAAGATGATGTTCGTTTTACTTCAGATCCTTTAGATATACCCAAAAAAGATGTTGTATGGTCTGTTTATAGAAAAGGTAGCTTAGATAAAACAAAATTCAAAAAACAAGTTATCACAGGAAGTCAAGCCATATTTTTAAGTTGTAAAGCTCAAAAAGAACTAAAAAAACATATGGATCAGTCACGGGCCATACATATTGATGGATATTTTTCAAAATATATTCGTGAAACTGGTTTATCATTTCATCAAATGATTCCTAAAATAGGTTATGAACAAGATCATAAATCAATAATAAGTAAAGATAAAGATTGGTTAAAATATAAGAATCCAAATTAATTGATTTATAGAATACATAAAAAAAATATTTTTTGTCTTTTTTATTTTTTTTTTGTTTCACTTATTTTTTTGTTTTTCAAAACTTCACCACACCTATTGTTTTTTTAGAAACCAGCCCATCCCCGTTGCTCGGTCAGTCAGATCCCCAATGCGCTTGCGAGCATCGCCTTCAGCTTGGCGATCTCAGCCGCCTGATCCTCCTCTACAGAAGACTTCTTCTTCTTGTTTTTGGATCCGGGCTTCCGACCGCGCTTCTTGGGCTCACCCGAGCTCTTAGATGCCTTCTTCTTCTTAGGCTCTTCCACAGGCATCTCAATCGGCTTACCCCCCGCATCCTGCATCAGGTAATGGAGGTCTCCATTCTTCCACTTCTTATGCTCTGGATCTTTCATTACCGGTTCAGGATACAATGGTGGCATGGGGCCATCCATACGACCCAACCAGAGGAAATTATCGGGCTTCGCATGCTGGCTACAAAGTCCACCCTCCTTCTTAGCTCTCGAACACTGAACTGCCAGGCCCACTTTGCTCCCCATGACTTCCATCCATATACGAGCGCAGCAATTCTCGGGATTGTATGCGAGGGAGGCGCGCTCACGGGGGGAAAGCTGGGTGATTTGGGTGGTGGTGCGGGGGGCGACCCCCGACTGATCGCACTGTTGAGCCACGATGGCAGCCATGTTGTCGGCGGTGATGTCGGCTGCATTGGCGCCGTACTCTAGCTGTTGAGCCACGATGGCAGCCATGTTGTCGGCGGTGATGTCGGCTGCATTGGCGCCGTACTCTAGCTGTTCCTCCTCCATGTCGGCCGTGGCTGTCTCAGCCTCCTCCTTCGCCTTTAGCCTGGCGATCTCGGCTCCCTGATCCTCCTCCCCAGTAAGGTGCTTCATGGTAGAGGCTACATACGAGTATGCGTAGGCGGCCATGATTCTTAACGAACGAGAGTTTTTTTTAGAGTTTTGTTTGCTGTTTGGCTCTAGAGTAGTAGAATGCGAGTGCTAGTTTTTAGTTAGTATCTTTCTTCAACACGAGTTTCAAATTTGAGGAGGTGTGTGCGGAACGCGATGGTAGACTGGT
>Ga0257127_1000960_pt1 | contig 22167 bp, 12 predicted proteins | sample SI060_135mmetaG_FD_190152 | JGI IMG/M metagenome (GOLD analysis project Ga0257127, IMG submission 190152) | Marine microbial communities from Saanich Inlet, British Columbia, Canada - SI060_135m | ecosystem: Environmental > Aquatic > Marine > Inlet | place: Canada: British Columbia | collected... | reverse complement strand
CAGATGAAATTAAAAAATCAATATCAAGACCAGTAAGTCCGTGTATTGAAACGGATGATATTGATAAACAATGTAATGTTTGTATGATTAATGTTAAGAACTACGCCTGCATACCATGTGGGCATCTATGTATATGTGGCGAATGTTCCAATAAGATTGATGAAAAGTGTCCGATATGCAATAATAAAATAATGATGACTGTTCGTATATTTTAATTTATTATTACTACATACTAATAAAATTGATTTTTAATTATATTACCGTACAAATAATAATATATATTAAATATGAATATAAAGACTTTTTTGGATTTAAAAAATTTTTTGGATTCGCACGACGAAGAATCTATTATACCTTGGTTAAATTTACCATGGGATGGTAAAGACAAACAAGAGTCTTTGCTGAGATTATTTACATATTGTAATTTATTTACTCAATTTAAAAATTTTATTCCATGTCATGGAAATTTTAATAATAAAACATTAATTGAACAAACGAACATTAAACAAGCATTTGTATATAATGGTAAAAAAATATGCCTCAAAGATAAAGGAGATGCATCCGATTTGTCCTTTGTATCAAAAACAAATAACAAACATTTATTATTAACAACTTCTAAAAATTTATCTAAAATGAGCATAAATGATTTGGATATTGAAAAAATTTTAGCAATTTTTACAGAATATTCAGATTATGCCATGTCATTATGTATTTGTATAAGAAATAAACAAGAGTTCTATAATATGGTATCTAGGTCAGAAAAAAGTAATGAATTATTAAAAAATTGGATTAATAGAGACGATACAATTATCTTAGATCATGATGATATCAATCGTGCATATAAATTATATAAAAAAACTTGTTGTGATCTTAATATTGCTGAACTTGAATGTAATAAACCAATAATAGTTTTCAAATTTTTTCAAAATATGTTAACTGCTAAAATTATTAAACTAATATCCGAAGGAGTGATGAAAATTATGTTAGGTGCAATTCAAAGAAGTGGTAAAAGTTACATAATTTGTAATACTATTATTGAAGATAGCAAAAATAAAAACAATTGTAATTATCTTATTATTTCAACTGCTCCAAATGAAACAACAGATTCGCAAAAAAATGTATGCGATTGTTTTCAATTGAGAGATTTTAATATCGCGATAGTTAATGGTGCAAACAGAAATCCACCATTATCAAATAAAAATATAATATTGTGTTCAGAACATTTTTTACGAAATAAAATAGATAATTCAAATGTTATTGAGTGGATGGCAAATATGCATTTTAATGCAATATTTATTGATGAATGTCATAATGGAGCTACAACCCCGTTGGCAAGAGAAACATTACAAATTTATGGTAATGATGCAATTATGATTTATATAACAGCAACATATTACAAACCGGTAAACACATTTAATATACCCATTAATAATATGATTTTATGGGATTTAGAGGATATAGCATTGTGTAAAAATATATCAAGTAAAAATATTGACATTCTTGCAACAAAACATGGAATTGAATTCACCAAATGTATTGATAATCTTGATGAACAAGATATCATAAATGAGTGTTGTGACTATCCTAAACTTTATATTTTAACCGATAAAGTAAAATCTATCATAGAACAAAAAGCTGTCAATGAAACCGTACACAATGATTATGGATGGTCTACTGAGGCATGTTTATGTTTAAACAAATCTAAAACAAAATTTCAAAATGAAAATGAAACAATTAAATTAATTCATAAAGTGTTTGGTAAAAGATCATCTTTAGGTATTCCCAGTGATGATTACCCAGAAAATATTGTTTTCATGGATAGAATAAAAACAATATGCGAAGAAAATAATTCAAGACATATTGATAATATGAGCGAACCTATGATTATTATGGCATTTTTGCCACCAATGCATATTAATGAAACATCTGACGCTTTAATTAATTTAATTGAAAAAGAACATTTAATTGATGATTATGTGATTGCGCATATAAATGGCAAAATTACAAATGATCCATTAAAGCGAATAAATGATGCTCATGTAAAAGCAAAAAACAAGGGCAAAAAAGGAGTATTGATATTGAGCGGAAAACAATGTAGTTTGGGTGTTACTATACCGGCATGCGACATTGTATTATTATTACATAATGGCAAATCATACGATTCTAATCAACAGATGATATTTCGCGGTATGTCACCTGGCCCCAATAAAAAATGTGGTTTTGTGATAGATTTAAATATACATAGATGTATAAATATGGTAGCCAGTGCCGCGATACAAATTAAACCTGGACATCCCAAAAAAAGTATTAATTATTTATTAGAGGCGAAAATAATTAATTTTAATGCTGATCATTGGGAACCAAATTTTGGTAATGATATATCATCAATAGATAAATTATGCAATGATATGTATGATATTTACACAAGTGATTTATGTGAAATAATTAAAGATTGTGTTGCAAATATAAGAAATAGTAAAATATTTGTAGATGAAGAAGATCATTCTATTTTTGAAAATATAATGAACAATGATAAGAATACAAAAACAAAAAAAATAATCATATCAAAAACTAAAACCGAAATTAAAAAAGGTGTGCAATCTTTTCAACATACAAGCGAAGAAGATAATATAATAGCACCAATTATCAATAGAATTAATTTTGCCGAATTTATAGCAATGATTGCACCATTAATATGTTTTTTAACAATTGTTTTTGATGAAACTGATTTTAAAAACATGTTAATCATTGTGTGCGACGATAAAGATTTAAATCATGTATTACAATCTCAATTAAAAACATGGTGGAATAATAAAAACACAAAAAATTTTATTAAACATATAATTATATCATATGATAAGTATATGTCAAATGATCAAAATACCAAACATTCAATAAGAATAATTAAAGAATTAATTAGACGAAGTTCTAATCAGCCAAATGAATTAAGTAAACTGGTTGATGAATATTTAATACCACAACAGTCTGAAAAAATAAATCATGCGGAAGTCAGTACACCGTATTTTTTAAGAGAGGAAATGATTAATAAAATACCAAATAGTATTTGGTGTAAAAAAATGAAAAGCGGAAACTATAAATATCCTGCTATATTTGAGCCATGTGCCGGTAAAGGTGGTTTTTTGCTTACCATTATAGATAAATTGATGGTAAAAATGGAACCTTCAATGCCCGACAAAAATGAACGATATAAACATATTGTTGAAAAATGTTTGTATTTTGCTGATATTAATGCGACGAATATATACATATGTAAAATATTAATAGATCCAGAAAAAAAATATAATTTAAATTATTACGAAGGTGATACGTTAGAAATGAATATTAAGGATATTTGGAATATTGATAGTTTTGATATTATTATTGGTAATCCGCCCTATAATTCATCTGGTAATTTAAATTCCGGTAACACCATATGGCAAGAATTTGTTGATAAATCATTAAAGCATTGGATAAATAAGAATGGTTATTTATGTTTTGTACATCCGCCGGGATGGAGAAAACCATGTGACAATAAATCACAAATGAAAGGTTTTTATGATTTGATGTGCAAAGAAAATAACATGTTATATTTATCTATGCATGATATTATTGATGGTAAGAAAACATTTAATTGTGGAACAAAATATGATTGGTATGTAATAAAACATACGAATGTACATGATATAACTGAAATAAAAGATTATAATGGTGTTATGCATAATATTGAAACACATATATGGAACTGGTTACCAAATTATAATTTTAATTCTGTTAACAAAATGCTTGCAAAAAAGGGAGATAACAAATTAAAAGTTATTATGAATAGTACATATCATGCAACAAGAGATCATGTCGAAGATGAAGAAACAGATGAATTTTGTTATCCTTTGATACATTCAACACCTGCTACAGGTATACGATATAAATATACCAATGATAATGAAAAAGGCATTGCAAAGGATACACATCATTTTGGTATTCCTAAATTAATATTTGGCGAAGCAGGCATCAATCACGTAATAGAAGATATTGATGGTGAATATGGAATGACACAGGGAGCAATTGCACTTTTACCAAACAATATTGCTGATTTTCCTGCTATAAAACAAGCGTTATTATCAAAAGATTTTGCAGAAATATTGAAAGCATGTTCATGGGCAAATTTTAGAATAGATGCAAAATTATTTGCTTTAATGAAAGAAGATTTTTGGAAACATCTAAATGATGATACAGATTTAATGTCTTCTAAAGATCAACTGACACACATGAAAATAGTTTATAATAATTCTATAAAAGAATATGAACGAATTACAAATAAAAGTCTTCGGTTGTGTTACAAAGCATTTGTATTAAGTTAAAAAATAAAATATTATTAATTAAAAGATTGAAATATAAATATCCATAACATATTATCAATTATAGTAATGGCTAACAATATGATCTTAGGATGCGAAATATCAATAATAAAACAAAATATGGCTGATAAAATGAAAAACGCATTATATGCACTAGAAAATCTTCATACTCCATGTTTCGAAACATTTTTAAAACGATATGAAGATAAAATAATCACAGAAGAAATATTTAACAATGAAATTAAAAAACATAAATATTATGATTTTGACGATTTACTTGATTGTGATTGCGATTACGAGTGCCCAAATTGTGACATAGTAAATAGTTTCATGGACATGAGTATTTGTGATGTATGTGATACATTGGCATGTGATGAAAATTGTTTCATATCTGAACATTATGATAATGGAATATATTACTGCACAAATTGTTACATTGAAAAAATTACTAAATTCAGTGAAAGATATAAAGATGTTATTATAACCAAAGATATGATCAGAGAAATTGATTTCACATTAGATCTAGATGAAATTGACGATCTAATGAGTACATTTCATTATAAATGTCCAAATTGCGAAACAGTGATTATATTAGATTCAGATGTAATGAAATGTGATTATTGTGAGAATTATATTTGTTGGGACTGTGGCTCGGAGTCTTATGAAAGATGTGCATATGAAGGATGTGTTAATAATCATCGTGTAACAAAATGTAATGCATGTTTTCCGATTGAAGCGCCGAAAAATAAACAATCGAAAAGATCAATTAGTCCATGCATTTTAACAGACGATATTGATAAACAATGTAATGTTTGTTTAACTAATATTAAGACCAGAGCTTGTATACCGTGTGGTCATTTGTGTCTATGTGGTGACTGTTCTGTCAAGATTGATGAAAAGTGTCCGATATGCAATGATAAGATAACGAGTATTGTTCGTATATTTTAACAAAAATTGAAAAAATATTTATTTGTCATAATTTATTTAATTTATCAAACAATGAGCGATAATATTTCAATAGGTGAAAATTTTTGGTTTATTTATATACGTGAAAATAAATGGTGGATAGATGAAGGCATTTGCAAATGTGGATATATGAAAATAATAATTCAACGCGATGGTACATATGTAACTTCAGAACCATTTCGTGGCAAATTTACATATATTTGGAAAATTACAACAAATGACATTAGGAAAATAGAAAAGGATTTGCACATTCATTTAAGTAGAAGAAATTTTCATTTTTATCGTGATGGCGGCACCGAATTTTTCACTAAAGATATTGAAAATCATATTGAACCATTTTTTGACAGTAAAAATATTGAATATAAATTATTGACAGCCAATGAACTTTGTGAAATAAATCATCGTGATCTCGGCGATAGTTCTCATTTTAAACCACATAATTATCAACAAGAAATAATCAACGACGGATTCGAGCATTTACAACGTTATTTTATTGGCACTATTAAATTGCCATGTGGTACCGGTAAAACTTTAATTTCATTGTGGATTGCCATGGCATTAGAATGCGAAACAATTTTAATTGGTGTTCCTAAAAAAGAAATTGCGGATCAATGGATAGAAAAAGCGCAAATTCTTTATCCAGATTATAAAATTTATAAAAATTGTGATGGTAATACTATTACCGATGATATTAAAGGCAAATCTATAATCGTAACAACATATTCATCATCATATAAATTAAAACAATTTAAGTTTGATATTGTCATACATGATGAAATACATCATTTAACAGGATTAAATGAAACAGAAAAAAATTTTAAGCAAATTTTAAATATCGAATCAAAATATAAATTATTTTTAACTGCCACATTAAAAAGTATTACAAATGATGATGAACAGTTAATTTCAAACGATAACACAGATATTTTTGGTGATGTCATTGTTAATAAACCATTATCATGGGCACTTGACAATGAGTTAATTTGCGATTATGGCATTGAAACAATTACATGTGATAATGAAGCTTTATGTAAAATGTTTGAATTTTATGATATTCATGATGAATTAAATAAAAAATTATTTATAAGTGCATACATATCATTACAAACTATTATTACAAATAAATGCAATCATTTATTAATATATTGCAATAAAGTAGAAAATTGTAATATTGTTGATAATTATATAAAATTATTATTGGAAAACAATTTCAATATGGTTGGTTTGTACCATAATGCATACACTGGTTGCACAGAAGATTACAATAAAAGCAAAATTTTATTAAACTTTAAAAATCATCAACGTGGAATAATTTCTTGTGCTTATTGTTTAAGTGAAGGATGGGATTTACCATTATTGGGTGGTGTTGTATTTGCTGAAAATATGACATCAATTATAAGAATTATTCAAGCAATGTTACGACCTTGTAGATTATTATCGGAAAATAAAAGAAAATTAGCGAGAATTATTATTCCCACGGTAGATGAAAATTGGTTATTAAATAACGACAGTGATGATTATAAAAAAATTAAACAAATTATTTATAGTTTATCAGAAGAAGATGAAAATATTCGTGAAAAAATTACCACATCAAAAGCTATTATCACAATGGATAAAACTTATTATGATTCAAACAAAATAATGATACCATTTGATGATATTGGTACACAATTATTAAAAACAAGATTTGTACATAGAATGAATATTTTATCGTACAATAATGCAAAAGAAATTTTAGCAACAAAGAAATTAATATCTTACAATGAGTATTATTTATTTTGCAATACTGATAATAGATTTTCACCTGAACCCGATATATTGTATAAAACAAATTTTACAAATTGGATGGATTATTTAGGTATCGAAAGAATTTATTACAATTTCGATGAATGTGAGGAAAAAATTCAACAGTATATTAAAGAAAAAAAAGTTCAAATTGATGTGCTTGATTTAGAAAATGCATGTAAGCAACTCTATTTATTAGATAATAAATTTCCACCATGTGATTTTTGGTGTGATTATTACAATATCAATAAACTATCTGATGTTATTAGACACAGTAAAAAAGTTCAAAAAAAGAAGACATTATTTTAATTTATTACGTATTTTTTACGTAAAAAATTGAAAAAAATATATATAAATAATAAATTATATACCAATTAAATGCCAGAATACAAATGTGGATTATGCAATAAAATTTTCAAACAAAAGACTGATCTCAAGAGACACACTGATAAAAAACAATCATGTGTGTCTACTGAAGATGTGATAAATTTAGTGTCCAACAATAATGATTTATTAAAATTAAAAACTATTTTTTCATATTGTTTAAATGTTTTACGTGATAATGAAGGATTGACAGGCGACAAAGCTTTACGCAATATGACATATTTGCTAACATTAAAAATGTTGGAAAAACAATTTGGTAATGAAATTGATATTTGCAATGAAAATCATTATGATTTTTCTGAAGCAGAAGACGAAGAATATCATAAATCAAGATTATTTTCATTAACTTATTTTTCAAATTTAGTTGATGAACCTGAAAATAATTTACCTGAAATATTTAAAAGTTTATGGTCTGATATTTTATCCAAACATCCACAAACATCTCATATCTTTTTACCTGATAAATTTTTTGATATTAAACATAAATCAACATATAAAAAACTTGTTGATAAAATTAATAGCATGCGAGATATTAGCAATGATATTTTAGGAGATGCATATGAAAATTTAATTGGCGATACAATGACTGGTAAAACGTTAGGGCAATTTTTTACACCACATAAAGCAAAAGAAATTATGTTGGAACTTGTTAACCCACAAGTATTTGAAAATGGTACAATTGAAACTTGTTGTGATCCAACTATGGGTACTGCCGGGTTTTTGGTATCGTATTTAAAAAGAATTAAAGAAAATGCATTATGTCAAAAGATTGATCTTGATTGGAATTTTATTACCGATAAAGGATTGTTTGGTAAGGAAATAGATGATGATCCATATCAATTGGCAAGTTCCAATATGTTGTTATCATCTGGCCATGTTTTTAATAATTTTGAACATGGCGACAGTATTAGACAACCTATTAAAGAAAAATTTGATATTATTATGGCAAATCCTCCATTTGGAATCCAGGGACTAAAATATGATGATTTTACAAGCTCAATTAAATTTGAATATACTCCTATTAAAACCGATAATGCAGTATCATTATTTATTCAGGCAATAATTTATATGCTAAAAATTGAAGGTCGATGTGCTATTGTTTTACCAGATGGTAAAGAAGTATTTAGTAAAACAAATAAAACACTTATACAAGTCAGAGAATATTTATTAAAAACTTGTGACCTCCAAGAAATTATTTATCTTCCATCGGGTATTTTTACCAACACAAGTATTAAAACGTGTATCTTCTATTTTATTAAAAAAGAAGAAGGTAGTGGTGTTTTAACACGTATTATTAAAGGAAATAAAATAACGTATAATATGTGTGATGAACATGCTACCGAATGTGTTAAATTTTATCAATATGATGAAAAAGATGATTATAAAAAATTGATTGTTGAGGTTAATATTGATAGTATTATTGAAAATTTTTACTCATTGGATTATAATGAATATATTGAAAAAGAAGTTGTTGAATGCAATACTGATATTGAATGGATGGCTTTAGGTGATGTATGTAAATATGAAATTGGCGGTACACCTTCGCGTAATAATGAAGATTATTATGATGGTAATAATTTATGGGTTTCTGTTAAAGAATTGCATAATAATATAATAAATACAACAAAAGAAACATTATCTGATTTGGGAGTTAGTAAAAGCAGTGTCAAATTATTACCAAAAGATACCGTTTTATTTTCGTTTAAACTTAGTATTGGTAAAACTGCTATAGCTGGTGTACCATTGTATACAAATGAAGCAATTGTAGGGTTAAATCCATTAAATAATGAACAATTAAATTACAAGTATTTATATTATTATTTAACAGTCATGGATTTTTCAAATATGGGAACGGGTATGTTAGGTAATGGATCGATGAATAAAACTTCGCTGTCGGAATTGCAAATTCCAATTCCATCTATTAATCAACAAAAAGAAGTTGTTGAATATTTAGACTTTTTATACGAATCTATTAAAACATCCGAAAAAATGATTAAAGATTATAAAAAGTCAAACGAATTTTATATTAAGCATAATACAAGAGGTGATGATACTGAGATTAAAAAATTAATAGAAATGTGTGAATATATACCAAAGAAAAATAAATATCAAGCATCAGATGGTCATAAATCTGGCATGTACAATTTTTATACAAGTGGTTCGAAAATCATGTTCAGAGATGATATTGAATTTAAAAATTTATCAATCATAATTGGTCGTGGTGGTAATTCGTGTTTATATTTAGATAAAAATTTTACAATATCTCATGATGATATTTATGTAATTAGTTGCAATGATACATTACTATTAACATATATTTATAAATATTTATATGCAAACTTTAATATTATTTCGGAATTATTAACTGGATCTACCATAAAACATTTATCTAAAGAGAAGATTTCAAATATAGAAATTCCTGTTCCATCATTACGAACACAAAGACAAATTGTTTCATATTGTGACAACAATAATAATGACATTATGAAACTAACTAAAAAAATTAATGATAATAAAAAACTAATAAAATCATATCTTGATAATATTATATATGGTAAACAAGATGATCAATTAGTTGTCGCATCTGACATGACACACGACGAAAAAATTACAACATTATGTCAAATATTAAGAGAAAACAAAGATGCAAAAATAATTGATTATTACAATTGTTTTAAATAATTTATAAACATAGTAAGTCATAATATGGAAAAATTTAGTAATAATGATATTAAACATACAGATAATACAATTTATTTTATTATATTTAAATATATCAATTTAATTAAAACATCGTGTTAAATATCATCAAATGTTATGTTGTGTCATAGAGACAATGACTATTAATTTAAAAATTGAATTAAATATATTATAACAAGATTATTACTATTTAATTCAATGGCTGATCATCGATGTATCTGTGGAAAGAGAACGAATAATATGTGTGCATTAAAATGTTGCAAAGAATGTTGCAATAGTATGCACTGTTTACAACACAATCCGACCAATATTCTAAAATGCGATAATACAATATGTTTTATATGTGGAGACACAGAATATCCAAATAATTATGTTGCATTATGTAATAATTTATATTATTGTAATTCTTGTTATAAAAATAATAGAGAAATTATTGATAGACATGATAATATATATGTAGATAAACGAAATAGATCAAATAAATGTTCATGTGATAATCTTTATACAAAATTATGTTCTATAAAATGTTGTAGCAAATGTTGCATAGTATTGAATTGTAATAGACATAAAAAATATTATGAAATAAATAAAAAAGTTTGCAATATATGTGTAAAAGAAACACCGCAATTAAATAGCTATTTAAATAATAGCACTAATATTATTACATATTTTTGCGATGGTTGCTATCATAAACATAAAACATTATTTAATAATATATGTATAGATAAAACACAACGGCAAAAAAATAACATGCTTTTTGGGTGTAAAATATCTACAATAAAACAAATTATGATCAATACGGTGAATAATGCATTACTGGCAATATTAAATATTCATGACTCATTTTTTAAAAATTTTTTAAAACAATACGAAAATATAATAATTACAAAAGAAATACTGCATGAAATAAAAAAGAATAAATATTATAATTATGATTGTTTAAATGATTATGATTATAAATGTTTTCTATGTACAAATACAAATAGTTATGCAGAAAGATATATTTGCGATATTTGTGAAGAATTAATTTGCATTGAATGCTGTGCCAATGATTATAATTATGAGGATGATAAATTAAATTTATGTACAAATTGTGATGATAAAATAAATGCAAACTTTTACAATAAATACAAAAATATTATTTTGACTAAAAGTGTCATTTTGGAAAATGATTTTATATTTGATTTAAATGAAATTGAAAATTTAGGATTCAAACTACAATACGAATGTCCAAATTGCGACACAGTTGTTGCTTTTAGTACTTGTACCATAATGTTTTGTACTGATTGCGATTGTTATGTATGTAATAATTGTGCCATAGTAACAAATGCAAGTAATAATTATAATAATTATTTTTATGAACATAGTACTTATTATGACCATAATCGCACAGTAAGTTGTAATATATGTTCATATGATGAGCCAGATGAAATTAAAAAATCAATATCAAGACCAGTAAGTCCGTGTATTGAAACGGATGATATTGATAAACAATGTAATGTTTGTATGATTAATGTTAAGAACTACGCCTGCATACCATGTGGGCATCTATGTATATGTGGCGAATGTTCCAATAAGATTGATGAAAAGTGTCCGATATGCAACAATAAAATAACGAGCATTGTAAGGATTTTTTAATTTATTGCGAGAACAGTGGCAATATAATTGAAAAAATAATATATAAGAATTATTTCATATATATTACAAATGCCTATTTATATATGCAAACAATGTTTTAAATTACACGACACTCAACTTGAATTGGATAGTCACAATTTAACTGTTTGTATTGATATTTGTTCATTTATTGGAAAACATAAACCTAAACCAAAATCGAGTAAATATTGTATATTCAATGGATGCACAACTTATGCATTATTTAATAATGTTGGTGAGAAAAAAGCATTATATTGCTCTGTGCATAAACTGGAAAACATGATTGATATTAAACATAAACGTTGTATACATGAAGGTTGTACAACTAGACCCATTTTTAATATTCCAACTGAAACAGTAGCATTATATTGCTCTGTGCATAAACTGGAAAACATGATTGATATTAAACATAAACGTTGTATACATGAAGGTTGTACAACTAGACCCACTTTTAATATTCCAACTGAAACAGTAGCATTATATTGCTCTACACATAAACTAGAAAATATGATTGATATTAAAAATAAACGTTGCATACACGAAGGTTGTACAACTAGACCCACTTTCAACATTCCAACCGAAACAGTAGCATTATATTGCTCTATACATAAACTGGAAAATATGATTGATATTAAACATAAACGTTGCATACACGAAGGTTGTACAACTAGACCCACTTTCAACATTCCAACCGAAACAGTAGCATTATATTGCTCTGTGCATAAACTGGAAAATATGATTGATATTAGAAGTAAACGTTGTATACATGAAGACTGTACAACTAGACCCACTTTTAATATTCCAACCGAATCAAAGCCATTGTACTGTGCAAAGCATAAACTAGATAACATGATCAATATAAAAAACAAAGATTGTCAACATTTAAAATGTAAAAATACACCACTATTTGGTCTCATAAATAAAAGACCACAATTTTGCTATCAACATAAAAAACCAAATATGATAAATCTCATTTTAGAAAATAAATGTAATGTTCCAGATTGTGATCATGAGTTTGATTATATTTTCGATAATATAAAATATTGTTCAAATCATCATCCAGATCCAAACAATTTAGATGTTGTTAAACGATTATGTAAATATTGCGAAATCAAAGCAGACGATTGTAAATACGTATGCGAACGTTGCAAACGCGTCAGAAATAAAAAAGAATGGGCAATAGTTCGTTATTTGCGCACTGCTATAGATACAGAATTTATATATGATTCGAGTAAAATGCTTCAAAGTTGCAGTAAAAAGAGACCAGATATATTTTTTGACTTACCAAAACATTGTGTGATTGTTGAGATAGACGAAAATCAACATAATTCTTATGAAGACGTATGTGAATGTGCACGGTTGAATGAGATAGTTAATGGTATTGGTGGCAGATCAGTAATTATAATTAGGTACAATCCAGATATAATAAAGAATAATGGTAAAGAAGTAAACATTTTACAGAGTACAAAGATTGACTTGTTAGTGAAAACAATAAAAGAGCAATTGATATGCGATTATGATACTTTTGTAGTAAAAACAATTCAATTATATTATAATGATAATTATGAACAGTATGAACAATATAAAGAAGAAATTATTACTGATTTAGTTTGTATTTAATTAAATTTAATTATTATATTTAAATATATCAAGTTAACTATAATAATGAGTCAGACATTGAAAAATATCATGTTCTATCATTCGGGCAATCAAGACGAATTAATATTTTGTAATATTGGACACACACCTATTTATTTATACGGCGTCAATATAACACTTGATAATGTTGATTATGCTTGTAGTTTTAGAAATGGTCATCATGGTCAATGGTTTCGTGTATTTTATAACAATTTATTTTATGTAACATGTAATACATGGGGTTTTAATCCTGACACAAATGAAAAATTATATGACGTATCAAATTATATGCATACAATAAAGAAAGAAGATATTAAAACAACAGATATACTACTCAATGATATTAATTTATTACCAATAGATCAAAAGATCAGAGTTACAAAGCAATATACCGAATACATCATGGATAACATCAAAAGTAATAAACAAAAACAAGAGTGTATTGATAATTTTTATGATCAGTACGTGATATTATTTGATGTATCCGATGATTACGATCAATGTTATAATACATATATGCATGACACATATAATGACAAATATGTTAAATTTTATTGGAGTAATGGTTATGTACATGATCATGACGATGATTATATTCGTGATGTTTTTGATAAAAAACAGGAACTAATTGCTCATTTACGACAAGAATATAAATCATTAAAATTCACACAGTTGAAAAACAAAAAATATAGCGGTGTAATTGTTTACATTCAATGTTTTGATGAAGAAATATATAAATGTTTTGAAAAGCTATCAAAACAAAAAATAATAAGCACCATAACTACCGGTAATATTATGTTTGGTCAACGCAGTAACGTCATGTATAAATTCCATATGTATATGAGATAATTATTCATAATCTTCACATGTGTAATCATATGTATGTTTATTACCATGCGATTTAATCATATCATAGTAATCATAACATTTGGTGATATATGATGTAAATATTTTAGTTCGCGAATGACATTCGTAGCCTTTTAATTGCAACCCACTCCATGAATTATATATTTTTTGAACTATTTTAAGACTATTAAAATTGTCATTTTTATTATCACCTGTCATTTTTATTTTTGAATTAAATATACAACATATATCTTTCAAATTTTTCATAATAAATTCTTTTAACGGTCCAACTATTTTTGTTTTATCAATTACAATCTTATCAATGCAACTATGATTCAGACCTAATATTTTATTTATTTGACGCACATAATCCAACTGACAACCTGTCATATTCATTTTATTAACTAATGTATCACTTTTACAATAATCTTTATTCACTAATTCATCAATTGTTATTTTACTATTTTCATATTTTATATTATCGAAAAGTTTCTTTTTATGAGACACCTGATAATATTCATAAAATAATTTCGATCTTGTATCTAAATCGATGTTTTCAACAAGCATATTTTCAAAATAATATCTATCTATTCGTAATCTATCATTTTTACAAATATTATTTTTATGTTTTAATGTATTTAATTCTGATATTTCAATATCTTTTATATTTTTATATTCATTTAAATAATCATCAAATAATTCTTCTTTCATCATGTCTTTATTATGATCGTCTTTATTTAATAATATTACATCATAACCTTGTAATTTTAACATATGTACACATAATGAATTATAATGGCATTGTGATAATACATATTCGCGCATATTATGCCACATTGTTTTTAACAGTATTTTATCAGAAGTTCTTAAACTATTACATAACATATCAATTAAATGTTTATTTTTAATCATATCATTACTCAGTTTTTCAATCATAATATCTACCTTTTCATTATAATTTTCTTCAAACATATCAAAAGTATCAAACATGTTTATATTTGAGGTGTTATATATTTGTCTTTTATTAATTGAGAAATAAACTACATTATCGGTTAAAACACGACAACGCATGAGCATCTGCATCGCATCGCGCGCCAGATTGCTAGATTTTAAGTTAGCAAAACACATATTAAAAGCTAACATCATATATGATATACCAGTTTGAATAACAGGAGTATAATTAACGAAATCGCATTTTGTCCACACTTTATCAACATTTTTTAAATCAGATTTATCACTATCCTTATCATAACTTTTAATAATTTTATCGGGACAAGCTACCATAACTTTATGATGCAATGATAATAAATTTTCACGACTGCAGCTAACGCCAACAATTCGTTTACCATTTTGTAATTTTTCAATTAATAAATCATCATATTTATCTTGACTTATTTGTATTGCTTTTCTACCTTCCAAATATGGTTTTGTATTATGTATCATAATTATTTCTCGATGTTCACATACATTCAATATAAAATCGATACTGCGTTGTAAAATAAAAGCATCGGCTACAATACATTTTGAACAGGTTTTAATTACATCAACTAATGTAGACCAACATTTACGAACATATTTCATAGTTGACGACGAATATTGATTTAATACTGTCTCGACTTCATCAATAATAACTATATCATATTGCTTATCGTCAATTTTCCAAAGACTCTCAACCTGAATACATAAACGATCATGGTCATAATTACCATTGGAAACATCTTGATAATTTACTACTTTATATTCTTTAAATTCATCACATATAAAATTCGTAAATGTTTTTCGATTGCTAATAAATAGCATTGATTTTTTAGTGTCTAATTTGTGATCAGAAAATAAACTTTTTTTAATATATGAACTCTTGCCCTTTCCCATCATCGAATTTAATATTATGATAGGCTTATCGTGTTTTGCATTATAAATATAATTATTGCAAATATCACATCCCAAATATTTACTATCTTCTGTATATACAGTTATACCAGACGTGTCTAATTTAAAAAAATTATCAATTCTATTATTCATAGCATCCATATGTATTTCACGTTCAACGTCCCGACCTTTTAATGATTTTTTTATCATTTTAGTTGTGCCGTGACAACATATAAAACAATTATCTTTTTCATTAATCATTAATTGCAATAATCCTTTAACATGTGTCTTTTTACACAGTTTGCAATATGTTGAATGGTTGCATGATAAATATATCATATTTCCTTCCATGTTATCAACCACCAATTTTTCATCATAATAAATACTTTTATCATAAATATCTTTTAAATTTTTCATACGATTTATGATGCCATCAACCACCTTAAAATCATCATTAGGTTTGAATATATCGTTTGTAATTATGTGTTTATCAATGTTGTTATATTCTTGGTTCATAGCTTTTTCACACAACGTGACGATAAAACCCGATTTAGAATAAATTTCACCAGTTAATTCCAATAATATTTGATCACTGTAAACATCTTTTGATATCATTATTCCGTCAGCACATAATGAAACAATATCATTGACAATACGTTTTGTAAATACCAAATATGAATACATAATTTCTAATATCATATTTTCCTTTTCCAGCATTACCATGGAACATAATGATCCAACGACATTAATCGGTTTATTATCTTTATCCACTTTACCTTTTTTAATTTTTTCTTTAATAATATCATCAATCAATGAAGGATTTTTAAACATAAATATTTCACCAATGTTTTTAATTTCATCTATAAATAAAGTTAATTCATTTGGTGGTTCTATCAATATATTTAAATCATTATCAATAATCCATTTTTTATGAGTTCCTTGGTATAATAATCTAATAAATAAATTTTTTGCTATGTCATTCATTTCTTTAATATTATTATTGCATTTTACATCAATATACCAATGCTTGCATACTAATGATAACCAATATTTGCGATTGTTAACATAGCTTTTTAAATATGGACAATTGAAACCATATTTTTTAAGCATTTGTACCATTAAAATATGATGACAACATACTATATCTACATCTACCATAGTGTCACATGACATTGTATGTCTTATTTGTCTTCTAATATTTAAAAATGATAGCGCGTCACGAGCTAAACATCTACCATATTTTGTTTTTGTATATAATACATATGCATAACCATCTTTAATAATTTTCCGATATTTTTCCAATTGTATTTTTTCTGTACTATGTTTTTTCGCATTAAATCGATTACTTTTTTGTTTCAATAAATTGCTGTTGATTAAATCGTGTATCAATTTTTCATTAACTGGTTCCTTACATATTAAACCGTTAAATATTGATTTGGATTTTGTAAGTGTGATATCCAATTTATTATTTGTTGCTTTCAACATATAATAATATAATATAGAACTATAATAAAATAAATCTTATAGTTTATTTTATAAATTATTTTTCTCTCTCAACAATTTATTTTCTTCTTCTAAAGCTTTAAGTTTACTCTTCTTTGATTCATAATGCTTTTTATTCCATTCCTTTTTTTTAATTGCTAATTCGTCTGGTGTCATCTTATTTTTATATTGCAATCCGGTTGGTCGATTACGTGTTATCTTTTGTTTCTCTTCAATAATATCATCAGAATCCATACTATTAATTTAATATAAGATATAAATTAAATACTTAAGTATTATTTTAATGTTAAATATATAGCATTAATCGCGGATAAAAGCGTGATTACATAGCATACATTTTTTAATTTTGATTTGCATGGGTAAAAAAGATGTTTTATCTATATAGTAAAATCTAACTTTTTACCCATGCAAAATAATCATACAAGTCTTAATAGACCATAACACATTAAAAAACACATCTATCCGTCACATCATAATCTATCCATACACTATATAAAAACTATAAACCATGCCACTGGTAAAATCTTCGGCATGCACACCATTGCCACCCGTTTGTGTTGGAGTATCATCATTATTAAATCTATTTGCCCACATTTTATCAGCATGCAAATCAAATAATCTATTAATAAGATAGTTTTCGCATATTGTTATAACCGCAATGTATAAATTATCGTACACATATGTATTGTTGATATCAGGAGGTTCGTACGATATTGTACATATGCTTTTCACACCGGTTTCATAAAACATGTCTGGTTCTTCGTCATTATGTCTATTACGTCTGGCATATACGGTGTCTTTTGTAACACCACCATATAAAAAAGTACAATCTTGTGTGTAATATTTTTTAATTACATTGTAATTTCTCAACGGATATCCATATTGAATGTTTTCATCTATTTTTGTCATCACTCTTCTTATTTCTTCTTCATATTTATTATACTTCATATAAATATATAATATGCAATCTTTTAAGCAAAAAATCACAATTAATTCCATCAGACCTCAACCAATAAAAAATTGAATAAATAAATCACTAAACAATACATCACAATATAAATTGTAATGGCTGATATACGCGATAAAATTACAACACTTAATAAAATTATAGAGTATGATAATAAAATGGATAACACACTCGGTTCTATCAATATATCAAATGCATACAATAATGCATCCGATACCACCATAAGTAATATTTCAATATCGTTTAAAAACTATAACGCCTCTCAAATTGAAACAGAAGCTTGTCATATAGCTTTACAGAATGCCGTATAAATACATAACTAGTCGCGCTAAATCAACCGTTCATTGGGGCTTGATTATTAATTGTTTGCAAAACACACCATCATAATTCATTTATTATCATCATGAAAAAATTGATTAATCAATTTCATACCATAACCTATATACCAATACCATTATTTAACACGATGAATCTTACTATTTTACCAGACGCCATTATACGTCATTGTATAATACCATTTTTAGATGTCAAAGACCAAAGATCGTTACTAGATACCAATAAAACCTGGTACGAATATAAAAAGAGTTCATGGTACATTACAATAAATCAACCAGATATTTTAGACAATTTAGATATATTAAACAAGTTGGTTATCAATCCATCTACGCAAGTCAAATTAATCTTATCAAAATTAAAAATAGTTAACAATCCATTTGCGCAGGTCGAATTAATCTTATCAGAATTAAAAATAGGTGACATATCTGTATTAGCAAATGTACATACTCTTGATTTGAGTGGTTGTACTGATGTTACAAATATATCTTCGTTAGCAAACGTACATACTCTTAATTTAAGTTGGTGTGATGGTATTACTGATGTATCTGCATTAACTGGAGTACATACACTTAATTTAAACGAATGTCACAATATTATTGATGTATCTGCATTAACTGGAGTACATACTCTTGATTTGAGTGAATGTTATGGTATCACCGATGTATCCGCATTAACAAATGTACATACTTTGAAGTTACGTGGTTGTTATAATATTATAAATGTATCCTCATTAGCAAATGTACATACTCTTGATTTGTGTTATTGTACTGGTATTACCGATGTATCTGCATTAACTAGAGTACATACCCTTGATTTAAGTTGGTGCGATGGTATTACTGATGTGTCCACATTAACAAATGTACACACTTTAAAATTAAGTGGCTGTTCTAATATTACCGATGTATCTGCACTAACAAATGTACATACTCTTGATTTAAAATGGTGTCATAACATTACTGATGTATCTGCATTAACAAACGTACATACTCTTGATTTGCGCGGTTGTCATATCACTGACGTATCTACATTAACAAATGTACATACTCTTGATTTACATAAATGCCGTAATATCACTGACGTATCTGCATTAGCAAATGTACATACTTTAAAGTTAAGTGGTTGCATTCATATCACCGACGTATCTGCATTAACAAATGTACACACTCTTGATTTGAGTGAATGTCGCAATATCATCGACGTATCTACATTAACAAATGTACATACTCTTGATTTGTGTGAATGTTCTAATATCACTGATGTATCTGCATTAGCAAATGTACATACACTTAATTTAAGCTGGTGTACCGGTATCACCGACGTATCTGCATTAACAAACGTACATACACTTAATTTAAATTATTGTCATGGCATTACCAATGTATCCTTGTTAACAAACGTACATGTTCTCAATTTACATAAATGTCGTCTACATCGCATACAAGCATTAAGATAACTATAATTATTTCTTTATTATATGTACATAATTAACCCACACCACCAATAAAACATCCCCAAAACCATTCCACAAGACATATTTAAACAATTTTAAACCTTACCTCACTCATTTATATTATCAACCATACATATCAACACATAGACCACCAACATCATCAAACCAAAACTACAAATTCATTTTTTTCGATAATTTTCCTTAAAAAATAAAAATAAAAATAAAAATAAAATATAATATTTCCATTATACCCTCGTCCCCGCCTTCCCCGGAGACACTTATAATATTTCCATTATATACAACTCTGTTTCCCAACAACAATATAAACAATATAACATCTCCATTATACCCTCGTCCCCGCCTTCCCCGGAGACACCTATAATATTTCCATTATAAGAACCAACAAATTATCCAACATTCCAAAAATTACACAAAAAATTAATATCCTACGAAAATAAAATAAAAATCCTCTAAAACTATTTCATAAGATATATTTAAACCTCATCCCCTTCAATTCCATCACCAACCATACATATCAACACATAGACCACACCAACTAAAATACAAAAACTAACTTTTCATTTTTTTCGATAATTTTCCTTAAAAAAATAAAAATAAAATATAAAATATAACATTTCCATTATACCCTCGTCCCCGCCTTCCCCGGAGACACTTATAACGCCCCCATTATAAGATCAAGCACAAAACCAACAGATAGTTTGCAATAGCGAGCTAACATAAGAAAGTCACCAGCACCTGAGATCCAACAAATAGTCAGCAACCAGTTTTGCGATAGCGAGTTAACATAAGAAAGTCACCAGCACCTGAGATCCAACAAATAGTCACCATAAGATAGTTATTCACGTCTGAGATCCATATTATAGTCACCAATAGATAGTTTTGCGATAGCGAGTTAACATAAGATAGTTATTCACGTCTGAGATCCAACAAATAGTCACCAACCAAGTTTTGTGATAGAAAGTCACCAGCATCCGAGATCCAACAAACAGTTATTAACAGATCAGTCAACATTCCACAATAATATCCTCTAAAACTATTTCATAAGATATATTTACTATAATTTAAACATTAACATCTTCATTTATATTATCAACCATACATATCAACACATAGACCATACATATGTTATCATTAAAACTAACTTTTTATTTTTTTCGGTAATTTTCCTTAAAAAAAATAAAATATAATATTTCCATTATACCCTCGTCCCCGCCTTCCCCGGAGACACTTATAATATTTCCATTATATGATCAAGCGAAGCACAAAACCAACAGATAGTTAATCACGTCTTGGATTCATCAAATAGTTTGCGATAGCGAGTTAACATAAGATAGTTATTCACGTCTGAGATGTAACAAACAATCACCAAAAGATAGTTAATCGCGTCTGAGATCCAACAAACAATCACCAAAAGATAGTTATTCACGTCTGAGATCCAACAAACAATCACCAAAAGATAGTTATTCACGTCTGAGATGTAACAAACAATCACCAAAAGATAGTTATTCACGTCTGAGATCCAACAAACAATCACCAAAAGATTATACTTTGCGAAGCGAGTTAACATAAGATAGTTAATCGCGTCTGAGATCCAACAAACAATCACCAAAAGATAGTTATTCACGTCTGAGATCCAACAAACAATCACCAAAAGATCAGTTAACATATTATACTTTGCGAAGCGAGTTACC
>Ga0257127_1000948_pt1 | contig 22393 bp, 27 predicted proteins | sample SI060_135mmetaG_FD_190152 | JGI IMG/M metagenome (GOLD analysis project Ga0257127, IMG submission 190152) | Marine microbial communities from Saanich Inlet, British Columbia, Canada - SI060_135m | ecosystem: Environmental > Aquatic > Marine > Inlet | place: Canada: British Columbia | collected... | reverse complement strand
GTTTCTTTGTAAATTTTCTTGATTTATTTATTTTAGACATTCTTAATTTTAGTTCTTCTGGTCTATCTTTAAGATCCTTATGTAATTGAGATATGTAACGTTTACCATATCCTTTTACCATGTTTTGGTTGAATTTATAAGCATTACAAAACATATCACTCATATCAGTAACATTACTCACCAGCCATTGTGAAATATCTTGGTTGAATTTTTGAGCATTATTAAACATACCATTCATATCAGTAACATTGCTTACATTCCATTGTGAAATATCTTGGTTGAATTTTTGAGCATTAGCAAATATACTACTCATATCAGTTACATTACTTACATCCCATTCTTCAATAGGTCCATATGTTTCTGTAGCCAATTTTTGATCTGACAAATATAATTGCACAGCAAATCGAAGACTTTCATTATTATGTTCCATTGACAAATATATAATGTGACATATAATATAAACAAATCAATTTTTATAAAAAATTGAATATTCCATATGCTAAGTTTATACAATAAATATACACAATGAAATTTCTTAAATTATCACAAAGAATGATTAATGTTAATTATATTTCGTATGTAAAATTTTCACACACAGACATAACTATTTGGTTAGAAACGCATAATTTATCTGGTTTGGTTATTTTTGGTATTGGAGGAATTGGTAACATTGGTCATGAACTAAATTATAATGTGGAATCAGATAAAGATGATTTTAAAATTATTAATGATTGGATTAGTAACAAATAATAAAATAATAAAACAATAAAATAAATTAATCATGCGGAATTACATTAAACACAAGATTCTTCAATCAATTCTTCTAAAGTTTTCTCTTGAATTATTTGATCAAGAATATGATCAATAGTTAAATTCACATCAGTAGTTGATGCATGAACATGAGGCAAATTCTTCTTAAACAATTTATTTATTTTAACCATTACAAGAACATAACGATTACGTAAATCCCGATGGATATTCGACATTACATATTGCTTGTAAGACTGGATCAATGAAAAATGTAAAATGATCACAAATAAATTTCAGGAAACGATTATGGAAACTACAACATCAAATAATTATACACCATTAATGTTGTCAATTATTCACAAGAAAAATGATATATTTGACTATTTGATAAATATATATAAGGAAAATCACGTTGATTACGAATTGACAAAGGATGCATTTGGTAATACTATGTTGCATCTATGTGTATTGCATATGAATTATCATGCAACACAAGTATTAAGCATTCATGCATACGAAAATAACTTTCGAATGACTGCATATGATTACAGTAAAAATATGATGCGAAGTCATTTTTATCATGCACATATATTTGAACAATTCAAGAACACATTGGGTATAATGGATCAAGTATATTTTCAAATACAATTGATTCAGTTTTTGCAAACATACATAAGTATTTATTTAAATCCAAATCCTTTAATATCCGATTATATTGTATGAGGAATATCTTAATGCCTAAACGTGAAAAAAGTGAAAAGTTAATTTATTTATGACACAACAATTTATTTATTAATGAATAGAATATTTTTTGATATTGAAACAACCGGCTTACCTAAAAATCCAGGATTTGGAATATTTCCACATCCAAGTGATATTGCAAAATATGATTCATCTCGCTTAATTGAACTTGGTATGAAACATTTGGATGATGATGGAAATGAGTTATATACATTTCAAACATTAATAAAAGATCGAGACGTAAATGTTGAAAATACGATTATACATGGTATAACTAACGAAAAAAAAGAATCTATAGGAATGAGTATGACTGATATGATTTGCCAATTCATATCACGAATAAATGAAAATACAATTATACTTTCATACAATGCAAGTTTTGATGTTAACGTCTTGCTTTCAGAATGTTATCGATGTAATTTTACAGAAGCAATATTAAAAATAAATAGCTGTAAATTTGAATGCATAATGAATCTTGTTCGATTAAAAATGAAAAGTAATTATAATATAAAATTATCTCGATTTCATTCAATGATATCAAACACTATCACTGTTCAAGATCATAGAGCAATGTCTGATGTAGAGTTAGCAATTGATGTTTATAATCATTTATGTAATATTTAATACTTCTTTTATAATGAATGTTGTTCATTTTCTTGGATAGTTTTTTAAAACAACACTCTTAAATTCATTTAAATCTATCACAGAATGACTTTCTTCTGTAACATGCTCTACATGTTTTACATCACTTATCGCAGTTAATGGTACAAACCATCGTTCTTCGTTATATTTTTGTCTATTAATAATTTCAATTAATGTTGAATGAGGTTTCATAAATATTATGTTTGCTAAACTAGCGCCATGTTGTGCAATAATTAATTCTGCATTATGAAATAATTGATATTGTATGAATATTGGTAAAACATCTAATGATATGATAATTATTCTTTTTTTAGGAAACATTTTCTTAACCATGGCAAATATTTCTGTAATATTTGGTATTGATCTTTTTTGAGCACCATTCAATCTAATGTCACTTTTTTTACCAAACCTATAATTTTCAGAATTATAAAATATATTGACTTTTCTAACAATAATAACAATATCATAATTGTTTGATCTATCTAGAACAAGATCATTATTCATAATACAATCTTGCATAAAATTATTAACAATTTGAATATCGTTTTTTGTTATTCTTCGTGCATAACCTTTATCAATTAATTTCGCATCTCGACTAGTTGTGTCCTGATCGGTAACACTAGGATGTATATCCATAACTACTAAATATTTTGTTTTTACTATTAATTTGTCATAATCAGTCATCATTTTTTTTATTCTAATATCCAATGGCAATTCTGCTAAAATACGAAACATTGCTCCAACTTTTGTATCTATTATGAGCACAATATGTTTATCTGGATTTTTATTCTTGGTTTTGACATATTCCAATATCAAAGGAACAAACATTGCATAAAAGAAATGATAGTAATGCAAAATAGTTCCATGCAATGATCTAGTATCTGTATATAACACATATTTAATTTTTTTTTCCAAACTTGTATTTTCTTTGTCGTATTTCTTTGTTGGATAGTTTTCCATTATATTAAACAATGAAAAAATTAATTAATCATAATTATCCAAAGATCCTAATATGGTTCTATGGGGATGTTTATATGTTTGATAACGATTTGCAACTATTCTATTTATGACACAATTCTTAAATACAAAATAAGTATGTTCAATCCTATCAAAATTAAGTGTATTTGTATTGATAGTGTCAGTTAATACTGTACTAGATTTTGTACAATATTTTTGTTCTGGATCTCGAAATTTTATTCTTTGAAATGGAAAGTCTGTTATTTCAGTTGTTGAATGTAAAAAACCATCCAAATATAATTCAACTGTCCCAGAGTTAGATTGTGAATATATATCAAGACTATCTACTGCACCATACAAATTGAGTCTTTGAGAATTATTTTGATGCAAGTATATTTCAACTACCTTTTCTTTATATTCTGTCCATGTATTTTGTTCATAAAAATATCCAAATAGTTTGACACGTATCATTATCCCGGGCACAATTTGTGGTTTATTTTTACGTTGAATACTGATTGTATCAATGCGACGAAAATTAAGATACTTTTCTCTGTCAGGAATGTCTGGCTCAACACCTCTGGCATGAAACATATATGCTCCTAGTTTGGAAGATTTATTTTGCATGCCTTTTTCAAAATCAAAAACACCATTTTCGGATTCCATTACATTGCTACCAATTATTGTCATATCATATTCTTCACCAGCAAAATCCACAATTTGAACTTTATGAATTAATCCACTATAATTAATATCAAATTCATCATCTTTTGCGTATGTAATTTTTGCATCATTACTTATTAACTGTGATACATAATTTCCGGAAATACAAAAACTATCCTCAACACTATTCGTGTTTTCTTTTAAATATTCAATAAATAAATCTTTATTGCAACCGGTATATCCATTATAGTCAATAAAACAATTCATAAAACTACTTATTAACAATTATTAATTTATATTATTAAATCATTATTTCAGGAATGTACAATTTGTTACCTTCTTCAGGATAACCAACAGGATTACAATATGTATTTATTCCTTCAACAATTTTTGTTAATGGACTATGTGTATGTCCATATATCCAAGCTCTAACATTCGATCCTGTAAAATCAAGATTTTCTATTGTTGAACTTGCGAACCATTCATTTAACATAACATATTCCGGAAGTCTATATTGATCCTGAATCAACGAACATGATGGTAAATGATGTGTTATAATAATTGTTGGTAAATCTGTTGTAAGATTTTCCTGAATGAATTCAAAATTACGAGAATACATATTATTTCTATGCTTTACACCCATATCTTTTATATGTATTGTATCACATTGTAAATGACATTCGCCAGCAACATGTGACCATAATGGCGTTCCAATAAAACGAACATCTTTATATTCGATCATATTTTGATTCATATTTATAATTCCATATTTATTGCACAATTCATCAAATTTTTTATTAGTTTTATCCATTCTATGTCCATAATATTCATGATTACCACAAATGCAAAATACTTTTTCGTAATTTTTAGAAACATGATCAAATAGATTAGCATAATATTGTTCAAATGGATCACCTAAATCTCCTGCCAAAACTAATACTTCTCCACTACCTATTGTTCCAAGTATCTTTAATATTTCTTTTGAATTGCAAAATTCTAAATGTAAATCACTAATAAATTTTATTAACATTGATAAATTAATTGACATATTAATAAGTGAATTTCGATCAATTTTTAATAATATATTTCAAAGAAATGACATAATGTGATAATTCAAATCATGTGTGTCAAATATTGGATGTTCATTTTCTATTAACATTTCGTTGTTTAACGGTTCAAAACCATTTTCAACTAAAAAATGCATAAACGATTTTCTTCTTTTATATGTAAAAACTATGCTCATTTTTTCTTTGTCAAAACAATCTTTTTTTTCATAATTGTATTTTTTCATTTCTTTCGATAATTTAGTATTATTAATTATATGGTATATATTGGTAAGATTTCCTATTTCCCAAGCACCAATATCTTGTAAAAAATCACAAGCATGATAAAACATACCACTCATATCTGTTACATTTCTCGTTTCCCATACACCAATATCTTGATTAAATTTATAAGCGCACCAAAACATACCTCTCATATTTGTTACATTTCCTGTTTTCCATGCACCAATATCTTTGTTAAATTCACGAGCATTATGAAACATATTACTCATATCTATTACATTTCTGGTTTCCCATGTACCAATATTTTTGTTAAATTCACGAGCATTATGAAACATATTACTCATATCTGTTACATTACTTGTTTTCCATTTTTCAATAGGACCATATGTTTCTATAGCCAATTCTTGATCGCTTAAATATAGTTGTACAGCATTTCGAAGACTTTCATTATTATGTTCCATTAATAAATATATCATATGATACAATTATAAAAATAAATCAATTTTTGTTAATAATTATTAAACATTGTTAATTGCATTGTTAAAATTGTCTAACAATTCTGTCAATGGATAAATCTCATTAATGGATTCAATAATATTTTCAAAGTACATATTTACAAAATATGTTCCGTACATCAATAACATAAACATTACATATCGCGATGTAATGTTATCATATGTTAAGTATTCTATATTGAACATCGTATACAAAATGACCAATGCTTCTGGATATGATGTGAAATATCTTGCAAGTTGAGTATCACTTTCACCAAATATATATTCTAATATTTTAATAAATATATATAACATTACAAACATTAAACATGTTTGGGCCATATTCCAACAAACCGTTACATATTTACAACATTTCGATCCTGTAATTAAAATTTGCTCATCACTTGTATCAGCGATTATTTTTGTTGCGATTTCAAAAACTAATTCATCGTCAGTTGATTTATCATTGACTGGTTCATCAATATTTAATTCATCTAATATATCATCGGGATTATCAAGTTCGTTTAATATATCATCTGCATCATCAATATCCGTATGTTCTGATGCACTAGATTCGTTGAAAAAATCTTCTAAATCACCAAAAGATTTATTTTTTGGGGATTTTCTGTTATAAGAATATGTGTAAATTAGCGGAGAATTGTTATAATGCCAGTTACAATTGTATGCCATGAACAACAATCCATCATTATCTTTATCATCCCACCAATCACATTCAATTATATATTGCGAAAGTGATTGAGATATTTCCATTGTATATGGGACTGACTTTGTATAAACAATGTTACATTCAAGTAACATTTTGTCGACCAATGCCCCAATATATACAGTAGAACCAAGTCTTACTAATGGACCCATTTCCCTTTTAATTCGATTAGACACTTTTACATATCTTTTGTTTTCCGAAAAAACAAGTCCATGTTCAAAGGATGATGAATGTGCTAATTGATCAATAAGGTATGATTTTTGAAATACACTACCCGGCGGTACAAGTTTTGTTATCATAGATTTATCATTACATTGCTTTTTACTAACTATGTAATATGGTTCAATATTCGGATTCGGAACAAATAATATTTGTTTTGTTTTATAATCGTATGCTATTTCTGATATAAGAATCATAGTGTACAAATATTGCATATTAGTAATAGTTTTAAAATTAATTAATTCCAAAAATTCCAAAAATTTTACTGGCGACATAGATTGTATATCAGATGATGTATATGTTTTAACAATATCTGTAAACTGCACATCATAGGATATGCTTTTGTTTGAACGAAAAATATTATGTCTTATAAATATTATCATATTACTATTTGTATAATATCTAACAACATTGTTTGATTCGGGGGCATCTATGATTAGAGTTATCTTAAGATTCGTATTCATAGATTTCAATATATTATCAACAGAGTTTGTATATTGACTAGTTTTATCCGCACAAAACATTAATTTTCCAACTTTTGATGCGTTCAGAATGTCTTGAATATGTGTGTAATCAAAATCTTCAATGCATGGGATATTCTTAGTAAAACAACTCATTAATATAAAACAATCTGATAATTTAACCCATGTAAATATCAATTTTTATTAATAAAAAATGAAATATATTGATCAAATAGTGTATATTTATAATTAGTAATGATATCTAATATTGGAATATATGACTATGGAGAAATATATTTTGAAACAAATAAACCTATTTTGAACAATGAATGTGTTTTATTGAATCCACAGTTCATATTTCAGACTTTGGAAAATAATGATATTTTAATATTGAATCCATATTTCATAATTAGCTCTGGCAAAGAGTATCGGAACATGTGTGCAAAATTAAGTGAAAATAATATGATGTATTCAAATCTGGATATATTTGTATTTGATCATAATGTTACAGAAGTATACATGATTGATTATCTTAAAAGATTTATTACAAAAGAAATGAAAAGAGTTAATCGTATATCGCAAATCAACTTTTTAAAAAATAAGAATGAAATTAAATGCGAATTGATCGAGCGCAATATCATTGATAAGAGCAAATAATTAATGGATAATTAAAGTTGTTTAACATGTATTCTATCATCTGTAGTCGAATATGTTGAACCATATGGTTCATTCCCAAAAGCTGACATTAATGAAAAGTAAAATACTGGTCGAAGTTTGTTACTTTTGTTTGCACTTCCTCTATGAACTACCGATGATTGCCAAGCAACTAAATCTCCTTTTTTTGCAACACATTTAGTAAGTTTATAGCCTTTTTCCTTGCATATTTTTTCTATTGGTTGTGAACATAACCCTTCCTCTTCCTCGGAACAAGATTCTGTTTCAATATTATGATCTGTATAAAGATCATCTATATCTTCTGTATACATATTATTTGAACCTTTGTATACATTTAATGGACCCATTGTTTTATCAATATCAGTTAATGCAATTCCAATAGATATTAACGATGCATCACCAAATCCATATGATGTATCTGTATGCCAAATTTGATGTTCTGATCCAGGATAAGACATTAACGATGAACATTCGCATATTAATGGATTTGTTCCAAGAATATTTCTCCAATTATGTTCTGTTTTGTTGTAGATTTTAGCAATATATTTTTTTGACTTTCTGTATTGGTATCATTCTATCTTCGCGATTATTTTTTGAATGAATTTCACCGACTGGCATTTTCTTCTTCCTGGCATTATCAATTATCTTTAATAAATTATCACATTCTTTTGTGGTCAACACATTTGGAATAATCATATAACCATCATCTTCTATAGGATATCTTTTCTGAAAAATATACATACATATTGCTATAAAAACAATTATTGTTACAGTAATTTTCAAACGATTCTTCATTAAAATATTGAAGTATTTATTTATTAATGGACATATATTTATACGCTAATGTTTAATAATCATATTAATATCGAAAGCGTAAATGTCGAAAGCGTAAATGTCGTAAATGTAAAAGTAAAATATATTAGACCAACACATGATAACTTGAGAGAATGGACACTAGATCCTAATAATGTTTATATTGGAAGAAAAGGAGTTGTATTTATTGATGGAATAAGATTTCCTCCTAATAATTCTATTTGGTGTAATCCATTTAAAATTGGAAAACATGGTTCTAGAGATGATGTATTGGTTCTTTATGAAGAATACATTACTGAAAAAATAAACGAAGATAGTGAACTATTAGATGAATTAAGGAATTTAAATGGCAAAAATCTTGGATGTTGGTGTGCTCCAGAACCATGTCATGGCGACATACTTAAGGAAATTATTCAAAGATACAGTTGATTTCCTCTTTATCATAACCAGCTAAACTGTATCCTAACTTTGATAAATTTGGTGCATTAATACGATTAACAATATCTTCATCTTGATACGGATATGTTGGGAAATATGATGCGCGATGAGCATAGTGATTTGACGTTAACATTTCTGTTAATGCCTGTTTCTTTATTGATAAATCCAATTCTGTTGCTAAAGCTTTGGGTGAGTACGACAAATATGAAATACATCGTGTATTCGCATGTTTGCGTGTTCTACGTGGATTGGATCCGCAATGAACTGTACGAGAATCCCATATTACCAAACTTTTTGCAGGACATCTTAAAAATACTTCTTCACATCTTTCACGAAAATATTCAAGATGTTTTGGCTGAAATACTACCCAATCTCCACCAGTAAACTCACCAAATTTTTTTACAAATTCTTTCGTTAATTTATTTGATCCTTCTAAAAAACGAATTGTCGCATCTCCTTCTTCTACATCATATGCAGTAACAAATGATTGAAATCCAGATTGTTTTGTAACAGATAATCTTTGATCCAAATGTAAATGACAATCTTTTTCTTTGTGCCAATTGGCATTTGTTTGTTCTGGTGGAAAAAGAAAAGCCATACCATCAAATGATACCAATAATTCTTCTCGAGATACGTTATATAAATGTTTAAACACATCAATAATTTTTTTATTTTGACGAAGATCCCATAAATATTGAGCATGTCCAATGTTCCATGCATGATACATCATACCTAAACCTGGATTAAATATATCAAATGTTGTCCATGATTCAGGATTTCCTCTATTAATAGGATGATCCTCATTTTTGGTAACATGTTCAAAAAAATCCCATGTTCCGCTGATCATATTGAATTTTTCTTCATTTGTTAAAATATCTGGTACGTAACAAATACCATATTCATTTAATTTATTCTGAATTTCCTCTTGAGTATGTGCCTCATAACGTGTGTCATATTTTGATACTATTCCTAAATGTTCCAATCCAGATTTAGCAAAAGTAGGTATTTGTTTTTTTGTAAATGTTTGTCCCATTGAATGTATTGCATAGAAAAATTTAAGTAATATTATTTACATTTTGAAATATCAATAAAGTCATTTGTCATTAAATATTGAAAACATTTTGCAGTAATAGCAATATCATAATCGGCTGTATGTGTTTTATTTTCATCAGGTTCTTCGTTAAAACAAAATACATATAATTCTGACAGTTTCGGTGCTTTAATTCTACCCCTAACATCTTTAAAATCACACATTGTCTTAGATAATTTCATCGTACATATTTCAATTGGTCTCTTTGATAAATGGATATTATATGTATCAAAATATTTATATATTAATTTCGCATCGAATGAAATATTATGACACACTAAATGAGTACCAAACATCATATCATTTCTCAATTCATCTAATACTTCATAAGGATGTTTACCATGTGTATATATATCTTCTAATGTAAATTTTTGATAGTAATCAACCTTCCCAATCCCTTCATTTACTAAATTATCCACTTTCTTTAACGCATTAAATGACTCGTCATAAATTGTGTATGCAACTTGAATAATATCACGATATTTAGTTGTTTCAAGATCTAATACTATGTAATATTTTTGATCTGATTTACTTTCTGTTGGTGCACATATTTCATCCATAATCGTTTCATCAAATTCCTCATCAGGTTCTCCATTAAGTTTATTAGAGTTGTGGGTTGATAACGTGGATGTCATATGTTTGAGTTCGTCGTATAACATTTTAACATCAGATACATTTGCCATAGTTGAATTACTCATCTATAGTATAATAAAATAAACATTTATCAAGTTTTTTTCTTGTTTTTAAGAATTACCAACACTTCTACAAAATTGAACAATATCATTTAACCGACTTTTAAGGATTTTACCTTCTTCATCATAATCAATATTTCCATCTATCATAAGACTATTTGATTCTGGATATTTTGTTAACATATCTTTATAATACTCCTCACATCTTGACAAGTATGAAAGTTCTACCAATTCCTCACCTGGTCTAGATCTTGTATGAATTCTCTCAAGACATTTTTCCGGGGTTGCATCAATATAAATTACATTCTCTACATTAATATCTTTTATAAAATGATCAAACCATTTCAAGTAAATTTGCATACATACATCTTCGATAAGTCCATCATCATGGAGCATCTTTGCAAAAACATGACGATCTGTATCAAGACTTCGTTCAGTAATAATAATAGCATTAGGATTTTGCTCAATTGCTTCTCTTAATAAAACTAAACGGGATTCATATGTCATCATCTGAAAAGTAAATCCATATTTCAACTTATTTGCATAAAATAGTTGAAGCATTGTATTTCCATCTTCGTCCATAATTGTATCCCATAAATGGATGGGTTCTAATACAAATATAAATCCATCGGGATCTTCCTTCTTTAATGCTTCAATAATTGTAGATTTACCAGAGCCAATTCCGCCGTCAATTGATATAATCTTCATTAAACTATATTATTATAAATAGTTAAATAGTTAATAAATCAAATTTTTTATGGTTTTGGTCCATATTTATGGTCTTGGACCATGGTAGTACAATCTATCATCCAAATATTCACTTATCCAACTTAAACGAGGGTTTAAAAGTGCTATTAATTCATCATTCGCATTATAATCGGAAAGAATTTTCATGATAGTACATCTTATTATATTGCTGTTTATTTCAATATAAGTAGCGATTTCTTTATCAGTATATGGTTCCAATTCATTATCAATTCTACCAATTGTTAACGAATTTTTGATAGCTACTTTTGCAAGGTTAAATACAATTTGATAATAATCCATTAATGTTGACATTAAACTATCAATTAAATAGCTTTACAAAATAAATAAATCATTTTTTGTTTCAAATTATACCACTGAATCATGTATGGATCTATTATGAATTTCCAGCATTCTAATATGACTATCAATACCTATCTTGACACGTTCTCTTACTAGATCATATCTGTCACTATCCAACTTTCTTCTCATTGTTTCATATGGTGTTGGAGCAGATTTTCCGGTAAGAATAAGATCTAAAAGGGATTCAGAGTATCCAGTGATACATTGACAATTATTTTCGGATGCTTCAACAGGAAAACCATCAACATTTGCCCGAAGATTCCAATGAATGGTTCTAGGTCTTGGGAATGGCGTACCAGTCATTTTTGTGCCCAAATTATCGAACATTTTCTTAATTTGTCTATCCGACGTCTCCGAATACCCAAACATTTGTGCTCCATGACAATCCATTTGCTCATCAGTAAGAATTGCTATGGCAGGATGATCATTGGGATCAGTTAATGTATTTTGCTCAATGATTTCGCACAATCTTGTCATAGCCAATGTAAAGTTTGTACTATATCCCATGGGAATGTGTAATATTTGTCTTACTCGTTCTGAGAATGATGCATTAGGATTTAATGAAACAATATGGCAATTCGAATCAAATGTTATTACAACATTTCCGAATCTTGGATCACATAATTCTGCAAGCATGATTCCCAATCCTATTGCTGCAGTTTTTGGGATGCCATTCATTGATGGAGACAAATCAATCATAGGAATTACATTGTTCATTGGTAAATTACCATCCTTTACAGATTGTTCAATCATTAATCTAGTCTTTGTAACTAGACCTGTCCATTGTTGATTTAACATGTCAATAATTTCTATAGAACCGTTTGTCCGAATTTCGTTAATCATTGGTAGAATTGATAGACCTGTCCATTGTTGATTTAACATGTCAATAATTTCTATAGAACCGTTTGTCCAAATTTCGTTAATCATTGCATTTGCCAAAAAGCATGGATCCAATTGTGCTGATTTAACCTGTCCCTGTTTTACAGCATTGATCCAATTTTGACGGCATTTTACTCGATCTTCATTATCAGGATAACGATTACCAGTTTCGTTGTTATATCCTTTTGTATCTTTTTTAATATTCATGAATGCATTGCGCGAACGAATAGCACACACGGATGGCGTTCTCTTTGGATCAATGTCCGCATATTTTCCATCACACATCAATTGTTCAACAACATGAAGATGATTTCTTAACAAAGTATTTTTCTTTCTATAATGTTGAAATGGCTTATCTGAAAGAGGAAATAGCATCCTCAAATATTGAGGAAATGTTTTCTTAAGTTTCATGTAAAAATGACACTTTTCAGTAGGAGTCCATTTTGCACACAAAGATAGTTTGATATTTTCCTTGGAATCGAAACTCGCATAATCTTTTAACATTTGTTCAGAACATGTTTTATATATTGCTGTTAGAGTCTCTCTATCATCTTCTGATGCAATTTGCCATAAATCTTTCCATGAACCATATTCTGGAATGATTTCAATAATACTTCTACAAATGAGCGGATACTTTCTGCAAAGAATTTCAAACATATCGTAAAATATTTTCTTTTCTTTTTCACCTCCACGACAATCTCTCTTTTCGAACATAATTAGAAAAATATCCATAATAATTTCTATATGATTATTTAGACTGACATCCATCATCGAGACGCACGATTCCAGCATTTCTTCAATCACAGTCGGATTCGTTCCTCTACACATAGCAGAAAACATCACAAGTCTTGCATCACCAACACCTTTGCTAGTTAATTGAAGAGTTCCATTTTCACCAACATTATGATTTTCATCAACATATTTATGTGCATTGTGGCATGATTCATGAGAACAATCACTACCACAATCCGATATATCAGATTCGGACATATTGTCTTGTACTTCTTGATTGGGAGCCTTTGATGAGGGGTTAGTCCATGAAAATAGAAAGTCCATTGCTATCTATCATTTTATGTTTCTAAGTTGTAAAAATATCATTTTTTTCATACCAAATAGGTAAAAAATTAAATAAGCGCTACTTTTTCTGAGTTTTTCATGATTTATATATTGTTTATCTTTTTTTGTTTATTGTATATACATATAATTATTATTATTATTATTATTATTATTATTATTATGCACACTATGTTGTGTTTTGGTCAATTGGCCACTCACACGAGAGTTTTTTTGAGGAGTGATACAACAAACCAACCCGCGATCTGTTTTGCTACCAAATATCTGAAAATATGAATAAAAACGCACATTCTCGATACATCCTCTATCCGACGTTGCAATTAAAGTGTGATTGCTGTACGATTCTTTTACAGGAGCCCTTTTTGATATAACCGAAATTACATCTTGTTTTTTAAGAACTTTGTTAAAATGTGATTGCAGTATGGTTCCTACAAGAATCGCCTGCCCCCTTGTCTTTCCCTAGACTTAGCCTTCATCTTAGATCAGTAATAATTATCAATTATCCAGGTCACATTGTCACTGTTAATTACGAGTTGACAAGACCACGGACAATAACTATTATTTAGTAGATCCAAAATGTTCGTCGTCATCCAATAATGAATGACAACTAATGTGCAATAACTTATCTCTTTCAAGTCAAATTATGCACTTCCAACAAATTTTGTTATGTGGATTGCTGAAGGATTCCTTCACAGTAACCAGGGTTGTGATATAAACATACAAGTACATTTTTATTATCGTTTTTTTATTTAGCATAAAAGGTGTGATTGCAGTATGGTCGCTTACAGGAATAATATATATAGTTGTATGTTTTTAAGCCATTTATTTATGAAATTAATTGGTATACTGATCATCATTTGAATAATCCGACAAGATATCATCTCCAGAATATGTGGGTTTTCTGTCATCTGTCAGTGCAAAGTTTCTATCATTTAACATATGTGTGTTTGGTCCCATATTTGTATGATCAGCTTTAAATTCACCAAAATGTTCACTATCTGAATTCGTTTCTGTAAATTCCAATGTCATATTTGGTTTTAAAACATTTCCTGATTTTTGAACAAGTTTATGTGGATCTTCCGGAACATGTTCCAAATTCCCATGATCAGATTCATCATTATCATCAAAATGTTCTCCTTGTAATTCAGATTCATAATAAATTAATCGTATGGGTTCTGTTGCAGATGTAGAACCATTATCATAAATATACTTGACATATACAACAACATTTTCAATATATATATCTTCAATGCTAGATTTAACAATATTAACTGGACACATTCCATTATTATCAGATTCAAGTTTTAATGAACAAATACCACCAGATGCAATGCCTTCATTAATCATAATAGGATTTTTTGCCCACAAAATAAATTTTGAATTAGGTTCTACTGTAATTTGCGTTTGATACAATTGTGATTGATCTTTATACAATATTCTTTTATCCATTGTCATATACACTCGACATGTTGTAATAAGTAAATAAATAAGACAAATTACGAGACCTATTCTTATTGTCGGATGTTTATTGATTGCTAGAGCAATAAGTACCAATATCAATAATAGCATTATAATAAACTAATATAAAAATACAATGTATTACATTTTTCATTAAACATCTGATGCAGATTCAGAAGCTTTATCCACTTTATCTTCTTTTACATCAGATGTGTTTGTTTCATCGGGTAAATCCTTTGGTTCTTCTAATTCAATATCATCAATATGACATATTATATTATATCTATCATGTAAATTCAATGAATATTCATTTAAAATTGCCTGCATTGTATACAAATCGGATATAATTAATGTTTTATGTTCTTCGTTAAGTATATTAATGTAAAACTTTCCAGAACTTTTTCCATAACATGTACAAAATATCAATACAGTTGACATAAATATTATTCCATCAAATATTCCATCATTATTTAGTTCATTCTCACATTCATCAAATTCATCAAAACCAAATTTCGACGGAACACCTGCTCTAACATCATTGATAAAATGAGATAGTTCCATTGTGTCAAATGCAAAGTTATTTGAAGAAAATGATACAGTTTCATCTGCATTAATATCTCCCATTATTTCTTTTTTGTACAACATATCATTTCCATGATATATGAATATCGAGACATGATCTTCGTGTAATATGGTTCTAATACGTAACATTAATAAATAAATAATTAAACGTTTATGATGATTCTTCGTCAATTTTTTCTGGAACAGGAAATGTAATATTCCTTTCCTTTTCTATATCACTAACGATAAATTTAAATTCATGTATCATTAATCGTCGCAATCCTTCGTCATCATTGTCGCATTTTATGACCATAGGTGCAATTAATTCTATTCTTGGAGTATATTTTAAACATTGTTGCCAAACACAATTAATAACCATTTTCATACATGCTAGTACTAGAGTAGAATTTGTTTTAAAAAATTCAGACTCACCATTAAAATAAAATATTGATACAATTGCATTTTTTAATGCCATATAGTTTGTCACATATTTAACTTCTTCATACATCAATTTATAAAAATTAACACCCCCATTAATGTGTAAATTTGATTTATATATTGGTGCAAATAAATCATTTGATAATGTATCAAATATTTGGGAACATGTTCCAAGCGTTATTTGTATATCATTTGAATTAAATTCAATAAATTTAAAAAACTCATCTAATCCTTCTTTGCTTTGAATGTCCATTAATAAATTAATAATTATATATAAATAATACTTTTATCAATTTTTATCATTGATACTAAATATTTGTTATAATTGAATAATAAAATAATGCATGTCCATTCATCATTTCGTTCCATTCTTTTGCATTTAATTTATCAATTTGATTTATGACATTTTGTGCTGTCATATCACTAATCAAAATACTATGAGCAATTAACAAGATAATTTGTACACATATTCCATGTTTATTGCTTGATTTGAAATGTAATGTTGCAATGGTTTTTGGATATGTAATCCTTCTCACAAAATATTTTCCTCGTTCATTACTTTTTGAAATAACTCGTCTAACTACATTTTCGAATAATATTGAATATGTATGTTCACAATTCGTATCTAGAATGTTTATAAATTTTGTTTTTTTATTTATTATAAGTAACATTACATGTCTTTCCCCCATTATGTTGCAATATATTGGTTGCATTATTGTCATTTGTTTACATTTTAACATTTGTTCAAAAGTTATCATATCATAAAAATCAATGAAATAATCAGATTTTGAAGTATATTTAAATTTTAATATTGGAGATGGATTCAATATAGAACATTTTATTCCATTAATAAATGTATTTGTGCATGCATAATAACATGATTCAACATTAAATAAACCAAAATAATTCACAACATCATCAAATCTGCATAATGATATTCGATGATTTATTTCGTTAGTACATTTACCAAAACAAACATAATTCTTCATGCATTTTTTAAGAGTATGATCTTTTGTGCATTGCTCATTGATTTTCATTAAATAATAATAAATATCAAAATAAACAGTATTTTTTTCATTTTTTTACCAAGCACCAGTCATGTTGACAAATGGCTGAACACTTGAATGATAAAACATAACAACAAAGCCGGCAACAAGAGCTCTTCCTAAAATAGACTCAAAGAAATTTGAACTAATAATTGGCATGTTTGAAAACAACATCATTGTAATAAATGTATTACTGAATAATTTAAAAAAATCATGTTTCATACCAGAAATGTTTTGATAACTATTGTAAATATTGTTTTCTCCAGGTTTAGCAGATGATCCCTTTTTAATAGTGTTCATGACAGCTAAATATGCGGTCACGCAAGAAATAAAAATAAAAAATAATGTTTTACAATCCATATAACTTTATTACGATAATAAATTATGTTTTATACAATTCTGGAATATCAATTATATCTTCAATTATATACATATCGTTCATTTTATGAGGTATTCCATTTGTCTTTAATATTCGTCCAACAGGAAATTCTAAATCAATGTCATATACAATCCCTGGTATTGGATCATACCAATACTTCTTTGAGTTTCCAAATTCATCGGGTCCGGTTTTAATTTGAGCAGATATTTCATATGTTTTAACTTTTTCAACAATTGAACTACTTGAATTTAAACCATCTTTAATTTTAGAATCATATACAAGGTCATTTTTATATGCAGGTCCTGTTACTTTGTTAAAATATGACGATTGATTAAATTTAAAACACGAATATTCTCCAGTAGACATGTTATGAGCTTTAAACAATTCACAATCAATACTAGCAGATTTCATAGGATTAATAAATGAAGTGAGTTCTTTTTCTTTCCTTTCGGCAATATTAAATATCTTTTGATCAGTACTTAATCTTTCATCATTTGTTACAGCATGTAATCTATATATTTCTACGAATTGCTCCTCTTTTGGCAACATAACATGCGAATCCATTCTCAAACCTCTACCTATCAATTGTCTAATTCTTACTTCATTCCAATAAGGATCTGCAACAATAATCATTTCCATGTATCTAAAACTTAAACCCTCTGCACCAGCTGGAGCGATAAGAATACACTTAATATCTTTTCCATATATATTACCATCCTCATTGTACTTTGTCATATTCTCAGTTCTTTCCATTTTAGGAATATCTCCATGAAATTCTGTATATCTCATATAATCTTCACTTGTTTCGTCACGGTAATTTTTATATCCAAATTGTTCTAAATATATTGATAATACTTGCAAGCCTTCCATTTTCACAAAATTGGAAAAGATATAGAATGGTCGTTTAGTTTTCAATGTATAAAACATTGCTGCAGTATATTTACACGAACAATCATACAATGCAATTAATACTTTGGACTTTGTCTTGTGATTTTCCCAAAATTTTCTAAATTTATGTTTATAAGTTTTTTTAAATACTTCAATATCCTTAGCAAGACTTTTCTTTTGAGCAATATCATCTGGATCATTATGTAAGTTCTCAAGATAAAGACGAAAAGCTGATACATGAATATTCATTGCATCAACATACATACCATAATTCTTTTTTACCGAATCAATGTCAAGATCTTTCTTTTTTGTCAATGATTTTTCCATATTACCGCGAATAATTTCTTCTGCATCCTTTTCTGAAATTCTAAACTGCGAAGGTCTAGGACGATTTTCACCAGTTTGTTTTCCCATGTTTGGAAATACAAAATTTGATGCTTGTCTGGTATAAGTCTTATACGTTGACGAATGCTTACTTTGTTGTTCAATTTGCCTTTCAATATCTTCATATGATCTATACAATTCTTGCTGGTATTCACTCATGGGTATATTTTTCAAAAATCTTTCAGTTCTAGGAAAATAACTGGGATCTGCACCAACATAATAAGATACTAATCCAAGAATACGTCTTTGGAACATATTTAATGCTTCGGGCTTTAGCATTCGATGTCCTTCGCTGTCTGCACCAACGAATATTTCATTAAATTTTGATTCTTTTTCTGGAAATGTACCAGGTTTAAGAAGATTAAACATCAATGCAAGTTCAAATGGTTCATTTATTGCTGGCGTACCTGACAAAAGAATTACTCTGGATGAATTTTTAGGATTCTTTTTCTCTTGAACAATATGATTATAAATAGATGAAGCACGTTTACCAGTCATTTTAGTAAGATTGGAATATACATTTCTAATAAAATTATGAGCTTCGTCAAAAATATAAATGTTTTGATTTTTAGAGTCAGATTCTCTTAGAGCTTGTAAGAATTGTTTATCTGCATTAGGTGCATCATAATGTACAAAATGAATATTTTTCATTCGTTCTTCATATTCTTCACTAGGCATAAATTTCTTCAAATCAGTTTGCCAAGGATTATCATGCAAAGATGCCTTGATAAGAATAAATACATTCCATAAAGGATTATGATTGAACAATTGATTCAGTACATTAATAGATGAAGCAGTTTTACCAGAACCAAGACCATAATAGAAAAGCATGCCCAATAGTTTAGATTTATATGACATAACAGAACCAGCTATAGCTTGATGTAATTTAAGTTGCATGATTTTCCCATGAATATTATGAATTTTAATATCAGATAAATTGTCTTCCCCAAAAGGCTTCAATTGATATTGCCTAAGATTGTCCATTGCAGATAGAGGAAATATTTTCCCATTACTGGTAAGATCAACAACATGGTTCATTATTATTTAATAAGATATAAATATTTTGAATAAGATTATTTATTTATGTTGAATAATTTTATACACATGAAATATACTGTTATTACTAAAGAAGATATTAAAGAAAATAACTTGTTTAAAAAATTGGATTCATTTTTACATAAATATTTGAAAAACGCTGATACCTATATATTTGATATACATAATACAATTGAATATGGGGAAAATAATATGGATACGGCAATATTAAATTTTATAAATAATTATCACGATAAAATGAATATAATATTATTGTCATATGATGGAAATGATGCTCGAATTATTTCAAATAATGATAAATTGGATAATTATTCTGATGTTTTCAAACAAACTCCAAAAATATTTATAAAAAAAAGAAAAAAACATTACATTATTGGTACTATTGCAAGTTTATTAATTGAAAAATTTGGTTCATGTAAATCAATAAGTTTCTTCGATGATAATTATTTGAATATCATTGATGCAAAAAAATTAAGAAATATTCCAGTATTAAATATAATACATTATACAGCGCATTCTACAAGAAAATCTGATGAAAGTGTTGATGATATTACAGATTTATTACCAAATTAAATTAAATTATTTCTTTATTGTTTTTGGATCTATAGCCAGTATTGATTCCATAATGTTTTCTGTAACTTGTAAATCATTTTTTGTCAGTTTTAATGGAAAATCCAATAACAAAAAATAATGCGTATCTTTTGCATCAGGACCAGTAGCAAATTTAACAACATTTGATGTTTTATCATTATACATCATTGAAATAATATATGGTATAATTTCTATAGACTCATCATTAATACTTTCATTCATGTGCCATGAAAACAAGGATTCAATTAAAATATCCACAATTTTTTTATTGACATTATGTTCACCCATAAATTCAACAAATATATCTTTTAAAATTCCGGATGTTTTATCATTCCAGAAAAATTTATTTTCATGCATTGTTCCAAAATATATTCCTCTACTATGAATTGTATTTTTATCTTTTGTAACATAAAATGTTCCAATTTCAGAATTAGCTGGTTTGTCAGATTTTTCAGATTTAATTGTATATTCTGCGCCAAGATCTTCAAGTTTTTGGAATACATTTCGATAGCCATCACAAATAATACCATATATTTTATTTAACAATTCGTCTATGCTAATCTTTGCCATTACAATACATAATAAAAAAATGAAATAATTGATATATATTTCATTTTTTATTGCAATACATAATAAAAAAATGAAATATATAATGTTTATTAGATAGTATAATATGTTGTAATGTCTACAAATAAAAGCACAAAGAAGATTACACAGACTGTTGTACAAAAGGATAAAATCGCCGTTTTTGATGTGGATTGGACAATAATCAAACCATTATCCGATGGAACATTTCCAAAAAGCGTTGACGATTGGCAATGGTTTAGAAATTCTGTGCCGGAAACAATTCGAATGTATCATGACCAAGGCTATAAAATAATTCTTTGGACAAATCAAAGTAAAGTGTGGAAAGTTGACATGATTGATGCCGTAATTCATAAATTGGATATCGAAATAGATGTTGTTATTTGCACCAATAAAGATGATTACAAACCAAATGTTGATTATTTTTGGTGCAATGTTAATACCAAGACTGGTTCAATTAATCTTGATTTTGAAGAAAGTTTTATGTGCGGTGATGCATTAGGACGAGACGGGGATCATTCTTCGTGTGATCTTGATGGAGCAAATTTGCTGAATATCGATTGCTACTCTCCTGAGGATATTTTTCCAGAAAATCCTAGTGATGAATTAATTTTGGAACCAACTGAACATAAGGAAATTATCATTATGTCAGGCTATCCTGGGGCAGGAAAAACTACACTAGCTAGCGGAATGAAGGGGTATAGAACATTGTCACTGGATAATATCAAGACTATTCCTAAATTATTGAAGGCTGCATTATTACAAATAGAGTACTCCTCTATTATTTTCGATGCAACCAATATGACTGTGGCTAAACGTAAAGTGTATGTTGATTTTGCAAATAGGTGTCATTTGCCAGTGCGTTGTGTGTGGATCAACATGTCAGCTCAAAAATCTATTGATCGAAATATTATTCGTGCTAGTAATGCTGGTAGACGTGTTCCCAATGTCGCCATTTACAAACTACGAAAAACAGCAGAGGATCCAACGGAGAATGAGGGGTTCAAGTTGATACGCTTTGATGTGCGTTAATAAATTAATTTCTTTTAAAAGTATTCATTGTATTCTTTTTTGAATTCGGTGTATACAGAGTATATTATTTTATCACTCATTATATATTTCTTTGTTTTGTAATTTTTTTGTTGGGCCCTTGACCATATACCAAGTCTTTTATTTACTCCTCTTGTTACTGGTTTTTTCCCATATATATTAATATAATTCTTCAGTTCATTTAATTTCATATACCACATTTCATATCTATCCATAAAGTATTCACTGTATTCTTTTTTAAATTTGGTAAATACA
>Ga0257127_1000947_pt1 | contig 22401 bp, 19 predicted proteins | sample SI060_135mmetaG_FD_190152 | JGI IMG/M metagenome (GOLD analysis project Ga0257127, IMG submission 190152) | Marine microbial communities from Saanich Inlet, British Columbia, Canada - SI060_135m | ecosystem: Environmental > Aquatic > Marine > Inlet | place: Canada: British Columbia | collected... | reverse complement strand
TTTTGGCTTTTCTGGCCTTTCGTCGTCCTCGTTTTCTGGCCTTTCGTCGTCCTCGTTTTCCCTCTATAGTATTTATCATTGAATTTAAATAATGGAACACATTTTGGAACACATTTTGGAACATAATATAGGAATTAAAATATAATATATAGTTATATAATATATATTTTTGCAATTAGATAAATAAACATTACTAAATGTATAATTGCAATTAGATAAATAAACATTACTAAATGTGTAATTGCAATTATCCACTATAATTATTCGTTGCAATTATTATCATTCGCTTCTTTCCTCAATTTACTTAATTCGACTTCATATTTAGCTATCATTTTTTCTAACTCTTTAACATCAGCATCAATCTTATCGCATTCACTTTTTTTATTTGTACAAGAGTTGATTTGCACATCTAATTCATTAATTTTTACAAAAAGGTCATTGAATTCTTTCCTTTTTCCTTCAACATCGTCTAATAAAGATTTGCATTTTTTTTGTTTAATTACGCAATCGTCGTATTTTATTTTGGAGTCGTTTTTTTTATCTTCACTTGAGTTCAATAACAGTTTCTTATCATCTAAAATTGTTTTGATTTTATTACATTCTTCTTGGTTTTCTTGCGCACAATTGAGATATTCTACGTTTGCCTTTAATAAATCATTTTGCGTAGAATATTCATCCGCCATTCCCTCAATTATTGGTGTTTTTTTATGTTTCATAGTTTTTTCTTCAGAATGAAAAAACGATGGTGCCAGCTTATTCATTATTATATATAGTTATATAATAATGTACTATATTTTTACCACGATTTTGACAAATAAATATCTTGGAAATAATAATTAATGATATTTTTTACAAAAGAATATACATTCTGTTGAATGGGAAAAATAATGATAGGATATAAAAAAAGCAATATCAGCATTCCAACCTTTCTTTTTCTATTGCTACTATTATTAACACTACTAAATATAATAATAATAAAAATGATTAGTAGAAAATAATACACGATAGTTAAATATATATTTATTGTGTATAACCTATTCATTTCATCGCTTTTATCCTTATTTATACTTGCATCACTAGAATATTTTTCTATTTTATCTTTATTACATAATTCTAGACTTGTATTATCATACATAGTTGAACTCATTTATATTATCTATACATTTTTATTGATAAAAGTTGATTTAATAATCATAATACTAGTTATGACAATTCCAATGGACAAATTAATTGTACCCATCAATGCTTGATCATAATAATCATTCATATTATTCAATTGTTCCTTTGATATTTTATGTTTATTTTCAAGTTCAAAAGATGAATCCATATACTATACTAGAATAATTTATTATAACTTTTTGGCAATAATATACATAGTTAATATGATTCCTATTCCTAAATTTGCAGTTTCGATTATTTCACGGGTATATAATCGTTTCATATCTCTATATCTACCACTCGCACCAGAGTTTGAATAATGTGTGTTTGAACCATCTGGCGGAGGCATAGGTCCAAGTAATCCTACATTTGGATCAATGTTGCCTAGATGCCTATAATTATATCCATTTAATCGATCCTTATTTAAACCTCTATATTTTCCATTATTGTCGTTTTCATTTGAACCTTTAGATTTATTTGCATTTGCATCCCAATTATTTCTATCTGAACTATTCCCCCCCGAACAAAAATTTGGTAATAATGACATTATATATTAATGCTCCTAAAATATAACGTCATTAAAAATACAAACTATAGTTGAATATATTTATACACAGATACGGTAATATATTGTTTCTAACGCAGTAATGCTTTTTCTTGTAAACTTACACACTTGACTTGGTCGCATACATAATGCTAATGCTTGGGGATCAAATCGAGATATTTCAGGCAGTTGCGACCCAGTACTTATATTATAATTTTGTTTGAACTCATTTGTTTCGTCGTCTGACAATACCACGCATTTCGGTACTAATTCGTGATTAAGAATATTATACTGCAGACGGTGGATATTATGGATAACTACAAAGATCCCATCATTTTCATATAAATATCTCAATCGAGAAATAATAACATCATTAGGTTCATCTTCAATAATGACAATTAAATTATCCTTTTTATCTAATACTTCGTCAATAATATACAAATCTTCAATGATTTCATCTAAATTGTTTTGCCTTATTTGTTTAGAATTGAAATAATATTTGATATATGTTTTTTGTTTTGTATTACCATTTTCGATTAACATATCTAGTTGGGCATTAGACAACATTGCGTCCACTTGATTGATATTAAAATTTACGTAATCAGATACGGCGTATCCTTGATATTCCATTATGTTTAGAATATTCATTCTAGATTTATAAATATTCAAAATATGATTGTTATTGTAAGACATGGTCTATACAGTTACCAGCGATTGTTTTTAACCATATTATTAATAAACTTTATTTATCAATTTTTATTACAGTTTCTTAATAACTAACCCTCCGCTAAAAATGTCGTTAGTTTTTGTTTCCTTCTCAACAACCGGTTCCGAATTTTTCATTTTAATACCGGGCATAACGACATTGTCTTGTGGAAGATCATTCAACTCATTTTCATTATTATTTTGGCCGTTTGTTATTTTAAATACAGGGGCAAAGTTAATGGTTGGAGTGGCGGTAGGTTCATTATATGGTTGGGATAATTGATTTGGCAATTCAGCTATCCCGGATTCAGCGTTCACTGTTGTAAATGGATAATTACCTTGTTTATAAATATCATCAACAGTGACTACTTTTGTGGTATCGATAATATCAAGGCCTTCGAAATCTTCGGTTTCTATTGTAATAAATTTATCACCAATTTTAACGATTCGCCATATACGTTCCAATTTAGAATCGCCTCGATAATTAACAACCTCGCCACTTGTAAATTTTATTCCGTCTTTTTCATAGATGTCTTCAAATGGCGGTGGTGGTACTGGCGAAGATGCACTGTTTAAGCTAGAAATACTTGCAGGAGGCGTCATTGACGGTGTATGTGGGTCATATGAAGACGACTCTCTTTGCGTCCATCGTGCGGTTGGGGAGTTATTAAACTCATCTTCGGTCATTTGTCGCCCTAAAACGGCAGAATAGGGAGGACTATTTGGATCATAAACTGCATTTGATGACTGAGGTGAAATACTTGGGGTTGTTGGCAGGTATTGAGGCGATGTATCATATGGCATATAATCAGGGGTAGTTGGATTATATTCTTCTTCAACGGGTGGAGTAATTGGACTTTCTGGTATGATTTCAGGTGTTTTTAAAACATCGTTCGTACTTTCATTTTTTAAGTTTCTCCGAATTTCACTAATAATATCATTAATTTTTGTATCCTTCTTTTGTAGCAACAAATCTATATTATTTGACTTTGTCATACTTTCTAATTGTTCTATATTATCTTCCGTTATAATACGCATTGAAATGTTAACGGTCAGTAATTCTTGCATTAATAATTTTAACGAATACGGTACTTCTACGACACTGAAATTTCTACCAAATTTACTCATTGTATCTATACTCATTTTATCATCGATAGAACTCACGAATTTTATAGGACCGTCAGCCAATGGACTCAAAAATAGATTTTTCGATGAATTATAAATGGCACTCATACCAGTGGTGTTGCAAATAGCAAGTTTATATTTATCACCTCTTTCCATCATAGACTCTTTTAAAAATGCAGTAGCACCGTGAGAAATAATCGAGTCTCTTTCCATCTCACCAATACGTAAACCACCGTCATTTGCCCTTCCGCTTACAGGTTGTCTTGTTAATGCTGTTCTTGGGCCTCTTGCACGATAATTGATTTTATCTTTCACCATATGTTTCAGTCTCATGTAATAATTAGGTCCCATAAAAATCTCGGTTTCTAGTTGTTCTCCGTTCATTCCATTATATAATATTTCATTTCCACTTGAGTGATATCCAACTTTAGTTAACAATTCGCCAAAAGCACCTACTTTGGAACCATTATTATTGTACGCGGTACAATCACCAAATGAACCGTACATTGCAGCCGCTTTACCGGTAATGGTCTCCACAAATTGCCCAATGGTCATACGAGAAGGAATTGCGTGGGGGTTAATTATTAAATCAGGACGAACCCCATCTCTAGTACAAGGCATATCTATTTCCGGAATAACTAAGCCAATCGTTCCTTTCTGACCAGCACGGGAAGCCATTTTATCGCCAATATTTGGTATACGTTCCTCCCGAACGCGTACTTTTGCAATGCGGGTTCCTTCCTCGCCTTCTGTAATAAATGTTTTATCTACAATACCAAATTGTCCTTTTTTTGTAGTTTTCGACATATCCATTTTTTTATCAGGAATGGAAGAATCATTTGATACCATACCCATAATAATCGTCCTATCGTTTAATTCTGTACCTTCTTTCACAATTCCATATTTATCTAGCTGGCTGTAATCATATCCGGGTTTAGTGCCTACCATATTCGGTTCATTTTCGATATTGGATAACGTATTTTGGGTAATATTTTCACCATTTTTTGTTTTTTCTTCGTGCATTTCATATGTTGTAAAATATGTAGTACGAAATAATCCACGATCCAGCGCTCCTTCGTTGACCAGAATTGCGTCTTCTACATTATAACCAGTATAACACATAACTGCAACAATTGCATTTTCACCATACGGATTTGATTCGTTATTGATATACTCCAGGTATCTTGTTTTTACTAATGGATTTTGACCATTGTTCAAAATAATAGCAGATTTATCCATTCTCACTTGATAATTTGTATGATATAACGAACAAGCCTGTTTACTTTGACCACAAGAGAATGAATTGCGCGTTGCTGGATTATTTTCTGGATAATTGATTAGATTGCACATTACGCCAAATATTAACGATTCGTGAATTTCCATATGTGTATATTTATGTTCTTTTTTTGAAAGAGCGTCGTTGTTTAATGCAATGATTGCACTTTCGGTTTCGTTTGTATCAATGTAATCAATGATTGCCTTTTCTTCTAAGAATTTTTTCAATTTAGCCGGGTTTGTTTCGGTTTTTAAATTTTCATATAATTCGTGCAGTTCATATAATTTATAATTATTTGGATGAAAATTGGATATTTTTTTTTCGTTGAAACCCGTGATGAGCTGAGTCCACGTGTATTTATTATCTTCAATGTGCTTCAGTATTGTTTTGTTATTGAACGACATTTCACGTGTTTCATCGTCTTTATAAAATACGGGTCGGCATATACGACCCGCGTCTGTATAAATATGTATATTGTTCATTTTATAATCAAATGAAATACTTGTATAAATAGGGATCAACCCGTTTCGTCTATATAATAAAAATTTAGATAATACCTGTATAGGCTCATCTACTGCTCCTGCCCAATAACCATTTACAAAAAGTTTGGTCATAGTAGATAATACTTCGGGAGAACAATCTTCTAATAATATTAAACTTATTTTTTCACGAAGCCATTGTATTAATGGTTCTCGTGAATAACCTTGAGTTATGTAAGAAAACATAGACATATGTTTATGCAAGCCAATATTTCCACCATCCGGCGTATCAATCGGGTCGAACATACCCCAATGTGTGCTGTGCAATACACGGGGACCCACTACTTTTGCGGTAGGGTCCAATGGTAAATTCGTTTTACGCAAATGACTCAGCATCGCATTATGAGAAATGCGGTTCAAATCTTGTAGTACACCTATACGCTTGGAATGAGAATGCGCCCCCCAGTTCCCTTTGAATGCCTTTTTGAAACCATCTTCCACTATACGTTCTCTAAAAATATCCTTATAGTTTTGTTGAATGAGTCCATATAAGTTGTTAGCGTAAATAGATTGATTATAATGAGCTCTTTTTTCAAATTCCACGTGAATGGTTCTTTGCTGAATTGTATAATATTCGCGGAATAAATCATACATTAGATTGCCTATAGTTTCAATTCGTTTATATTTTAGATTGTCTCGATCAGTAGGTATTTCAATTCCGAGATGCACGGACAATAGACGAAATACTATATGACCTAAATAGTACGCTTTTTGAGTGAAATTGGTTTCACCAATATGGGGTAAAAAATAATCACTTAATATTTCTAAAGCGTGGGTTGTGGTTTTACCCTTTGTTAAAAGTGCAATAAATTTCAATGCATTTCGTTGCGTAAATATACCACCAGTGTCGTGTATCGACGGCACAAATAATTCTAGCATACTTTCATATTTATCTATGTCCAACAAACACAAGCGAATGATTTCTTTATCACTTGTAAATCCTAACGCTCTGAATACAATAAACAGAGGGACCGGCGAGCGAACGTTCGGAATATTCACTACAATATTATTGAAAGTGTATTTATTCGTAGGAGTTAATATCTTCACTGACAGAGTTCTCATAGGTTTAGATACGTTCTCGGAAACCGATCGTATTTCAGCTGAATATAAATATTTATCGTCATCGTTTTTTTTAAGATATAACATATTATCGGCAAATTTTTCCTGCGCCACAACTGTTTTCTCTTTTCCATCAACAATAAAATAGCCACCTAAATCGTTTGAACATTCTCCCATATTATGTCTAACCTCTTTGGGCAATCCGCCGAGAACACAATAATTTGATTGCAACATGATCGGAAATTTACCTAAGAAAATTTTATCTAACGTAATCGTCCGCTTCTGTGTATTTTTGGATATCATGCTTTGTTTCGTTGCTTCTTTCAAATTTGTTTGTTCAGCAGCAGTCAAATCCAATTTCATTTTACGGACTTTCCCCTTACGTTTAGGTATTTTTGTAGCTCCACCTGGTTGTTCATTTTCTTCTTCATCCTTGTTAATTTCATTTTCTATTTCAATAATATCTTCGCCAATAATAGTTGGTTCTTCTCCGTCTTCTAATATATCAATAAAATCAATGTCAATATCATAGTGTATGGTCATACCATATGTCATATTTCTTAATCGTGCTTCATTTGGAAACATAAAATGACTTTCGCTGTCATCATATATAATTGGTTTGCCAAAATAAATTTTATCACCGTTTTTTCCACCGAAATACATTATACACTGTGAACGATGATCATCGATGTCTTCGTCGTACCTGGTTAATATACGAACCGGATTTTTTTCTTTGAATACTTGATAAATTCCATTTTTAAAGAAATCATTATATGATTCAATATGATGTCTTACTAAACATTGTGGATTATCGTGAAAATATGTGTTAATAACTTTCCAAGTAGTAGAATTATCCATTATATATAAAATTAAGTTATATATTTTTATACCCATTTTATATTTCAAATAATAACAATTTAGCAAAGTAAATATTATTTCTTTATCTATTATATAAATGAACAATTTCATTGAACAAGTATTTGGTCCGTTAGACACCCAGTTTTGCGATTATTTTTTCATATTATCCGCTCTTGGATTCGTCTTCTTGATTTTCCTATTTTTCTCTGCATTTAGCGTGATTCTTTCATCTAAACGCCTGCCAGACGGGTTTTATATGCAATTGTTTTACATGTCATTAGTGTATTTCGTTTTATATTTTCAAAACAGACTTTTATTCAATATGTGCAAGGGATCTTTGAATTAATTTTTCGTTGAAAGTCAAATAGTTTTTTCATTCCTATAATATAAATTGCAATGGATATTTTATATTATAGTAATTATTGTAAATATTCTCAAAAAATTGTACAAACTTTAGTAAAAAATAATATGCAAGATAAATTGAGTTATATATGTATCGATAAAAGAAAAAAAGATACATCAGATAATCAAACATATATATATTTAGAAGGTGGGAATCGCGTGATTATGCCTCCCAATTTACATAGTGTACCTGGTTTATTAATGGTATCTAACAATTATCAACTCCTTTATGGAGATGATATTATTACTAATTTTCACGGAGATTTTAAAAAAAATAATAATACATCAACTGGAGTAATGAAAGAACCCACTGGATATCCAATGCTACAATCCAGTGGAGGTACAAATATATTATCAGAAAAATATACAAACTACGATATGACACCCGACGAATTATCCGCAAAAAGTACAAGCAACACTCGACAAATGTATAATTATGTATCTGCAAACGATAGTGCTATTTTTATTGAGACTCCACCCGATAATTATACACCAGACAAAGTATCAGAGAATACTACTTTAGATGATTTGCAACAAAAACGAATAGATGATCTTGGATTAAATAAAGAAAATCCTCAACTATCTGGCAAAATATAACCAATTAGTTAAACCAATATAAATAATAATTAAGTATATACTATAATGAGCAACAAGTCAACGTTTTCAAAAGCTTTTAATAAACACTTTTTTGAATTTTTAGATGATATGTCCAATATTTTTCCAGAAAATGACGATATCAAGGTGGCGAAAAAATCATTTGAAACTATCAAACGATTGAACACTACAGCAATTATCAAGGCTTGGTATCTTCACGTGTATTTACCTTATAAAGATGTTATCGATGATAATAATATTGACTTCTTTATTCAAAAAGATTATTCAAATGAGTTGTCGGGAGTGAATAAAGGCGGTGATATATTGAATATGATAGATAAAATCAGAAAACCTATATCAGAAATGGGAGAAAGCAATAAATCACACTGTGCAAAATATATTCAAAATCTCAGCAAACTCTCTTTTATGTACACGTCGCACTAGCAACATAATATCTAAAATGATTATATATACATCATTTTAGTTAAAGTATGCAAATATCCGAGTATAAATATTATTTGAAACTAACAGTATATCATTTCCTATAATATTTTGGACATTTTTTCTAAAAACTTTTTTGAAATATTTATAGGTATCAAACTCATATCTGCACTTTATCGTTAAAGCTCTATGTAAATCCGTATGAGATACATAAGTTCATTTGGAGACAGGGTTTCTAAATATTGTTCAATTGTATTTTTTGTAATGAATGGTTTTGGTTTCAATCGCAGGTAAGGTATATAATATTTTTTGTGAACTTTCCATAAATGTTTTTTATAATAATCAGACAAAGAATACGAGCATTTACGTATGAAATAATTACGATACATATTATAAAAATTTAAGATCAATGTGTTGTACAATTGGTGTATTTTGAAAAAAACATTTTTCAATTTTGGAAACTTATTATATAATTGGTACGGTGTATATATTCGTTTCAAACAAAAATAGAGATAAAAATGATATGGGTTTTCATTCATTACATTTTTGTGAATACTATATTCATTATTTATAACGTGCGTATGTAGTGCATTCTTTTGGTTCGTTAGTACGAACTTACACGGTATATGAATGTATTTTATAAATTCATCAATGTCATCATAATTAAGAAAGTAATATTTTTTAGGGAAACTAATAAGTCCCTTAATACATTCAATGCAACTCCAATTACGATATACACTTTCAGGAACATATTGTAATGTATGTGGCAATTCATTTACAACACTATATACAGATATCAAAAAACATTTGTAATTATTTACAGGTTGATTTTCAAAATATCCTGTACGAAGAATAAATGTATAGCTATATGTTTTTGGAAAATATTCTAAAAAAGGCAGATCATTTAGCGTATCATAATCACATCCTCCCATACATTGTACAAATAATTCAACGATCGTTTTTTGATTGTCGTCATAATAATATATTTCATTTCCTCCTATGCTACTTTTCGTCGCGACCCCCCATTTATTGATCCTGTCATCGTAAAATAATTGAATCATTATACCATTAATGTATTCCGTAATAACTATATCTTGATTCAAACAAGGAAATAATGTTTTGAAATAAGAATAACTAATAGCTTTAGAAGGAGAATAAGATAACAGTTTTTTACTGGGAAATGAAAATATGACAGAACGATATAATCCCAAATATAAATCATCCTTATTCACATATTGTCTATCATAATTAACGATAGAGTATATTTGTTCTTCTGCTCTTTGTAAACAAATATTTACTTTATTTTTAGGACAACTATTCATAGACATCATATTGGAGATTATAGCGGAATCGCACATTGTCTAATCAAATAAATATATCCGTATTTAATCTTTATTTGATTTTCAAATATTCATTATTACAATTTGCATAATCACTTTATTGAATTATAATTTAGATACATATTATATAAATTATAATATAATGGAACAAGAAGACAATACGAATATAGAATTAAACCCAGACTTTGTAAATGAAAATATAAATACCAATGATTTGGAATTACAATTGGGAGATATCATTGAAATCGTTTCTCCTACAAATGAAGAATATCACGAAACCACCAATTATATTCACTATATTGATCCAACTCAAATTGTTTTTACCAATGTCTCGTCTATGAAACAATATCAATTGAATATAAACGATTCTGGTAGCTTTACCGATGAATCTATCACCCGGGTCATTTTATTAAGCAGAAGCGACGAACAGGGGTATGCGCCACAGCATAATTTATTACCCAATACGTGGATCAATATTTATTTTGGAGGAGATGTACCTGCTATCATTACCGGACAAATTAGTAATTTAGAAAAAGATATGATTGAAATCATTACTTATCCTAAAATGGAAACTATTTATATTGATTTCAAATACCAAGGTATACCCAGAGATATACCTATTGACAAAATATTAATTCGCGAAAAACCCGCGAATTTTAAAAAAGTAGGTTCTTTGGCATTGATGAAACAAACTATGCTTAATGATGAAGAAAATATAGAGCCAGAAAACCAAGCAGAGATAGAATTCACTGATATGGGAGAATCGATATCAAAAATACCGGACAACAGAGCCGAAGAACCAAATATTCGGGAACAATTACAAGATATCTATGTAGATGCGAACACAATCGTTTTTGGCGAAGAGTTAGAAGCAGTGTCGCAATTGGTTGAAGTACCGGATAGTGAAAAACGATATAGTATAGATGCTCAAGTAAGTGATATAATGGACGAGTTGTTATCTACTATTCCCAACAATAGGAGAACACAAAAAGTATTGGATAATATTCATAGACTTATTCGCCATTATATTCATTTACGTGAAGTACATTCTATTTTTGATGAAAATCAAAATATTTCTGATAAAAAAATGAAAGGCCCGTTTTATAAACCATTGGTTGATAAGTTATACAATTTGAACTACAAGTTGAATTGGTTTGTACCTGTCGTGTCTAATCGAAAAAAAATCAACACGGATTCAGATAACGCATTCATGGACGATGTTGTTAGTGAAAATATGGCGGTAAGTAATCATAAATTGAAAGAAATGAATAATAAATATTATAAAAAGGGGAGTAATGATAATATTATTACATATGATCATTTGATGAAGCAGACGCAGAATATCTTTAGACCATTCGAAAAAACAATCAATGATGATCATTTAATCAACAAACAAGTGAACCAAAATATAGATGCGATAATAGATAATTTGGAAGATTTTTACAGTACAGTGTACTCACAAAGTGGCATCAAACGAACTAAGTATGTAATCCAACGTTATAATTTAGGTACTTCAAAATTGCAAGAAAAAATTACGAATTCGGGTAAAAAAATATATGAAACTGTCGAACTAGTTCCCAATGATGAAATGACTATTAAATCGTTTATGATGATGCCCGCTCCCGTTATAAAATTTTCGGAAATTAATTTACCGAATTCAACTATATTAACGAAAAGTAGTTTACACACTAACTATCTACTCTTGTTTCGTTTATTAAGAAAGAATACAGATATAACTACACAAGTAATTGAAGATTTTACAAAGGAAATTGACTATGAAAATATAGAAAAGGACACAAACGAACCTTTATTCGACAACATCAACGAATTCATTATCAACAGCGATTCATATGAAAATATAGAATTCATGGATAAAAATGAACGGTTTCGAAACTTTCTAGAAACCATCGTTCCTAAAACAAGAACATTGATCAGATTATATCGTAAATATATTAAAAACAGGTTCTCCTTTATAGGTGTTGTGCAAAAACTAGAACCGTTTTTAATATATCCAAACGACGTGTCGTATAAGCAATATATGGAAATTAGATATTTCATAAATGAACAAATAAAAGATTTGAAAACATCTTTAATGTCTCGTTCTTCCAATATGAGAGCTTTGTCTCAAACCAAATATGAGGTTCAAAATAAACCAAGTTCTATTTTACGTATTTTATCCGAAAATAATGATTTTTCTGATGCATTTTTTAAATCTTATCGTTTTTTGGAAAAGTCCAAGTTAGACACTCATCTAACAGATACTGAGATCGTATTGAATATGATGAACACTGATAATGCTGAATTATATAGTGATATCGTTTCAAGTATATTGATTGGTCTTAATACACCAGATAATATACTTACGACTATAGAAGACGCAAATATTGACGATATGGGCGATGTAGAAAAAATAAAAATGGAAGATTGTACTCGTCGCTATTTGTCTAAAAAATATTCATCAATTGGGGAATTACAAAAAGATAATAACATAGACGAATTGTTTTTTGACGAGCAATATGATGATACTCCCTACTCAATAATGCAGAGGTATGAAAATGATAAAAAAAAATTACCAAGTGATCAATTCCTTCCATTTTTGGTAGAGAACTTAATACAAAGACATAACGTTCCTGGAGATAGTGCAAATGAAATGGCCGAAATATTAATTTCCAAAAAGAAGAAAATATTGGACGGACATTATGCTTTGCTTGAAATAGTACCCCCCATTAAACAGAATATACAAATTGACCAGTTAAATAAAGCTGAAAATGAAGAGTTAGTAAACGAAGTCGATATAAAGAAAAAAATTCATTACTACCGACGTCTGAGAAATAATTGGATTAGAGATGACGAAATAGAAGAAGAACGATTCATGGATACAAATACGTTATTTTGTAATTTATCTTCCAAATGTTTGAAAAATAACGATAATAAAATATGTGAAACCAATGAGCAAATACGCATACGTATCAAAAACCAAAACCAAGAGTCATTGAAAAATGAATTTACAAAACGTTATCAGATTTCGGTCGAAGAATTGGAACGTAAGTTGAACACAAATATCGAGATGAATTTAAAAAAAAATAAAAAGAATCAAATACTCAAAGAAGTTCAATTATATAAATCAAATAACTTGGCTTATGAAATAAGTAAATTAGCTAAAAAATCTGAATCTTTGCAGTCTCCGCATATTCAGTTGCGTGATTCAATAATGAACCAAGAAGATTTTATTAAAAAACAAGATAATATTTCTTTGTTTGTGAATACATTTTGCAGAGAAGCGATTAAAGACGAAACCGGCGAAGATTTACATTGGTATTATTGCAAAGATACAAATACAAAATTATTACCCACATCTATATACAGACTTTCCAATGCATATTTAATGAATAATTATCAAGAAGAATTAGAAATACTTTGTAATGAGGTAGGCACAGAGGGGGATGACGGCGAAGCGATTGTCGATAAATATTCCGGATATGTATTGCGTAAAAAAGATATGACTACAGAAGACGGGTTTGATTCATTAGGATTTCGCATTCAATCCAGAGATATCATTGAAAAAGACTTAGGAGTAATAATGGAAGAAAACAAGAAAAAACAAACAAAAATATTTGAAAATGAGAATGTTGAAAAATTATATAATATGTTGAAATCTATTTGTAATAACATTGATATTCCAGTTTATTCAATTGAAGATGAAATGTTAAGACTTTCTAGAGTGGTCATCGATAAAAATATTTTGAGCGAAAATGCATATCAGAAACGTTCGGAAAATAATATGAAAAAAACAGGGAAAACATTGCCTTCCTATGAGAGGTATAAAAATGAAACTACTATTATGATTTTAGCTGCACTGATACATATCAAACTACAAACGATGATTCCTTCATTCAAAACAAATAAAACATTCCCAAATTGTATTCGTTCTTTTAGTGGTTATCCTATGACTGGAATAGAAGATGTCAGTGGGATAAATTATATCAGTTGTATTATTTCAAAAATGAAAAGTAGCATCCCCCCCTGGGATTCCATTCAAAATGTAAAGCAAGACAAATTGAAAATTAGAATACGTGATATTATTGAAAAATATATTCTGCCCGTAGGTGAAATACAAGAATTGTATGTGGTTAAAAAGGAATATATGCTTTTACATAGCGACCACATTGTTCCAGAAGAACATAAAATACAAAAATGGAAACATTTTTTACCGCCTATTGTAAAAATAAATATTATGAATAACTTGAAAAATGTATCAAATGATTTCAAACAAGATATGGTTGAAAAAATGAAAAAGGGAGATCCTAGACAGTTTCATTCATTAATGATACTCAAACACAAAACAATGCAACATAGTTTTGGTATTATAGATGCTATTAATGAAATAGTAAATGCAAAAGACCAATTGTTGAAAACCGCAGCCTCTGTTCCTTTTATTGAAAATGCGTGTTGCAATGATAGTCCGAATCTATTGAATCCAATCATATATTTTAACCAAGAGAACCCGAACATAAAATTATATTTACAAAGAATTGTGAAAAATAGCAAAACGTTATCGGATATGCGAACCCTGACTAATGCAAGACAAATATATCACGACTTTTCTACTATTATTAAATACCCAGAGATTTCCCAAAGTTTTTCAGAAGATAATGTGTATCAAGCATTCATTCATTATTGTAATTTCGATAAAGATGTACCTATACCCAAAAAATATCAAGGAATATGCAATAGCATTCCTGAGGGGTATAATAAAAAATGGAATATAACTGAAAAAGTAGAATTTTTGAAAAGAAATGGAAAGCGATTTACGATCAGTCAATTGCATCAATTATTAGCGATTGTGAATAATAATAATATCGTTTCCATTGACGATAAACCGACAATTGATCCGGTTCACGGGTTGAAAGAATTAATAGAAACACTTGAAATGACGAACTCTTCTTTATTTGAAGAACCTTTGCGAAAACTATTAATTCAATGCATAAATAACTATGAACCTAAAAAAATGAAGGATACTCCATCTGAAGAATTAAATAATTTAACAAACTACTTGACATTAGCAAATAGAAATCTATTTAAAAACATAATGAACTTTTTCGACGTCGAATCAAATACGATTTCCACAAAACATTATAACAAATTAGCAGCGTTTTTAATCAACATAGATAAGTGGAATATTAATGAAAATGATATTCATACTTCTATCCAGTTTCTTCGCACCGCAATTTGCAATATATGTAAAGTATACCCCATTGTGATTTCTAATAACGCTGATTTTTACAAAAATGTTTGCAATCATTGGCCATATTCAGACAATCATAAAAAAGATATATTCAACTTCATATCGAGATATTATAAAGATATTGAAAAATTCAAGGGAGATGCGGTATTAATGAACTATTTGAAAGAAATGAACACGAAATTAATTGATTTGCACGTGTTTATTCAAATTTTACCGATTCAAACTGAAATTAAAAAAATATTGAGAAATGAGAATGACGAAGATGTAGTCGTCTCTTTTCATTCTTTGTTCAATGATAAAACCTATTACGAGCTAATGAAATACTGCTTTTATAGAATGTTATTTGAATTCATTGCTGGTAGTGATGATATAGAACTATTGCGAAGTGAAATACAAAGTGTCAAGAACATAAGAGATGGCGAAAATAAATCATTGAATGATCCCATTAATTTCATATCCAGCGAACGCGCGAATGCAAATGAAACGGTTGAACATATAGCAGCGGATTTGGAAGAAAGTGATATTGTAAGCGATAAACAAGATGTGTTGAAATCAAGGATAAGTTCTCTATTGTATACATTTTTAGAAGTAGAAATGGAAAATAAAGATGTGATCAATCAAGATTACTCATCCATTATGAAAAAAATAAATAGAAGTAAGGAAAGAGAGAAAAAATCTATTATTGATTATTTAGGAAATATGAGCAAAGAAGAAAGAAAAGTGGAAGAATTATTCAAAACATACAAGTTAGGTAGATGGAACGTGGGACAACAAAAAGGTCTTGTTCAATATGATAAAGAAACCTATGAAAGGGAAAGAGATAATTTATTGACACAGCTACACGACGATGAAAATGCTGGGAAATACGAAATTGTATCGGAAATGAGAAGAGAAATATTTGAACTAGACGAGGAGCAAGAACGAACAAACGAGGAGACATATGACAATGAAGGCAACGATATACAAGGGTTAGATGAAGATTATACAGACGGGCATTATTATGAAGAAGATATGGATTTAGAATAGGCATACTAACATACTTTCCCATTTTATTTTATATAGCATATTTATATAAAATAATCAATGACAAGTTTACAATTATTATTGAAGAAAAATACCTTGAATTTTAGTATATTCTTATTTATTATTATTTTCATTATCATCCATAACATAAAACCAGCATTAGTATACGACGAAGACGGTAATTACAGAGAATTCGGAGTAGGGTACCGTCATAAAACAGTAATTCCGATATGGTTAGTCGCAATTATAATAGCCATTTTTACCTACATTTTTGTAAAAATAAGTATTGTAAATATTTAAAATTAAAAATAAAAGAATATTATAATATTTAGATGAATTTACCCAACCTAATTGACCACACTTCCTCCTCCCATTTACGAAATGTATTACAAAGTTGCCACGAAAGTCGTGTTAATTTATATTATTATATATTTAATGGGTTGGTATTAGCTTTTTTTACTATCATTGCAATTGCCACACTATATTATTGTTATACCAAAAAGCCATCTGAATATGATCGCCGTCAAAAGTTATTGAGAGATCAAGATTATATTTTATCAAAGATACGCTTTTATCAAGACAACTTTAAACAAAAACAGTCGGAATTTTCCAACATTACTAATTTGCCGATTATACAATCATAATATATGTTTATTTAATATATATATTATATTATTACATCATAATGATAAAAGAAGAACGGGAAGAAATTATTACGAATAACAATACTGCGGAAAAACAATTTTACAATTATCTCGAAACCTTAACAAAACCTATTAAAAAAGTAGAGTTCAAAGAACCGTTATATGGAGATATTGATTTTGCCACCTTAAAAGAAAAGGGACTGGGTGTACCTGAAGAAATTATATTCAAAGAAGGTAAAATAACCAATTTATATAATTTACCGCAAGGTCTCTTGCATTTGCAATGTAATAATAATTTATTATTAACAATAGAAAACCTACCGTCTAGTTTACATTTTTTAGATTTAGAATATAATTATTTGGATTCATTAGATGTGTCTGGGTTGAAAGAATTAGAAACGTTGATTGTTTCGCATAATCAATTGTCAGAATTGTCGGATTTACCCAATACTTTACAGGTTGTGAAAGCAACGTATAATAAATTGGAAAAATTAGACCTATCCTTGTTAGACAAATTACAAGTACTACACATATCAAATAATATGATTACTCTTATAGAAAATATGCAAGAGAACATTGACGATTTTCAAATGGAAAACACACCAACCATTGAATTTCGAAATGTGGATATGGAAAATATAAAACTAAACGACGACGAAAAAGAAGGTAATCGGAAGAAAAAAAAAGAATACGACGCTGCATTAAAAGAATATTTCAAAATGAAAGCCAAATACGAAAACAAACTCCACGATCTTAAAAAGAAAGCATTCGACAGAGCACCTACGAAAAAAATAGGTAGCGAAGAAATGAAAAAAGTTCGCCCACCTTGTGTAAAATGCAAACGAAACGTAGGTACTGTATTTAATTATGAATCCAATAAATATACAGCCGTTTGTGGGGATGCCCGAGAACCTTGCAAATTGAATATACAATTATATAACGGTATTTTTTATTACTACCAAGACTTATTGAATTTATTTGAAGAGCCAGTAGAAGATTTGAAAAAAGAAATTATTCGAAATAAGTTAGACAATATTTTCGGGTATATAGATGACGAAGAATCTAAGCATATACACGACACGAAAATGACTGAATATGATACCGACAGTAAAACACACCAGGAAATACTTGATAAGTATAACGAAGTATTCAATAACGAAGACAAAAAAGAAGAGCTCATTCAAAAAAAAAAAGAATTGTTTGTTCTCATTGAACAAAATAAGGAATTCCTTGAAGAATACAAAGAAAACCAAAATAAAGAATTGTTAAAACAAGTAGTAGTGAATAATAAAAACAATATTTCACGCATTTCAAAAATCATACAAAATTTAGAAAATGAAATAATAGAAGTAAACTATTATAAAGAAGGATATTATGAAGACAACCGCAGCCAAGAAATATACAAACTTTTTCAATATCCGATTTCACTTACCAATATAGAAATGAACTGGTATGAACCCCAAAACGTTATCAAATTTGATAGATAGTATAAAAATTGAATTAACTATTATTAACCAATTGAGTTAAATGATTAATAATAGTACATATAAATGCCGAGTTATACGTGTGAAAAATGTTTGAAGGATTTCTCTCAAAAATCACATTATAATAAACATCTGCAACGTAAACGTCCTTGCCAAGACAATATGAATAAGATCAGTATGGTTGTAGAGAAAATAGTGAATGAAAAAATGAAGAATGAGATTGTTAATATCGAGACACCCCCACCAACGCAATCAGTGAGCAATCAAATTATAATTAATAGTAATAATGCAACGAACATCGATATCCAAAGAGAGGACGGTTTACAATATTTGAAACGTATCGAAGATAACAGTGCTCATTTAGTATTAACAGATCCTCCTTATATTATTTCACGAGAAAGTGGAATGGACACGCATTATAACAAGGTTAAAAAAAATGAAGAAAATAATATTTTGTATGTAAAAACCCAAGAAGAATGGAATAATTATAAAAGCGAAAATAGTATAGTTGACGATACGAAGAAAGATAATTATATGAAATACGGAACCATTTATGGTAAGAAGTATTGTGTAAAAACCGACTACGGTGAATGGGATTCAAAATTTACTATGAATGTGCTCGATGAATTTATTGGAGAATATTATAAGAAACTAAAACAAGGTGGCACAATCATAATTTTCTTCGACATTTGGAAGATAACACTATTAAAAGAACTTATGGAAAAGCATAATTTTAAACAAATACGATTTATTGAATGGATTAAAACAAATCCACAACCACTTAATTCCAAAACAAATTACTTAACCAACTGCAGGGAAATTGCACTACTGGGAGTAAAGGGCGGAAAACCTACATTTCATAGTAAGTACGACAAAGGAATTTATGAGTTCCCTTTACAAGGAGGTAAAAATAGATTTCATCCTACTCAAAAAAGTTTGTTGTTGTTTGAAGCACTCATTAAAAAACATTCTAATGAGAATGATATAGTGATTGATACTTTCCTAGGTGCAGGAACCACAGCATTTGCTTGTAAAAATACAAATAGACAATTTAAAGGTTGTGAAATTGATAAAGAGTATTTTGATAAAGCAATGGAAATTATCAGTAAAAAAGAAGATTAGTTAAATATACATCTTCGGATATTTACACCCTTGAAGATTTAAATCCGCACCTTTCGGTGAAAAAATAAAAACTAAAAGGTTTATCCTTTTCTGGATTATGTAAATTTTGATTTTACTGATTCGTCTAAACCAGTTGAATTGGAGTTGCTTCTTGATAAATAACTCGGTCGTGTCTTGTTATGTATCGAATTTGAAGCAATTTTGTAAATTTAAATCTTCAAGGGTGTAAAATGGGACAAAATATAATAAAAAGATATAAATATGTTTTTATTATATACAATATCATAATGAATGAAGAAAAAATAAAAGAAATATTGGAAGAGAATGCTAAACTAAAAGAGGAACTGGAAGCAACCAAAGAGCATCTCAAAAAATATACAGCACCAGCAAGTAATAAATGTCCGAAGGTGTAAACGACTAAAGGTATAAAATAAATAATAAAGATTTTTATAGTTGTTTTAGTTTTTCTTTGATTTTTTTAGCAAACTCTACTGGATCATACCAATACGTTCCTACCATAGTATTGATGTTTTTCTCGTCAAACGTTTCATCGCCTTCTACGAAATTAATTCCAAAAACGGCATAGGATGGAATCGTTGTTGCACCTATGCGTTTACCAATTTCCTTTGTCTTTTTTGATACCTGTCTTTTTTGTAGGTTGCAATGATTACATAGACATTGGAAATCGTTCATTGTCTGTGTTTTTGAATCAAGGACTCTTGGGTCGTTATAGAGGTCGTTTTTATGATCAGTCACCAGGTCTGAATGACTTCCACATACGACACACCCCATTTTTTTATGATATTCGTGAATATCCTTTCGAATAGGCCGTGCCGCCCCATACAAATGATCATCGCTAAAACCTACTGTTCGAAGGGATGTAATCGCGCGGTCCCCTTGTTTTTCCCACAAATAGCGCTTGTCCGAAAAATATACGCCGTGGCGGGCTGCTCCATTTTTCCCCCAGTCTAGCATTGTGTTTTCTGCAATCTTTTCACGGGATACCCATTCAGAATGGCCTTGTGCATCGGGTTTAAACAAGTTATCTACAGCAGCTTGCTTCTTAGTTAGCTTCACGTGAGTAATTATATTTTGTGTTTTTGTGAGATCCATTGGAGAGCCTGACTTTGGTATTTCCACGGCAGATTGCATGGAAGTATTCGTAATTGTATTTTTCAATAATATTGAATTCATGATATATATTTGTGATATAAATTACTATTATAATTTATATCAATTTTTTTGCAAAGTTCGGCTTATTATTCACATTTAGAATAATTGGTAATACCATCCCATTGAATATCATTTGATTTTGCCCAACTTCTCTTTGCACAATCGGGGGTTGTTCCCATTGCTGCCCACGAATTATGATTAAAATCTATGACTGCTCTTTTACTAAATATCGACTCATTGTATCCAATTGTTGCTTGTGAATTAGTTAAATCAATTTGTTCATTGCTTTGATTCATTAAAACGCCCACGTTCTTCATTGTATCATGAGGTATTTCACAATATACATTTTCTTCTCCATTATCTCTTTTTTTAATTCTTGCAACCCAATTGTCAGGACACGAATTTTTAGCAGGAGGAAACGATACCATATTCCCCCCTGAAATACTTTTATCCGTCATCATAATTCCCATATATGCTAAAATAAGGATCAGAAGAACAGTTGCTACCATTATTACAATTTTATAAAACATTTCCATATTGATTATATACTATACAAATAAATTTTATTTGGCGCGCCCTTTTTCGAAATCAATATTGAAAAAAAAAGGAAAATAGATATGATATACCAAAGGTTAATCCAAATAAAAATATCAAACTAACGACAAATACAGATAATATCAAAATGAAAAATAAAACATAATCGAGCAGGGTTCTCTTCATTCTATAATCTTATTTTAGATTATATACTAAATATTTAGTGTATTTATTTCTTTGTAATGTATATATTAGACAAATGAATAAGAATCCTGTTAGTATAGATCAAAATGATAAAATATTAGATATTACCACTATGAACGGACGAGTAAATATAGTTGATATTCCTTACGATGTTAAATTTCAAATGCAGGAAAAAATAGCTATCAAAAATAAAGCAAGCGAGTACAGAGAAGCATTAAATGGCGTTTTGGAGAATACTATGTTGTCCCTGGCATACTTCTCTGCAGAAAATATTCAGATAATACAAAACGCTTTACGCGCCGGAGTTCATAAAATGTCAAATGGCGGGATCGTTATCCCTCCGCAAAATCTGGATACGTTGAAAATTATTATGAGGAGTATCTATTTGCAATATGCAGAGCATTCTGAACACGATATCCCTGGACAGATACAACGACTAAATAAATTAGTTTTGGATTATGCAATTCCGAATGTATATAACGAAGCGGAAGGGTATATTAAATATTGTAGAGATCAAAGTACATTGGCTACTCCTATGGAATTACCTAAACCTAGCGATCGAGTATATAAACAATTAGAATTAAAACCCTGGGTATAAATAGTTTTTAGTAATAAATTATTATATTTTATTAAATATAATAATATGTCAAATAGAAATTTTAGCTTAAGACCTTGTTGTAGTTATTGCTTTCAAATTGGACATAGTGAAAAAGATTGTAGATTAAGGACTTTGCATAAACAATTTCGAAAGTCAAATATTCCGCAGAAATATTGGGATAAGCAAGATCCTATTAAATGTTTTTTATTACACCCTTGAAGATTTAAAACGCCGTTTTTTATCTATTGCTATTTAACATTATTAATATACCCCACGCTATCACAAATAGAGGCTGTCCTGGACCATCAACAATATTATGGGTTCGCTGATACG
>Ga0257127_1000932_pt1 | contig 22677 bp, 11 predicted proteins | sample SI060_135mmetaG_FD_190152 | JGI IMG/M metagenome (GOLD analysis project Ga0257127, IMG submission 190152) | Marine microbial communities from Saanich Inlet, British Columbia, Canada - SI060_135m | ecosystem: Environmental > Aquatic > Marine > Inlet | place: Canada: British Columbia | collected... | reverse complement strand
TATTTATTGTATGATCTTCAGACTCTATTACATTTGGACCAGCAATAATTAAAAACTTATTCATTAGTATTTAATTATTTATGTCTTAAAATATATATTTTTAAGATTTTTATTTAATATAAATCTTTCTATATATATATGGATATTATTAATAATTTAAGAAACTTTATTGGTGGCATGCCTGTTAGAACAGAAAACTTTGAATTTAATGATGAAACAATTACAACAGCAGTTAATTTATGGTTTGATAATAAAGATGATGCTATTAGACAATATGGAGATATATCTACATGGAATACTAAAAATGTAACTAGTATGTCAAGATTATTTGAAAATAGAACAACTTTTAATGATGACATTAGTAAATGGGATGTAAGTAATGTGACTACTATGTTTTCTATGTTTAAAAATGCAGAATTATTCAATCAAGATATAAGTTATTGGAATATAAGTAAAGTGACAGATTTAGAGATAATGTTCTATGAAGCTTATATATTTGATGCTGATATTAGAAATTGGGATATAGGAAATGTAAGTTATCTTGACAGTATGTTTGATTCTGCATATGCTTTTAATGCAAAATTTCAAAATGGTTATAGTAATCCAATGAATATTTTCATTCAACCATTAAATAATGAAACAATTAGAACTGCAGTAAACTTATGGTTTGATAATAGAAATGAAGCTATAAGACAATATGGAGATATATCTAGATGGAATGTAAGTAAAGTTACAAATATGAGAAGTCTATTTAAAGATCGTATAAATTTTAATGAAAATATCAGTCGATGGAATGTAAGCAATGTCAAAGATATGGAGGGTATGTTCAATAATGCAACTTTATTTGACCAACCTATAGGAAATTGGGATGTAAGCGGTGTGACTAATATGAAGAGTATGTTCAAAAATGCATCTTCCTTTAACCAATCTATAGGAAATTGGGATGTATCTAATATGATTCATAATATCAATATGTTCGATGATATGTTCGAAGGTGCAAATGCATTTCCTCTATCAAATCAAATATCTTTATTCAATTCAGTACCTACTGAACCAAGAAATGAAAATATGATAAATAGTGTATTTAATACTCCAAATAGAAACCAAACTACAATTAATACACCAGATAGAAACCAAACTACAATTAATACACCAGATAGAAACCAAAATATTAATCAAAATGAAAATATATTTAATACGCCAAATACTAGCCAAAATAATGTAAGAACAAGTACTGGTAGACCAAGAGGACCTGAAATGAGTAGTTATTTTTCAGGTGATTCCCCAGTAAATACAATACCTGAAATGAACTTGATGAATCAATTCAATGATCTTGATTATCCTGAAGGAACTTATACAATAGGAAGACCTGATTTTCCTGCAAGAACTGATACAATAAGAAGACCTGATTTTTCTGCAAGAACTGATACAATAAGAAGACCTGAGATGAACTTAATGAATCGATTCAATGATATTGATGAAGAAGTATGTCCTTTAAGTGATACTCCAATAGTAGGTAATTATTATGAAGTAAAAAATATAATAACAGAAGATCCATCAAATATTGATGATAAAGAATATATAATATATAACAAATCAATACGAGGTATTTATATGGAAGAAAATATAATAAGAATATTAAATGCAGATTTTAATAAAACTGATCAACATATTTATCCTAATCCTAAAAATGGTGCTACATATAAATTAATTAATAAATATGATTATTTAAAAGATGAACATGTTAGATTTATTAGTTCTAAATTAAAAATGAACGAAAATGAAACAATTGTCAAATATCCTCGAGATTGGCAATTACATACATCTCCAAAAATACATTTAAGATATATAAATAAAATCCCAAGTTACGCTGATTTTATTAAATATTTTATAAATCAATCAACAATAAATAACGGTCAAACAATGTATTCATTGCCACTTTTTCTTTTTACATTTGAAGGACAACAAGGAATAGATTATGGTGGTTTGTTTACTTCTTTTCTTTCAGATTTTGTAACATCAATATCTGCAAATATGAACTATCTAACTAAAAATGATGACAGTTGTTTATCTTTTAATAAATCATTTTCAAATTATAATATTATCGACAACAATATTATAACTGAAAGTGATGTTACAAATTTTATTAAAAAAAATGTATTAGATAACAATATTTTAAACAATGATATCGAAAATATTAATAAATGTTTATATAGCTTTATTACTGGTTCTTTTTTAACAAGAATTATAACTTTAGAACCAGACAATTCAGTAAAAGAATATTTTACATCAAACTTATTTATTCCTTATTTTAACTTAGATCCATACATTTTGCTTAGCTTAAAAAATTATTGTAAAAACATAATATTATTTAAAAATGATAATGTTGACTTTAATAAACAAATAGATAATCAATATGAATTAATAAATTATTATAATAAAAGATTTCAAATAAATATCAAAAAAGACTATGAAAAAAAAGTAGAAATGTTAACACTAACTAAAAAAAATTTAAATATATTATTTCCTTTGGATATATACACAGTTAAAGAATTATATATAATTTATTCAAAAATTCCAGAAAAATCAGCTCTTAGAAACAGTTTATCTTTTGAAATATTACAATTATATAAAATTGATAATGAAAAAGAATGGAATGATAAGTGGGAAAATAAGTATTATTATAAAGTTATTGAAATGTTAGGAGAGATATCTGATGATGAACTTATTTATTATAATGATGGTAGTAAAAACATATATGAAGCTGATAAAACAATTTTTAATATTGAATATAAAGATAAAGATATTTGGATAAAGTTATTACTAAGATATGAATTTGAAAATTTATTAGATGGCACTTATATAAAATTGGCATTCTTTATTCACGGATTTTTTTCTACTTATTACGGTATTTCAAATAAAATTAAAAATAAAAGGGAAAAAATACTTATAGAAAGTTTATCAATAAATAAAGGAATTAGTATTAATGATCCGAAAGAAGCTATATCATTATATGAAGATTATGAAAATGATCCTATTAATGGATTAGACTTGGATGAATTAAATGTATTATTTTCTGGACCAGACGAAATAAATATAAAAGAATTAAAAGAATTGATATATATAGATTTAAGCGAATTTAATAATAGATCAACAATTACAGTAGAAGAAAATACCGTTGATTATTATAAACAAGTAATTTTTGAATTAATAGATAATTCTAATCAAAATATAATAGCATTAGTTTTACAATATATAACTGGGTTTTCTAAAATAATAAAAGGGAAGAAAATAACATTTTTAATTAAAAATTTTGTAGAAATTTATAATAGTAGAGATGATGATGAGTGGGATGAATTATATGATGGTACAGATTCTCATACATGCTTTTCCAGTATTAATTTAGATTATAGAATATTTAGAAAAATTGATGATATTAAAAGTGACCTAGAAAGAACTAGTCTAGAAACTGATTCTATTGATAAAACTAAAAAAATAAAAATATTGAAATGGTCAATAAAAAATAATATTAAGAATACATTATTTAATAAAGAATGGTTAGAAAAAGGAAAAAATGCTTTTAATTTAGCGGGAGGAACATATGAAATTATTAATTCATTATCTAATTTTAATTTTTAATCGATAAAACTATAATTAGAATCAACAAAGTATTCAACTTTTTATTTCTTATAGAAAATGAAAACATTTCAACGAAGTTGAATATTTTGTTGAAATGTTTTCATTTACGTAGGAAATAAAAAGTTGATTCTATTTATATTTTGTATCTCTAGAAATAACCCATATTTATTGTATGATCTTCAGACTCTATTACATTTGGACCTACAATAATTAAAAACTTATTCATTAGAATTATAGTATTTATGTCTTAAAATAAATATTTAAATTCTAATCTAAAATTATATATGAATATTATAAATAAACTACAAAATTTTAATTATAGTTTTTTTGGAGGATCACCTCTACAAAATGTATTTGAATTTCAGAATCAATTATTAACTGGAGTTAATGATTATGAATTTAATAATGAAACATTAAGAATAGCAGTTAATTTATGGTTTGGAAACAGAGCCGAAGCAATTACACAATATGGTGATATTAGCTTATGGAATGTATCAAAAGTTACTGATATGCGCCAATTATTTTCACAAAGGAGTGATTTTAATGAAAATATCAGTGGATGGGATGTAAGGAACGTAATTGATATGAAAGATATGTTCTATAAAGCTAGTGCATTCAACCAACCTCTAAATGAATGGAATGTAAGTAAGGTGGCTAATATGTTTGGTATGTTCGATTCTGCACACTCCTTCAATCAGACTCTTGATAAGTGGGACACGAGTAATGTAACTATTATGGCATGGATGTTCGATGGTGCTAGTGCATTCAACCAACCTCTACAGGAATGGAATGTAGGTAAGGTGACTAATATGTCTAAAATGTTCTATGGTGCTAGTGCATTCAACCAACCTCTAAATGAATGGAATGTAAGTAAGGTGACTAATATGACTGGCATGTTCGGGGTTGTATCCTCCTTCAATCAGACTCTTGATAAGTGGGACACGAGTAATGTAACTTTAATGAACAAGATGTTCAATGATGCTACTTCCTTCAACTCTGATATTAGGCATTGGGATATATCGAATGTTACAACTATGGAAGATATGTTTGATGGTGCAACTGCTTTTATTCAAAGATTTCCAAATGCAAATAATCCTGAATCTATATTCTTTGAACTTCTCACTAATCAAACAATAAGAACAGCAGTTGATTTACTGATGAATGATAAAGAAGAAGCAATTATACAATATGGTGATATTAGCTTATGGAATGTATCAAAAGTTACCGATATGGATAGCTTGTTCTCTAATGCTACTGCATTCAATGCAGACATAGGCCAATGGAACGTATCTGCAGTGACCAATATGGTGCTAATGTTCTCTAATGCTAGTACCTTCAACGCTGATATTAGTAAATGGAATGTATCAAACGTTACATCTATGATACGTATGTTCGATGAAGCTAGTGCATTCAACCAACCTATAGGGAAATGGAATGTAGAAAATGTAACTGTTATGCCAGATATGTTCTATGAAGCTAGTGCATTCAACCAACCTCTAAATGAATGGAATGTAAGTAAGGTGACTAATATGTTTGGTATGTTCGATTCTGCACACTCCTTCAATCAGACTCTTGATAAGTGGGACACGAGTAATGTAACTTCAATGAACAAGATGTTCAATGATGCTACTTCCTTCAACTCTGATATTAGGCATTGGGATATATCGAATGTTACAACTATGGAAAATATGTTTGATGGTGCAACTGCTTTTATTGAAAGATTTACAAATGCAAATAATCCTAGATCTATATTCTTTGCACCTCACATAGATGAAACAATAAAAACAGCAATAGCACAATGGTTCAATAATAAAGAAGAAGCAATTAGACAATATGGAGATATTAGCTTATGGAATGTATCAAAAGTTACTGATATGCGCCAATTATTTTTACAAAGGAGTGATTTTAATGAAAATATCAGTGGATGGGATGTAAGGAATGTGACTAATATGGCATGGATGTTCGATGGTGCTATTGCATTCAACCAACCTCTACAGGAATGGAATGTAGGTAAGGTGACTAATATGGGATGGATGTTCGATGGTGCTAGTGCATTCAACCAACCTCTACAGGAATGGAATGTAGGTAAGGTGACTAATATGTTTAGTATGTTCTCACATGCTAGGGCATTTAACCAACCTCTAAAGGAATGGGATGTAAGGAATGTGACTAATATGGAATATATGTTCGCATATTCCTATTCCTTCAATGACTCTGATATTAGGCATTGGGATATATCGAATGTTACAAATATGGAAGATATGTTTCTTGATGCAACTGCTTTTATTGAAAGATTTCCAAATGCAAATAATGATCCTAGATCTATATTTATCTCATCAGAAATTAATACACCAATTATACAAAGAAACTTAATGAGTCAATTTGATTATACTGTTGACGAAACATGTACTTTAACAAGTGACAAGCCAACAGTAGGTGATTATGTTAAAGTAAGTAATATAGTTACGAATGATCCATCTGATATTGATGAAAAACAACATATAATTTATAACAAAACTATCCAAGGTATTTATATTTCTGAAAATGTAATTAGAATTTTAGATGAAAATTTTAAAAAAACTGATCAACAAATTTATCCTAATCCTAAAAACAAAGCTGTATATAAATTGATTAATAAATATGATTATTTAAAAAATGAACATATTAGATATATAAATTCAAAATTAAAAATAAATGAAAAAGAAACAATTGTCAAATTTCCTGAAGATTGGGCAATACATACAGGAGAAAAAATAAAAATTGGATTTAATGATTCAATTCCTAATTATATAGACTTTATTAAATATTTTATAAATCAATCAGAAGTTCAAGATGGTGAAACAATGTATACATTACCTCTTTTTCTATTTACATTTGAAAGTCAACAAGGTTTGGATTATGGTGGATTATTTAATTCATTTCTTTCAAATTTTGTAAAATCTATATCTTCAAATACAAAACCACAAAATAATTTTCTTGCTAGTTCAGAAGAAGGTTTATTAACTTTTAATAAAACATTTGCACATTATGGAATTATCGACGATATAATTACTACTGATAAAATAAAAATATATATTAATGAAAATGTATTTAACTTTCACAACCAATTCGACGATAACAATAACATCAATAGAAGTTTATATAGTTTTTTTGCTAGTTCTTTCTTAGCAAGAATTATAACATTAGAACCACATCATATAACTAAAGATTACATTTCATCACATTTATTTATTCCCGACCTAAAGTTAGACCCTTACATTCTACTTAGTATGAAAAACTATTCTAAAAACTTGATAAGATATAAAAAAGATTCATCATTTAATCATTATAATGAATTAATAGAATATTTTAAAGAAAAAAAATTTATTATTAAACCGAATGAAGAAACAATAAAAACAATTAATAATAATAGTAGTATTATTAAAGAAATTAGTATATTATTTCCTTCTGATATATATACAATTGTTCAATTAGATCAAATATATTCTAAAATTCCAGAAAAATCAATTCTTAGAAATAGTTTATCGTTTAAAATATTGCAATTACATAAAATTGAAACTGAAGAAGACTGGGATGCTAAATGGGAAAAAGAAAGTTATGCTTATAAACTTCAGGAAATAATAGCAGAATTAGTAGATGATACTTTTTATGACATCGACGATCTTACACTTTTAAAAATTGATTTTAAAAATAAAGATATTTGGATTATGTTATTGTTAAGATATGAATTTGAGAATTTATTAGATGGCACAGGTATAAATTTAGCATTCTTTATTCATGGATTTTTTTCAACTTATTATAGTATATCAGATAAAGTTCAATCTATAAGAAGAGAGTTACTTAGTGATGTTTTATTTAATAGAGGTATGACTATTAATTATCCCATAAATATAGAAGAAAAATTATATGGACAGTATATTGATGATCCAATTAACAATTTTGAATTAGACGAATTAAATGTATTATTTTCTGGCCCAGAAGAAATAAATAAGAAAGATTTAAAAGAAGCAATAACAATAAATATATCCAACCTAGATTATGATCCAGAATTACCATTACTTGTAGAATATTATAAAAATATGATCGATAACTTAATTGATGATTCCGATCAAGATATATTAAGATCAATGTTAGAGTACATAACTGGATTTTCTTCACTAATAATAGGAAAAGAAATTAAATTTGATATAATAAATGGTGTAGAAAAATATCAAACGATTAACGGATGGCATGATACATATGATGGTACAGAATCACATACATGTTTTAATCAAGTTAAAGTAGATTATAGATTATTTGAAAATATCGATGATTTAAATAAGTTACAAATTATTGTAGATGATCTTGAACAAAAATTAGAACTTATTGTAGATGAATTTGTAAAATATTTAAAAAAATTTGTAGATAATGCTAAAACAGCAGAATCTACTCATACAGAAAAGTTAAAAATAAAAAAAGATATTGTAGATAATTTTGAAAAAGATTTAAACTATATTGTAGATTATCTTAAAAAAGGAAGAGATGGTTCTAAAGTAAAGAATTTTGTACCAGATTTAAAAGATATTGTAGATTATATTAAAGAAAGATCATCTACACCTGAGGATACTTCAATTGATATAGAGAATTATATAAAAAATGATATAAAAACATACACAAATGGTATAATAATAAAAATAAATGATATAGAAATAAAAAAATGGACAATCAAAAATAATATTAGGAATACTTTATTTAATGAACAATGGACAACAGAAGGTAATCCTTCTTTTAAGTTGGTAGGTGGAGCATATGAAATTATTAATTCATTATCCAATTTTAATTTTTGAGATCTTTGTGTTTTATGCGCAAAATGGAAAGATGATCAATAAACTATTATTTCGAATAAAATCAGTAATGGTAATTTAGTAATGGTTAGTTTGAATACTTTGTATTCTTAACATTCAATCATTAATTTATTTTTATTTAACCATGTTAAGAATACTTTGTATTCTTAACATTCTTATATTTCATAGAATTTGGACCATCAATTATTAAAAACTTAATAATAAGACTTTTTGATAGTACTTTTTTGATAGGACTTTTTGATAGGACTTTTTGATAGGACTTTTTGATAGGACTTTTGATAGGACTTTTTAAATTTTTTATTAAATCTAATTATATTTAAAAAATTTTTTATTAAATCTAATTATATTTATATATGTATTTTATAAAAAATTTAAAAAATTTTACAAATAATCATTTAGGGGGATCTGAAAAAAAAGAAAATATAGGAACCAAACAAGTATTAGATAATGATACTATAAAAGGTGCAATTAAGTTGTGGATTACCGACAACATAGATGCGATTAATAAATTTGGATCTATTAGTGGTTGGGATGTATCAAACGTTACTAATATGCATGGTATGTTCTATCAAGCCAGTGACTTTAACGAAGATATTAGTGATTGGGATGTATCAAACGTTACTAATATGTCGCTTATGTTCGATGGAGCCAGTAACTTCAACCAACCTATATGGAAATGGGAAGTATCAAAAGTTACTAATATGCAGGGTATGTTCAATGGAGCCAGTAACTTCAACCAACCTATATGGAAATGGAAAGTATCAAACGTTACTAATATGTCGCTTATGTTCTATGGAGCCAGTAACTTCAACCAACCTCTAAAGGAATGGGATGTAAGGAATGTGACTAATATGCAATATATGTTCTATCAAGCCAGTGACTTTAACGAAGATATTAGTGATTGGAATGTATCAAACGTTACTAATATGTCGCTTATGTTCAATGGAGCCAGTAACTTCAACCAACCTATATTGAAATGGGATGTATCAAACGTTACTAATATGTTGCTTATGTTCAATGGAGCCAGTAACTTCAACCAACCTATATGGAAATGGGATGTATCAAACGTTACTAATATGCAGGGTATGTTCTATGGAGCCAGTAACTTCAACCAACCTATATTGGGTTGGGATGTATCAAACGTTACTAATATGCAGGGTATGTTCTATGGAGCCAGTAACTTCAACCAACCTATATGGAAATGGGATGTATCAAACGTTACTAATATGCAGGGTATGTTCTATAACGCTGTGCAATTCAAACAGGACATAAGTATATGGAACGTCACGAATACTAATACGAAATATATGTTTAAAGGTGCGACAAACATGTATGATCTATATAATTATTATAATGAAGAAGACATATCTGATTTTTTTTCAGGAAAAAGTTGTACTTACACACCAATAATTGGTGATTATGTTAAAGTAAACGATATTCAAGGAATTTATGTTTCTGAAAATAAAGTTCAAATTATAAATGTAAACTATGAAATTAAATCACTATATATTGGACAAGGTTTTCGATATAAATTGATAAGTATACATGATTATATAAAAAGTAAACATATAGAATATATAAATTTGAAACTAAAAATGTTTCAAGAAGACTTGATTGTTCAATATCCAGATGATTGGTCAATTGCAGATGCTACCACCAATGATGCTACCACCATAGATATTGGTATTGATGACAAAGATAAATTACCTCAATTTTTTGATTTTATCTTTTTTTTTCTTATGCAACATGGATTTAATACTGGAATATCTGTATATAATATACCTATTTTTACATTAAAATTTCCCGATCAAATAGGAACTGATTACAGTGGATTGTTCAACACTTTTCTTTCTACATTTGTTTTATCATTAACTAAAAAAGAACCAGTAACTATCAACTATTTTAATAGTAGCTTAGATTGCTTATCTTTCAATAAGGAGTTTCAATTAAGTAAAGAATTAAGTAAAGAATATACCAAGCCTATTAAAAAATTTATAGAAGATTTATTTCTAACTAGTCCTAATAGTTTATTAGATGAAACCCGAGAATATCATAGAGTTATATACAGTTACTTTACAAGTTCATTTTTAGCAAGAATAATAACATTAGAACCACATCATTCCATAAAAAATTTTTATGGATCACATTTATTTATTCCTGATCTAAAATTAGACCCATATATTTTAATTAGTATGAAAAATTATATTACAAATAAAAAAATAATTGCAGAAAATAAATATAAAGATAAAGATAAACAATTTAGTATTTTTCAAGATATTATTGATTATTTATCTAAAAATAAATCAATCGATATAGTATTTGATACATCTAAAGAAACAAAATATAGAAGTATTATAAAAAATGAAATGAATATATTATTTCCTTCTGATATATACACTATCGATCAATTATATATAATATATGAAGAAATTTCAGAAGGATCTATTTTAAGAAAAAGTACTTCTTTTGAAATATTGCAATTACATAAAATTGAAACTGAAGAAGAATGGGATACTAAATGGGATGACTCACATTATTCTTATAAACTTCATAGCGCACTAGAAGACTTAGATGATAATTTATCTGGAAAAGAGGGTAAACTTTTTAAAATTGATTTTAAAGATAAAGATATATGGATTAAATTTTTATTACAATACGAATTTGAAAATTTATTAGATGGATCAGGTATAAATTTAGCATTTTTTATTCATGGATTTTTTTCAACTTATTATACTATTTCTGCACAATATCGAGTAATGATAGACAATTATATGTTAATAGCAAGAGGTAGTCTCAGAAGGTTCAAAAATATACCTGATATAACTGAACTTGATCTATTTCTTGATTTTGGAAAAGACTTGATAAATAGTCTATCATTAGATGAGCTAAATATATTATTTTCAGGCCCACAAGAAATAAACAGAAAGACTTTAAAAGAAGCAATAAAAATAAAGACTAATCGTAGTTCACTTACAAATGATCATATCATACAACAAATTCATAAAGGTATTGATAGTTCTGATGATGAAATATTAAAACTATTTTTACAGTCTATAACAGGATTTAAATCATTATTAGGTAAAAATATAACATTTGATATACATGAGACATCAACATGGCATGAAGGTTTAACTATACATACATGTTTTTCTAATATTGAAATTGAATCTAGATTATTTAGAGATATTAGTACTTTACAAGGTGAATTAGATGAGCTAAATAGTAAAATAACAAAAACGGAAGAAGAAATTGAAAAAATTAAAACCATTGAATGGTCGATTGAAAACAATATTATGAAAAATATATTTAATAAAGATTGGTTAACTCGTATAATTGGTGTAGGATTCTCAATGGTAGGTGGAGCATATGAAATTATTAATTCATTATCCAATTTTAATTTTTAATCGATAAAACTATAATTAGAATCAACAAAGTATTCAACTTCGTTGAAATGTTTGTTGATTCTAAATATATTATTTATTATTTTTTATATTTTGTATCTCTAGAATAACCTTGACCTTTATATGGAATTCCATACCTATCACCTAAACTAGATCTATCACTATATACTTTACCACTTCTCGAATCTACATCATCTGGATAAACATCATATTGTTTTTCAGGATTTTCAACATTTTGTAGACTAATTGCAAATTCATGATCTTTTCTTTCTTGTTCAAGTTTATCTTTACGTTTTTTCTCAAGATCATCGCGTTCTTGACCGTGAGCTTGACCGTAACCGTAACCTTGACCGTAACCTTGACCGTAACCTTGACCGTAACCGTGAGCTTGACCTTGAGCTTGAGCTTGACCTTGACCGTAACCGTGACCGTGACCTTGACCGTAACCGTGAGCTTGACTAGATCTAGCACTAGATCTATCACTAGATCCAGTATGAGTTATTCCAATTTCTGGGTTCACTTCCGCATCTGCGTAAACATCAAAAATTCCTAGTCTTACTGGTTCATATCGTCTTACTGGTACAACTGGTCTTACTGGTACAACTTTAGCTTCACGTTCTTCGTGTCTTCTTTTTTCAATTTGTTGTTCAATTATTCGTTGCTCTTCAATTTGTTGTTCAATTATTCGTTGCTCTTCAATTTGTTTTTCAGAATAATCACTATATATATCATATGGTTCATATGGTTCATCACTTCGTAATGGCCTTCCAAAATTTCGTAGACTACTTGTTAATATCTCATCTTCACGTTTTTTCTCAAGATCTTTTTTAAATTTTATTTCCCTTTCTTTCTGAAGATCTTTTATATCTTTGGCTACTTTCTTTCTTGATAATTCAGATTGTGTTGGTTTTTTTACGGTTGATGGTTTATATTCAGATATATTTTTTTCTATAAACAATCTAGAAATTATTGGGTTATCTTCAAATTTATCTAATAATCTAAAAACATCATCACTTATAAATTTATTAGTAGGATTATAAATATTAAGATATCTAATTAATGTTCTAAATGCATTAATATCAAACGGTCCAAATTGATTAAGTTCTATTCCAAATAAAGAATGATACATTGGTGGAGTTAAACCCTTAATTTGATCATTTTTAAAAAATTTTTCAATTGCATCAATTAATACTATTAATTCATCTTTAGTATATCCTCCAATTTGAAGTAATTCCAAATATTTTTTTTTATATTTAAAATATTTTTCTTTATATTGTTCAGACATTATTATATACATATAAATAGAAAAATATATTTTTAATTTATATATAAATGATTTCTAAAAATAAATATCCGATGAATGGTAAAATTGAATATAATTATAATTATAATCCAATAACAACTATCATTCTAAATTATTTTACTTCAGTTGATACAATGATAAAAACTATAAATAATCTTAGATCACTCGGTGATGATATTGAAATTATTGTTAATAATGATAACCATGGTAAAGATTCAGATAAAATTATTAAAACTTTAACACATAGAAATGATAGAATGGTAATTGCAAATGACTTGGGAGAAAAAAGAGGTTATCATCATGGTGCTCAATTATCAAATTCATCAGACTATCTCATATTTACACAAGACGATGACTTGGCTCCGATTGATAATAATTGGTATTTAGATTGTTTAAAAGAATTTAATGATGATCCTAAACTTGGAATGATAGGTTTATTAAAAGGAGGTATAAATTATGCAGAGAAAAATTGTCAAACATTTACAGATCAATTTGAAAAAAAATATGTAACATGGTTAGCAACAGGGCCATTAATGATAAGAAAAAAATTATACTTTGAAGTTAATGGATGGTCTGAAGAATATTCTCAAATTGGAGAAATGGATGGTGGTGCAGATGCAGATTTAACTACCAAAGTTATTTTGAAAGGATACAAAGCAATGTTATTAAGAACTCCGTCTGTTAAAAAATGGATAAGAAGATTTCAGAGAGGAGATGGTTTAACAAAAGATGATTTAAAAAATTTAAAACCAAGAACTGATAGATTGAATTTAAATAATTTAATCTACATAAAAAAGTTTAAAGATAGTTATGATAAAATAAAAATACAATAAAAATACAATAAAAATACTATATAAATACTATAAATTTTTATATTCTTTATCATCAGGAAAAGTTATCATATGTTTTAACCCATCAATAAAGTTTATTTTAACATTCCAACCTAAATCTTTTAATTTCTGATTACTAATATAATATCTTTGATCATTAAATGGTCTATCTTCAATAAAAGAAATATATTCATCTATAATATTATTTTGCTTAATTAAGTTTATTAATATTTTAGCAACTTCTCTAACGCTATATTCCATCTTATCGTCACAACCAATGTTATATATTTCACCTATAACACCTTTTTCTAAGATTGTCTCAAAAGCAGAGACTGTATCTTGAACATGTAAAAATGCACGTACTGAAGAACCATCTCCTTGAATAGTTACTTTTTTATTTTCGCTAAGTTGTTTTATAAATTTAGGAATTAATTTTTCAGGATATTGATTAAGTCCATAAACATTATTTCCTCTTGAGATTATAATTGGCATACCATATGAATGATTATATGATTGTGCTATAAGTTCAGCACCAGCTTTAGTAGCAGCATATGGATTAGTTGGACATAATATTGAATGTTCTGTTTTATGTTTTTCTTCAATAGAGTTCATAGATTCCCCATAAACTTCATCGGTAGATACATGAATAAATTTTTTAATTTTTCCATATTTTCTACAACATTCTAAAAGTATATGAGTTCCTAATATATTATCTCTCGTAAAATCGAGTGATGATTCAAAAGAATTTTGAACATGTGATTGAGCGGCAAAGTGTAAGACATAGGAAATTTTATTATCTTCTAAAATAAAGTTGACAAGATCTGTTGAACACAGATTACCTTTTATTAACTTATAGCAATCTAATTTCTGAACTTCTTCTAATATATTATTTTCATCTGAACAATAATATATAGCATCAATGTTAATAATATTATATTTTGTACTTTTTGTTAATATGTGGTTAATAAAATTTGATCCTATAAATCCACAACCTCCAGTTACGAGTAAGTTTATTTTTCCCATTAATTTTAATGTTCTTTTTTAAACAGAAAAAACGAATATAACTTAATGATTATTGGACTTATACCTGCAAGATATGATTCTACAAGATTACCTGGTAAACCTCTTTTAAAATTTGGTGATAAAACAATGATACAAATGGTTTATGAAAGAACATGTAAATCTGTATACATTGATAAAACATATGTTGTTACAGATGATGATAGAATTAAAAATAATATAGAATCAATTGGTGGTAATGTATTAATGGTAAAGGAAGAATGTTTAAATGGTACAGAACGTTTGTGTAAAGCAATTACTAATTTTAAAGAACTGTTTGAAACTGTTGATATAATTGTAAATATTCAAGGGGATGAACCATTCATACAACCAAATAATATTGATACAGCAATTAGTAATTTTAATGACAAAGTCGTATGTTCAACTTTACATTATAACATAACAAATAATAATGATTTGTTTAATTTATCAATAGGGAAATTAGTTCTTGATAATAATAATAATATATTATATTGTAGTCGAAATTGTATACCATATAATAAAGATGGAAATCCTGATTTAGAAAAAACTAATTATTATGGTCATATAGGTTTATTTGTATTTAGTAAAACATATTTATTAAATGAATATACAAAAGTTAATACAAAACTTCAATTAGAAGAAGATATTGAATGGCTTAAGATAATAGAACAAGGATTTAAGATTAAGTCAACATGTATAAAAGATTATGAAATAGGGGTAAACTTGTTAGAAGATTATAATTATTTATTAGATAAATATGTTAAAAATAAAAATTGAGCAATTTTTTTATTTTTCTAAGTTGATAGAATTTATTATGAAAGAAGATAATATAGAAAATACAAAAGAAGAAGAGATTAAATCTAATAGTAAACTTCAACAAATTGAAACAATGAAACAAAATTTTGATTTTAACGTTGGAGAAAACTTTATAAGTTATGTAAAAGATAAAAATATTTTAGATAAGTTAAAAAAAGAATGGGTTAAGATAGGTGACATATATGAATACAAGTTAAGTTGTGCTTCTGGAGGAGAAAGAGTAAATTTATTATGTCGTATAGAAGGAAGAATTAGTGATTCCTATAATATAATCTTTGCTGGAGATATTGATTTATTTTATTAAAAAGGTCTTTAGTTTCATTTATTAAGGTATAAAAAAAAATTGAAAATTTTTTAGGTATAGGGTATTTAAAAGGTATTTATTATGTCATCATCTAACGAAATAAATGTGAGTAATACGACCCAATCGGGTCACACCGGAAGCGCACTTGGCGTTCCCACCCTCGGAAGCGCACGTAGCGTTCCCACCGGAACTGAGATTGCTCAGTCCCAACCCACGCCAGTACTTCCTATAGAAAAAAGAAATATTGGTGGCTATGTTAGAGATGTAGAAGACTCTGATAGCGATTCCTTAGATACAGTTGATGTAACCATTGCTGGTTACGGTAATACAACTAGGGAAAAAGAACTTACTATCAGACAGGGTATTAAGTACTATAAAGTTTACGAAGATGAATGCCTAGTAGGTATTCTTCTTGAAGACGAAACTTTTATCGAAATTTCTAAGCTAGGTGATTATTTCTCTAGTTTACCTAAAGCCGATAAACGAGAGGATCTAATTTCCTCTGAAAGACATGAACTTTCAACTTCTGAAGATTTCATAACAATGCAGAATCAAAAAAGAACAGGTTCTGAGAAGTTTGTTGAGATTTTACGAACGCATATTCAAAACCCCAACAAGAGCACAGCTGAGGATGGTACTGGTATTTGTGGTCAAGGATGGAAAGAAATCGAGCAAGAAATTAATATTTCTGTGTTGAAGCAAAAGATTACTGGTTCGATGCCTGAAAAAGAAGATTCTTACTTTCCTATGGACAATCTTTCAAAAGTAAAGGAACATTTAGAAAGCACCAACGGAAAGTTAAATTTGGATGGTAATTGCAAGAAGGCAATTGCTTTATTATTGCGTGAAGAACCTCTTTCTAGTAGTGCAACTAAAAAGGATAAGATTGCATGGAACCGTAGAGAAAGTACCAGACTGGGGTCATGGGATAGACATTGCACCGTCTTGGAAAAAGCAGTAAAAAAACATCTTCCGGATCTCAAACAGTGCAAAGGTGAACTTACGGATGAGACACACAATTGGCTTAAATCATTAATTACTACTACAAATGACACCATGACATCTGGTGATAAGATTAAAATTGAAGCAATCATTAAGAAGGTCAACCAACAGTTTTCTAGTATCGATAACTATAGCTTTGATAACAAAGATCCGTCGATTGAACAATTGAAAGAAGAGTCTGAGTCTGACTCTGAATCTGAGTCTGAGTCTGAGTCTGAGTCTGAGTCTGACTCTGAGTTTGAGTCTGACTCTGAGTCTGACTCTGACGAGATTCCAGTAGGAACTATGTTTGAATGTATTGTGGACGGTAAGACGAAAATGATGCCTAAAAGATACTTTTGGACCAAAGCTTACTCTAAAGAGAATAAAGAGGTAGAGGTAGATGTAGATACTACATCAAGAGAAGCTGAAGATAAGAAGGACAGTACTACTTCCAAGTTTCACCCTAAATCGTCGGTGGATGCATTTAAGAAAGATATGAGTGAAATGGTTATTAACGAAGTTACAATTTGTTATCTTATGCATGTATTTAAGAGACGTTCTTTTGACATGAAATCATGCAATGAATTCTTGGAAATTAGCTATATTGAAATCTTTGTGTTGGCATGCAAGTATCTTGAGAAAGAAACTGGTTATGTAAAAGATCTTATTCAATTCTTTTTCGATGAGATTGGTTATAACATTAACGAATGTGTTTTTAAAATTGCAACCAAGTATCCATATACTGTTCAAAAGCAAATGTTAGGACGAACTAATTCTCCTATCACATTATTGCCTGAACAAATTGAGTTTATCAAAAATCTCGAAAACGAATTAGAATTGTTTTCAAGAGGTGACTCAGAAGGTAAGAGACTCCACTTCTGTGGATCTACATTTGGAGGAGGAAAAACTTCTATGGCTTCAATAGTTGCAGACTTAAGTTCCTCAAAATATCCGAACATTACTGTTTGTTTGGTAGTACCTACTAAACAGGTCGCGCATACTTTTGGCAAGTGTATGTTAAGACCATATTACTCTTTAAGATGGAATGAAGATAATTTTGCAGAATTAATCGCTTCGCATGAAAGTTGCGCTCCTAAGTATACTGAATATACTCTTGGTAACAAACAGCTTCAAAGGACATTTAGGTTTGGAGACGAACTTCGAAATGTAGATATGAATATTGTAGAGAAGTTTAAGATGTTAACAGATTTTAATCCTGCAGAATTTAAAGATACTGACGACAATGGTACAATGTGGCAGAATAACTCGTGTCTAAAGAGGATTGTCAAAGGTACTCTTGTAATTCCCAGAAAAGGTATCGATGGATCAACACTTGAAGACCATCCATACTCATCTGACGATAGATCTGGATTTATTAAGAAGGCTAATTGGCATGATGGAAGAAGACAATATCCTAAGCCAAAAGTCATCATAAGTGATATTGGAAGTGCAGTTCATCTTAGAGACAACTTGGAAAGTTTCGAGAAGGAAATGGGAATGAAAGTGTACTTCGTTCTTGACGAAAATGTGGCATGTTTTGACGCAAAAGTTTCTCCAGATAAGAACAGAATGATGAAAGCTTTAGTTGATTTTTATTCCAATCCTCCAAAGGCTATGACTATAATGTCTGCTAGTTTGACTTCAAAAGGAGTAAAGGAGAACCACTATTTCAAAGACTTTACTCTTATCGAGTCTCCTCCTGTTAAAGGTACTAATAGTTTTGCCCAACTTATGGTTGAAGGAAAGTCTGTAAATCCTTTTAACGGACTATCTATTGATGGGTTTAATGATTCAATCGAACAATGGAACTCTAATTGCTTGAGGTGTTTTACACCTCAAATGATATGGAAAATTCGAGAGGAGTTCAAGGAACAATTTAGTAATGTTGGAATTAAAGAGATCACGTCTACTGATTTATCCAATCCAATTCAGTTTTTAGATTTTGTTCACAAGCTAGTGAATGCTACTAAACAATTTACTGACTGTGATAAAGGTAATCTGATTAGATTCTTTCCCGATTGTAGTGTAGAACAACCAACAAAGGATGACAAGAAAATGATTATTGCAACTGGCAAATTCGACGAAGTTATCATGAAAGCTCTAGGTGAGACTGCTATCACTAGAGACAGAATTGATTATGAAGTTGAAAGAACGAAGGAAGAAATGACGAGTTATATAAAGGTATTAAAGAAGAACCTTGCAAATAGCTCAAGTAAACCTACTTCAACTAGAAATATGTCTATGCAAGACAAGTTATCTAGAACGGCTGATGCTATTGACAGTACCAAGCAAGAGATCCACGATATCGAACAACAGATCTTGATTGACGATTTCCCAATCATGTTGGAAACTTCTCTTGGAACAGTTACGCTAAGTCATGGATGGAGAAATCTATGGCTTGCTAATAAGCAAAAAGACGAGTTTGGAGATAAGCAGTTAGCTTTGGCTACTTGTGGTGTCAAAGGACTACATTTTCAAGGCGATGATAACAAAATCGTGTTTTGGGCCTCGCGAACATCATATCCTAATGGTATTCACGGAGAAGCATCAACTATTGATACAGTTACTAAAAATGTTGTTGTTGATATTTCACATATGTATGGTCTCAATGATCATACTATTAAATATGTTGTTATTGATGATCCTGACAAGATCCTTGGAATTGATACTCTCCTACAAGGTATAGCCAGAGCTTGTAGAAGTAAGGATAAAAATCCTATTGCAGTTGCAGATATTGACGAGCATACTCTTGGGTTATTCAAGTACAATGGTTCCTCTTCGTTGCAAAAACTAGATTCTTATCGACAAGAAGAAAAGTTTATTCCAGTAAAGGAACTGTTTTGTGTTTTGAATGCAAGAAAGCAAGCACTTGCGGAAGAGGTTAGACTTGTAAGAGATGTTGCAAAGAGAGCAAAGGAAGAACAAGAAGCTAAAATTGAAGCAATCGCAAAAGCAAAAGCAGCTAAAGAACTTGCTGTTAACCAGGCTAAGATTGCTTCAGCAAGAGCAGACAAAGATGCAGGATGGTCTACAGCACATGCAAAATCTGCTGGAGCAGCACCAAGAGAACAAGACAGAAAAACTAAAAATCCACCGCAATGCAGATTTGGTAATAGGTGTAACAATCACAAGTGTACATTTTCTCATGATGCAGTTGCACCAAGACCTTCTCAACCATGCCATTTCTTTTTTACTAGGAATGGGTGTAACAATGGAGGTCGGTGTACATTTACTCATAGTGCAATTGCACCTAATGGAAGTGTTACAACTCAACTATGTTTAAGTTATCAAAAAGGGACTTGCAAAGATTCTAACTGCACAAGGTATCACAAGGATAGATAGATTTTCTACCACATTCATTTAATATTCATTTAATATATATTTACATTATATATTTTTATATAAATAAATATATAGAATTTTTAGGTGGGATTTAAACCTTAATTTCCTAAAGATCAATAATCTCTCTAATGAAGAAAATATATAGATTTTTTTAAATATTTAAGTTGTTTAAAAAATATCTAATCATTCTTATATATATATGGAGGACATTCCAGAAGAAGTTTACAGAGTAAAATACTTGAAATATAAAAAAAAATATTTAGAATTATCCCAGTCAGCAGGATCTAATATTGCTCTAGGTACTAAACAAGAACAAATTGATGCTAAAAAATCAGAATTAAAAGAACAATATACTACTGAATTAGTAGCATCTCAAGAAAAAATGGGTGACTTGTACAGTGGTGCAAGCGAAGACCAGCAATTAAAAATTAGAGAAGTATTGTCTAATTTATTTGGTTCTGAAGGTTTAGAAGGAATTAATGAAATACAAGGACAGTTTGTACAAGCTATAGATGCTATTGTTTCTGAAAGAACTGACTTGGTTAGAGTATTGTCAAATGTATTATATGAAGATCCAGATACTGGATTAAAATCAAAATTAGATGACAACATTTTAAAAAATGCAGTAACGGAAGTATTCACTATTGATAAAATTTCTACTAAAATTATAAATGCTTACATTAAAGACTTTTCTGATAAATTATGGAAAGAGTATAAACACAAAAAAGGCATGAGTCCTGAAGAAGAAAAAATATTCTCAAATGGTGATAATCAATCTCTTAGAAAAATCAATAAACAAAATATATTAGATGCTGAATGCGAAGATCTTGGTCTTCACAAAGGTCCAGCTGCCTGTAGAGATGAAAATCCAAATACTATGGGAGAAGAAACTCAACCAGGTAGAGGTTTTAGAGAAACCCAATTTAAAAATGATTTCAATTCTATCGATGCTGAGTTAGACGAGAATAAAAAATTAATACAAGGAATTCAAAATAGAGTTGTTGCTGCTCAAAATAAATACAATGTATCAAAAAATGCTCTTGCTGAAGCACACAAAGAATGGTTAGGGTTACTTAATAAAGAAGCAAAAGATCTGAAAGCTGATCACGCATCAGATGATACTTTAAATGCATGGACTAAAAATAAACCAGCTGTCGAAGAATTCTTAAATAGTAAATCTTGTAAACAACAATCAATTCAAGTCAAGGGTGAATGTAATTACAAAAACATTATCAATACATTGAAAGAAAGACATACAAACATAACTTACGATGAAAATACTGATAGTTTCCAAAAGAGTGTTGGAAAAGGAAATATTAAACTAAAGTAAAAAGATTTAATTCAAAAGAAACTTTAAATTTATAAAATGATTTACAATGTAAATCATTTTCTAACTTTTTATATATAAATGAAATTTTTTACTGAATGTTTAATTTCAGCAGCTTTTTTTGGAAGCAGTGTAGTTATGATGACAACTAATAATGATATTAAAGATGAATTATATAATTCAATGTCAGAAGAAGCAAGATTACAATATAGAAAAATTACAAAAGAAAGAGTTCAAATCTATATTAAATCAACTATATTAGCAATTGCTACAGCAGTTCTAATTAACACATTTTTTTTATCAAAAGAAAATACTTGTATTAATAATACATGTATATCAACATCAATTTACTTCTTTGTACAATACATGGTATATTCTCTTCATCCTAAAAGTGATTGGGTTTTAAATCATCTTGAAAATAAAGAACAGACTAGCTTATGGTTAAAGAAATATAAGTACATGAAAAATAAATGGCATGTTGGAATATTGTTAGGAGTTGTTGGATATTTTGTTGGTATGTATTTTATTTCACAAAGAGTAGATCAAGATTATTTTGATTACTTTAATTTAAATCCTTACCCAGAAGGAGTACCTGCTGATATGATTCAAAATGCATGATAATCTTAACAATCAAAAGTTAGTCAATAAAATGGTTTAAATAAATAATTAATTATATCATAAAAAGATCTAAAAACAAAAAGATTATATAATTTATAAATAAAAAAAAATATAAAAAAATTTGATATATAAAAAAATTGATATATATTTATATTGATTGCTATCTCTAATATATTATAACAATCTTGTTAGCAATAAAAAGCTTCCTAATATTAAATTATTTTGTGA
>Ga0257127_1000930_pt1 | contig 22719 bp, 17 predicted proteins | sample SI060_135mmetaG_FD_190152 | JGI IMG/M metagenome (GOLD analysis project Ga0257127, IMG submission 190152) | Marine microbial communities from Saanich Inlet, British Columbia, Canada - SI060_135m | ecosystem: Environmental > Aquatic > Marine > Inlet | place: Canada: British Columbia | collected... | reverse complement strand
TTGTACTAAAGTATTATTCAACGATAACCCCGAATCGATCCCATTGTGTTCTTCAATATGTAATCCAGATTTAACATACACATTTTTATTGAAACTTGCATCACCCGAAATCATTATTTTTCCCTCATCATTGTATGTTCGAATACCGCCACCACTTACATCGATAAATCCTTCAATATAAGTATTTTTGAAACAATTCGCATTGTTTGAATTATCTAACCAAGACATTTATATTTTATAAGGAGAAAATATAAATAATTTTTATTATTATTATAAAATTAAAGACCATTTTTATAATTCACTACATATGGATTCTCCTTTAATTGTGAAGTTATATCAATATTATTTCGTTCGTTATTAATATGCGCTGGTAATTTAGGTTGATGTCCAGCTAAAACACCCATATTGTGTACATCAGGTGATTTATATGGCATATTACCCACAACATCACGTTTGTTTTTTAACCCTTCGTCTCTTGTTTTTTGTCTCATATTCATATCTCCGTTCATTAAACTCATATTACCTTTTGTTAAACGACCGTCTATAGTACTAGATTTAATATCATTATTGCGTTGGTTGTTTACCGATTCGTACGATTTCAATTCGCGACGACCGTCCGTTGCGCCCACTCCACCCGTATAATAATGATCACCCGTCTCGTTTCTGGTAGTATATGCAACTTGTTGATCGGATACTTGATATGCGCCTCCGTTTTGATTTGCATTAATATTCAAGTGGTTTTTCGAATTTTCAGTTGTCTCTCTAATTGTTGTTGTTGGTCTATCGGCAGGATTGAAAATATACGAATTCGGTACGGTAGTTCCTGCGTTTTGATATGGACGTAATGAACCAACTACATTTTCTTTTCTGGATGGCCGTAATGCATCCAACAATGGAGCAACTGCGGCATTTAACCCACCACTTACCATACCAAAATAGCCATTTTGTTTATTAGATGTTCTATTATTAGGATAGGCTTTTTTAGTCTTGATACCATAATCAGAGTTGGTTGCGTGTTGACGACTATTTGCATTTGCAACCCCCATCTGTGTAGGTCCCAATTGTTGATTGTGGGAAGGCATATATTCGCCTGGCATATAAGACGCATCCTGGTCGCCTTTCGCAACACCAGTATACGATGTGGTAGTTTCGGGACGTGAAACGTATCGATCAATTGGAAGAGAATGAAGCGTTTGTCCTTTTTCAACACCTCCGGTAGTAAATAATCTACCAATGTCTTTGTTATTGCTGTTGCTCATATCACGATCATCAAAGACAAAATCACGATCAGGCCTATTTTTTTCCATGATACCCATCTGTTCACGGGTAGCTATATTTTTGATACTACTGGAAGCCGGACCCTCGTGCCCAAGTAGGGTCAATCCACCAGCCTTCGGCTTATTGGCAACGCGCAATTCATCAGCAGTTTTTGGCATCCAACTTTCTCTCTGCATCATACCAGAATTAAAACCTCCCTCCCCTTCATTGGTATATCCCAACCCTAAACCGGGACCCACCATTTCTTCTTGAAATGGCTTTACATTAGCCATTTTCATACTCGGATTCACCCTGGATTGAAAAAAATCACTTTGGTTGGGTACACCATTTGCCCATTGTACGTTTTCGTCAGGTGTGAATAATGGTGATTGCTCTTTCTTCGTTATATGTTGAGATCCAGACCCAGTATAATTGTCTATAATACCTTCATTCGAGTTTGCACCTACCTTTGAGGTTCTCAAATTGCTGCCAAAAAAAGGGACCATATTGTTGTGCTGAAAATAATCACTACCTACTTTATCGCCTGTAAGTGATTCGAACTCCGGCTCACTAGGCGCATCGTGCTGTTGTTTATTCTCTTTTTGATTAAAATATTTATCAGTATATACACCATTATTATCAAACCTGTTTACACGAGACAATGCCGACGTTTGGTCAATCTCATTAGAAACCACTGGATATTCGGTTGGATAATTTCGGTTTGGTATATTTGTATTGGGTAATTTATTGGTTGAAAAATTTTCCTTACTATTTTCTTTATTTCTATTTTGGTTATTCGCTATATAGAGTAAGCCTAATGCTACCCCCGGTATTGCTATTTCCATTATAATGTATAATATTATATTAACAGATTATAAATTCATTGAATTATTACATTTACTCTTTCCACCCATACATATTGAGTTGTCGTGTAAATAGAAGTTATCGCGACCTTGTACCATTGGAATATTAGGTTGAAAATGGTCTTTTTCTAAAATACGGGTTTGTATATTGGAGGAGAACCTTTTTTCTAAATCATTTTGAGGATTCAAAAATGGGCGTTCCCATCTAACTTGTTCTAAATCTCTATACTCCCACGCAGGATGACTTGAACGGCTCTCTTCTGTTCTTGGATTTTCACTTTTATAAGATACTTTTTGAGTTGACGTTGCGATTTGCTTATAATTATTTTTCTCTGGTAAATGACGGTTGTATTTGCGCGTGATACCGTGTAATTCATTTTCTAATTCAATATAATTTGTTTGTAAATTTGCACCCCATTTTTGTAATCGAATATGAGGATCTCTTTCATAAGGTAAATTCATACCGGGTCCTGGTGTATTAAGATAATAGCTACCCACATTACTGCTTTCTTGAACTTGTTTTTTCATTCTATATGAATCGTCGTGAAATCTTGTAAATGCCATTATAAATTAATATATAATGATATAAAAAAGTTTAAAAGGTCTTTCTCAATTAAAATATATATGTCAACTCTTCCTAAACTATGCCTTAATATGATTGTTAAAAACGAATCTCATATCATTCAAGATAAATTGGATAAATTGTTGAAAAAAATTAAGTTTGATTATTATGTAATATGCGATACGGGGTCGACTGATAACACCAAGCAAATAATTAAATCTTTATTTGATATTCATAATTTAGATGGTGAAATTTTTGATCACGAATGGTCCGATTTTGGGACAAATAGAACAAAAGCATTGCAATCAGCATATGGAAAATCAGAATATATTTTCATTTTTGATGCAGATGATGAAATTCAAGGAGAAATTAATATACCAAATGATTTCTGTTTTGATAAATATAATTTGAAAATAGGAAAGTCATTTACATATTATCGACCCCTTTTATTAAATAATAAAAAGAAATGGCATTTTGTAGGCGTATTACACGAATATCTATCAACGCATGAAAAAAATATAACTGAGACATTATTAGATGGTAATTATTATATTAATTCTTGTCGAGATGGAAATCGAAACAAAGATAATAATAAATATATTAACGATGCTACAGTACTACAAGAAGCATATGAAAAAATTAAAGATACGGACACCGGGTTAGCTAGTAGGTATGCTTTTTATTGTGCTCAAAGTTATAAAGATGCTGGTAAAAAATATACGTCATTTGCGATAAAATGGTATTCAAAAATATTGAATTTAAATTCTTGGATTCAAGAAAAATATTATAGTTGTTTGATGTTAGGCGAATTGTATGAAGATGATTTCAAAAAATTAGAGTATTATATGAAATCACTCGAATATGATCCCGAAAGAACGGAAGGAATAGTATTTGCGTGTAAATTGGCATCAAAAAAAAAAATTCATTTTCTAGTGAATATGTTGTACCATACTTACAAAAATATCAACCACCCTAATGGTAAAAAACTATTCGTTTTTTCGAATTTATATAATGACCATCTTGCATTTTATGCTTCTATTAGTAATTATTATTTACATAATAACAAAACTGGTTATGAAATTAGTAAAACGATTATTAAAAACAATATACTTGACAATCATATGTTAGATCAAGTTTATCGTAATTTATTATTTTACAAATCATACATTGAAAACGAATCTTCATTAGAGTTATTTCAACAAACAAATCAATTACTCCACAATAAACATCTTCGTAATGAAAATATTGATGCAACTTTAAATGAACTGTGGAATTATTTGTATTCTTTAAATAGAAACCAATTTACAAAACCCTGCAAATATTCTTTTGCTAATAATAATAATAATCCTAAACTGGTAATAACTTTCACAACTTGTAAACGATTGGATTTATTTCAACAAACAGTACGTAGCTTTGTACATCATTTGGAAGATGTGAATAGTATTGACTATTGGTTTTGCGTAGATGATAATTCAAGTATTGTTGATAGAGAGAAAATGAAAACCGAATTTCATTGGATAGATTATTATATGAAAGATACAAATGAAACAGGTCATAGACAAAGTATGAATATTATATATGACAAATTAGTCCAGTTAAATCCCACTTACTGGCTGCACCTAGAAGACGATTTCTTATTTATTAATAATATTAACATTCAGGATATGATTCAAAAGTTAGATGTTCTCGATGTTGTTAATGCAAAACAAATATTATTTAATATTAATTATGCTGAAACAATTGAAGATTATTCTATTAAAGGAAACCTTTCTTCAAATATAAATAATATTAATCTACATAATCATAAAAAAGGGGACTTTCCGTATAAAAATTGTCATTATTGGCCACATTATAGTTTTCGCCCGTCTATTGTAAAATTTGATGCCATAAAAGAACTTGGCAACTTTAATACAGAAAACCAATTCTTTGAAATGGATTACGCAAATAAATATACAAACAAAGGGTTTATCTCTATCTTTTTAAATGAAATTAAACATATACATATTGGAAGACTTACAAGCGAAAGAAATACTAGTTGTAAAAATGCTTATGAATTAAATAATGAAGAACAATTTGATAATGTTGATCCACCTATTAAAATTATTAATCTGGAAAAAAGAACAGATAGAAAAGAAAAAATGATTGAACAATTGACGAAATATCATATTCGCAATTATGAATTTATAACAGCTATAAATGGCAATGAGATGAAACCTACAGAGCAGTTAGCTAGTTTATTTCACAATAATGATTTTGGAAATAGGAAAGGAGTCATTGGGTGTGCTTTATCTCATTATAATTTATGGAAAAAATTACTTCTTGATAAAGATAACGAATTTTATGTAATTTTTGAAGATGATATTGATCTTGATGTAAATATATACGAACGATTTTGTAGTTTGAAAAATAATATGCTAAGTGAGGAATTTATGTTTCTAGGATATCATATGTTTGAAAACAAAAGACGCGAGGTAGAGAACATATATAAAAATGAAAAGAATACAATAGAAATAAAGCCACTGAACAAAGATTTATATATTGGGGGGTATTTCGGGTATAGTATAAATAAAACGGGGGCGCAAAAAATGATCAATTATATTGACCAAAATGGCATAAAACATGGGATTGATTATTTGAATATTATTATGAAAGAACTAAATAGTGTTGAATGTATTCCTCAATTAATGTTTTCAGAATGGAATGAAAACGGAAAAAATATCGATAGCAATATACAAAACATTTATGAAGGATTTGATTTTACAAAATATAACCAAGAACAAACAAATGATGAAAACTATATATTTATTAGTCAAATGGACCAATTCGACTATGATATAAATATAAATCGCGGCGATTTTGTAAGAAAAAAATGTGAAATTATGAAAAATGATGCAATCGCTGGATTCAATTCCTTGGGATTTACAAAATCAAATATCTTCTATTTGCAAAGATCTCCTTATTTCAAACAAGACGATGGAATTTATATTAAACGCTCGCAAATAAAAAATTTGGGGTATGATATATTAACCCCGCCAGTAAATATGGATAAAATAGCAACTACGTACGAACCGGGTGCATTTTGTTTTATACATAGTTGTTGCGTAAATACATATGGCCTTACTATATTAGATAGATTATTGAATAAGTTGAAGGAATATGGAAAGATAGAGGTTTATAAAAAAATATTTATAATTAATATTGGAGAACAATTAGATGTAAATACATATAGTCAATATGACAATGTCGTTATAATACAGTATTCTAATAATATAAAATTGTACGAATTAAAAACAATCAATTTAATTTATTATTTTAGTCTTTTGAATCCACATAGTAAAGTTTTATATATTCATACAAAAGGAATATTACGAGAAAATAGCGAATATATACAAAATTGGGTTGACGAAATGTTATATTTCTTAGTTAAACGGCACGATAGTTGTCTAAAACATTTGGACACTGTAGATGTTGTTGGATGTAATTATATATCGTCTCCAACTATAAAACCACATTTTAGTGGAAATTATTGGATGGCGAATACAAACTATATTAAAACGTTGGAACCAATTAAAACAACAATAAGACACGATGCGGAATGGTGGATATTAACTAATCCAGAGCATACCATGAAATGTTTGCATCATTCTTCAGTCAACCACTATGAAGAATTATATCCCAAAAATAGATATGAAACTATTAGAATTAAAATGTTATGCAATTGGTGCACGTCAAGAGATTTATGCAATGAATGGAATAATATGTGTGAAAAAGATTATACTTGGAAAAATATTGAAATCACGTGGGAAGATACGGATATTGATTATTACGTAATTATTAATTATCCCTGTACAACTGATTATTATGACAAGAAAAAAACAATCGTATTTCAAATGGAACCGTGGGTGAATGACAAACATAAAAATTGGGGGGTGAAAACCTGGGGTATCTGGGCCGATCCTAATCCAGACGATTTTTTCAAGGTGATTGGTAGAAATTCAAATACGTATAATAATGTATTTTGGCAATTTAAATTGGAATTGAATGAATTGATGAACGTTAAATATGAAAAGAAAAATATATTGTCTTGTGTGACAAGTAATAAATACTTCGATGAAGGACATATCGCACGAATTGATTTTTTGAAATTTTTAGAAAAGAAAGGAGATGTAAATTTACATATTTTTGGAAACGTAGAAGGACTTAATTTTAAGAGTCATCAACATCAATTACAACCACTAGATAAACACAGCGGAATAGTACCGTATAAATACTATTTTATGGTTGAAAATAACTACGAAAAAGATTTTATTACTGAAAAGTTATGGGAACCGATATTATGTGAATCTCTAACTTTTTATTACGGTTGTCCAAACGTGGACGATTACATTGATACAAACGCCTACGTACAGCTAGATATGAACGATTTTGAAAAATCTTATCAGATTATTAAACAAGCAATAGAAGAAGATTGGTGGAGTCAGCGAATAGACTCGATTAAAAAATGTAAAAACAAATTATTAAATGAAATGGCATTTTTGCCTCGATTGCAATCTATTATTTCTAAAAACAATGAATACATATCAACCTAACCTATGTTATTTAATTTTGCATTTTTACATGTTTCACCAAATGTTTTCCTATGCCATTGAGTGATTCCGTGCTCAACTATACCTTCACGATGAATTTTTGCGGCATAACCAACATTTTTTCGTAAATTATAATATTCTTGCAATAAAGGATATTTATCGCACATTTCTTCAATATATGTGTCCCGCGCAGTCTTTGCCAAAATACTTGCAGCAGCAATGCCCATATATTTACTATCTCCCTTTTCGACAGTAGTTGATTTTAGCTCGGTTAAACTTTCGGTTTCTTCATTAAATGTCATATAAGGTGTGAAATAATTGCCATCTACAACGGCCGTAAAATCGCCAGGGGCGGAAGTATTATCCACATCCGCTTTAATATTTCTCATAATTTTGCGAATGTTATTATGCATTCCTTGCATAACTGATTTCAATATATTGATATCGTCTATTACATCTGCTTCTATATATTCAACAGTCCACGATAATGCGTGTTTTTTGATATATTCGGCTACGCTATTTATTTTAGTTTTAGAATAAAATTTTTTACTATCTTTTACGTCAGTTCCGTCAAATTGATTACTATCTTTAGGTAAAACTACTGCTGCAATATATACACGCCCAAATAAACACCCTCTACCCGCTTCATCTAAACAAATCTCGTACTTGTTTTCATCATCGTAAAATCGCTCTAGCATTCTGTTATTATATAATTATACTGTCGTATGTTGTCTTTCAATTTTTACATTATTTATATATATATTTTCATTGTATACTATATAATACAATGAAAAGCGGAATTACACCTCTGATGATATTTCTATTATTGCTACTAATTTTAGTAATTTTTTTAGTATGCAATAAGATGTGCTCTACGACACAAGAATCCTTTGTATCTTTTTTGCATGACGAGAGCATATCTAGTCAACATACCATTTCTCAATACGACAAAGATAAACAACTATATAAATTGTATGATCATATCTTTTACGACAGTGAAAATGGTAGCATTATAGAAGTAGATTCGACTGAGTATGACAGTTCGAATGATGAATCTGGTGAAACGATTACTGGGTTAACCGTTATTCATAGGAACTCAAATTCCGCGAATGTATATTCAATTGCATCTACTGAGGATATTATCGATGAACAACCCCGTACAATGAAATCATCCTATCGGGTATTGATGTACGAAACCGTAAACAAAAATACGGATAGATACAAGATTGTGTATATGCCGTTTGGTAAAAAGACGCTTATTTATATATTCAACAACACTGCGAATCCAATCGCAAGTGAGGCAATATATTATTTTGACGAAAATAAAAATATGAAATATGTTTCTTTGTCTGGTAAAAAAATATTCTTAGATGATTTCACAGCAGATGATGATCGTGAAAATAATAGAGAGGTTTTAGAGAGAGAATATAATGATAAAAACCCTGTATTTCAAATATCAAAATATGTTCAAATTGATCCAAATAGTGGAAATATTATTGTTCGCAACAAAGAAACAAATCAATTGAAAATTCATACTAGAAAAAATGAAGATCCTGATAATATGCAAGTAAATGTGTACGAAGATGTATCGGGTGGTAATAGTATATTCTCTGTTGAAAATGACAATGAAACAATGTTATTCATTTTAGGTAAAAATGAATATGATATCGTGACTATTAAAAACTTGAAGTATTTTGAAGGCGATAAACAACTCGAAATAGACGATGAGGAAGACGATGAGGAAGACGATGAGGAAGACGATGAGGAAGATCAACAACCAGTTGATAGAAATAAATATTTGTTGAAAACGGAAATCGTTCCTCCGGTTTGTCCCAAATGTCCCAAATGTCCTGAATTTCCGGATTCAAAAGAGCTATGTTTCAATTGTGGCGGACAGGGAGGTAGCGGAACAATGAACGATACAGGAAATTCTTTAATTGAAAAAGATTCGATTTCTAAAAACAGAGAGATGGAGACCAAAAACAAAGAAGAAGTATCTGATAAATCAAACAAGCAAAAAAATGATACGGAGACACCTACCCCAAAAAATACCATTCCTCCTTCTGCTGCTAATACATATACACCACCAACACCTGCACAACAACCAACACCAACACCTGCACAACAACCAACACCAACACCTGCACAACAACCAACACCAACGGCACCTGTGGAATCTTCTACTACCGCAACATCGCAACCTATTGAAAAAACTGACCCCTATTCATATAACGGACAATTGCCCAGCAAAGGTTTCAACAATTTTTTACCAAGAACCGCCAATTTCAGTTCATTTGGTAAATAATTCGTTCTTATAAGAATATAAAAATAATAATATAATGTAAAAAATATTGTATTATTATTATTATGAATAATATTGATATCAATACTATATTTGAAAGGAATGAAGTAAAAAATCAAATAATGAATGTATTGAGAGAGTTTGAAAATAATTATAATAATATAAATCACAAACGTGGAATTTATTTATATGGTTCTCCAGGTAGTGGAAAAACACATTTTATGAATCAGTTATTATCCGAGTTAGGGTACGATGTTATTAAATATGACGCCGGTGATATTCGTAATAAAAACCTGATTGATACAATTACAAGTAATAATATGTCCAATATGAATGTTCTCGATCTTATGACCAAGAAAAAGAAGAAAATTGCCATTCTAATGGATGAAATAGATGGGATGAATAGTGGAGATAAGGGGGGTCTTACCGCGCTTATAAAACTTATAAGACAAAAGAAAACAAAGAAACAAAAGACAGAGAGCCACTCCATAAACCCTATTATTTGCATTGGAAATTATTATACCGACAAAAAAATGAGAGAACTTATGAAAGTATGCAATATATTCGAATTAACAACTCCCAAAAAAGAACACGTTAGACAAGTCATTGGCCAAATTGTTATTAATAAACACGCATTAAAAGAGGAAGAATATGAAGTACTGTTGGAATACATACAAGGAGATATGTGCAAATTGAAATTCGCGACAGAATTATTATCAAAAAATATGAATTCTTATGAAATTTTGAATTTATTTCAAACTAAAAGTTTCAATAAAGATGCCAAGATCATTACGAATAATTTATTAGAAAATTATTCACCTATTGAAAAACACAACACAATGATGAATGAAACCGATCGGACTATTATTGCATTATTGTGGCACGAAAACGTGATTGATAAACTTTGTCAAATGCCGGCTGAAATAACATATCCTTTGTATTATAATATATTACGAAACATTTGTTTTGCTGATTACATCGATCGCATTACCTTTCAAAATCAAATTTGGCAATTTAATGAAATGAGTTCTCTGATTAAAACGTTTTATAACAATAAAATCTTTCACGATCATACTAAAAACTATGAATTAAAACCTCTTAATGAAGTACGATTTACAAAAGTATTAACGAAATATTCTACGGAATATAATAATTCATTGTTCATTCAAGATTTGTCGCAAAAATTAATTATGGACAAACGCGATTTGATTTCTTTGTTTCAAGAAATTCGTCTGTGCATTGGTGAAATGAATTTTCAAAATAATGATGTATTGATTCAAATAGAAAAAATATTTGAAGATTATGAAATCAATAAATTAGACATTCGGCGTTTTTATCGCTATTTAGATAAAAACACGAAAAAAGAATCATTAGAAGAATTAGAAGATGATATGTAAGTAAGGCTATACCATTCCGAGCCCCGCCTCAACCCGATTTTCTTCTGAATTAGACTTGTTTTGATTTATGTTGTACAATTCATCATCTGTACAACTACCTAAATTAGTGGTACTACATTCTGATTCGGATTGAAAATGTAGATGGGTTTCAGTAGAATTAGGTTCTGTCGGATTATTTAGTCTTTCTTCACGCGCTAGTTTTTCTTGTTTTAATTTTTCTGCTTGGAAAGCTACTTGTCGTTTACGTTTGTCCTTGTTTAGTTCGTTCTTGTACTCCATTCCTTCTAATTGATACCACCGTCTATCCTTTATAGCAGCAGTAGCAAGTTTGTGTTCCTTAATTCGTTTATTAATTGCCTCCCCCACAGCATCCGCAATTTCTTTTGAATTATTAGTGTTTCGACTTATTAATATTAAGTCTGCATCTGTACAAGGATCAAAATTAAAATTAGTGGGGCTACAAATTTGTTCTCCCCCCTTTAAATTTCTTAGTTTTATTATATCTTTTATTTTTGATTTTACGACAAAAACTACGTTTTTTACCCGAAACGTGTTTGCAACCCTTAATTTTTTTACATTTTTTCGCGGTCTTACTTTTACACAAAGATTTCTTGCTATTTTTACGATATTGTTGACGAATGGTTTTATTCATATAATATATACGAATAAAAAAACGAAATGAATGTTATAATTTACAGAAATGCCCGATAGAATAACTACGTGAATGTAAAATTTGCCTATTTTACATTATATGCTCGGTCACCATCTTTTTCAAGATCAATATATCATTTTCCAATGTTTCGGTTCGCACGTTCTGCATTTTAACTAGTTGTTCTGAGCGTCCATACATTATATCAGCGACTTGACCTTCTAAACTAAATATACGCGCATCCTGTACGTTCACCTTTTCTTCTAATTTTTTAATCTTTTGTTTCAACTTTATATGTAAGAATTTCTCATACTCTTCTTTATTCTTGAAATCGGTTTGTCTTTCTGATAAAAACTCGAAAGGAATGAACGATTCGTTGTTGTCCGTTTTATTCATTTATACCCTTGTATATTTTTAAACGGTACAACTTTAAGTTGTTTCAAATGAACTCAACGACCAATCTTGCCTACGTGCGTAAATTTATTTTTATCAATTGCTAGTATTTTCAGTCAGGGTAAGCAATTGTTGTTTTAATTCGTCTCTTTCCTTCTTTATTTTTTCTACTTCCATAGACTGTTTAATAGATTCACTTTGTAAGATCATCAATGTATTTTGCATTTCTTGTTTTTCATTTGTTAATTTACTGATTGTAGTTTGATGATTGTTAATCATTTGTACTATTTCATTATTATTTAATTTTCTAGCCGGTTTACCTGGCTGAGTCAACATAATTGGTTTGTTTTGTTGTTCTTCTAATTCTTTAATCATTTTATCTCTCCGTTCTTCAATAACTTTAATCTGTTCTAATACATCTGGTTTCATTTTCGGTAATCCAGGTTCATATTTTTCCAATAAATCATCAATATCGTTCATAAAAAACGTTGTAATCGGTTGTTCGTGTTCCTCCCGAATAAACGTAGCTACTGTTTTGGTCGATTCTTTGAAAAAATCTGGATGTGCAGTGTCAAACATTTTACGTTTATCGTATGTATTGTGTTCGTGTGAAAATACTAAAATAGATTTCAATGGATCTAATTGTACAAAAGGAATAGTATAATCTTTCAAAAACGCTTTTTCTTCCGCTAGAGCGGCAGTGTCGTCGTATTTGGTAGTTTCTAATAATTTCTTTTTGAAAGCGAACGTTCCGGCAGTCGCGTGGTTAGGTCCATATGGTCCACATTGGATCATCTTATGTATATGTTTAAAATAAATATATATCTCACTGCTACCAGCACATAGAGCCTCAGGTTTTCCTAGAAGGCGTTCAACTGAATGAGAAATACGTTCAGGAGGATAATAATCATCATCGTCCATATACACAATAATTTCACCCCGGCAATGCTGGTGCATAAGGTTCCTCTTGGCACCTAACATCATTTTTTCTTCAATATCAAAATAACGTATTTGGTGTATATTTGATTGTTCTACTAAATCTTTTATTTTATCGGTACCATCATCTACAATAATCCATTCTATGCGACTTTTTGGATACGTCTGATTGCGAAAACATTGAAACATAGTTTGAATAAAAGGACGACGATTAAAGGTAGGTGTACAAACCGAAACTAATGGCAAATCCACGTCTTTTTTTTCAGTAAAATTACTCATGTATATGTATTACCAAATTAATAAATTTTATATATTTAAACATAAAATGTATTTTTGTGGTTATTATTTAACAAAGAAAGAATAAATAACACTAAACAATATTAATAATAATGAAAGATAACTCATCATTGTACTTTTTTCTTCGCCGACTGATGATTCAGTGATATTTTTTGCACCTTCAAATATTTTCATTATTTTCAAAGAACCAATTACTAACCAGGCAATTATAGGTATAATGAAAAGTATATTGAAGAAGTTAAAAAAGTCTTTGAATGACAATCCAGGTACTATGGTTGATACATCCGATAATTCGGTATTAAGAGTATACCAATAATTAGAAACCACATAAACCAATACAATTAATACGAGTTGATTTTTGAATAAACTAATCAATCGTATTATTTTTCTAAACATTTTCATAAGCATTCCATCATCTTGACAGGATTCATTTTTAAATTCGGGAGATGCATTATTGCTGTATTGTATTACTTTTTTAATGGTAGATAAAATCCCACCAGAAGGATATATAAACATAGAGAACAAAGAATAAGTTAAAATATATATCAACATCAATAGCCCACCGACAGGAACGCTTACAATCATAATAATAATAAACCGAATAAATAATTTCAATAAATAAATAGGGAGTCCAAGCAACAGTCCAATCATTCCATTCAGCGTTCGAAGATGTTTGGTATAGGATACTAAAAAGTCCAATACAACAGTCGCAAACATCAACCCCATTACCGAATTTGAACCACCTTTTACTATATCAATAAAGAAGTTTTTGATTTTTCTGCTTAGGTTTCGAATGCCATAAAAGGTGGCGCCAAATATAAGCATGAAATTTATTTTTCCACTCAAATATTTCTTTGTTATATCGGGGATATAATTGGTTATGATTGTATTCAACCGAATAGGGAACGAAAGTGCAAATTCGAAGAAATAAAGAACAATCTGAATAATTTCAAAATTAGGTTTGGTCGATAATTCTTCTAAGTCTTTCATTTCCAAGTTGAATATTTCGTTTTTTGGAACGACATACATTATATTGTACCAATTATAACTGATAGATAAGCTAACCACTCCAGCAAGAATCGCACCGAAGTATTCTTTCAGAACCTTCTTGTCTTTTTCGGTTGCGTTATTTTCGGAAATGGCGTCTGCTAATTTAGTAGCAAGTTGGGTATTTACATACAAAATTTTTTCATAGAGTTCATCTACGAAATTTGCTACTTTTGATTGCCAATCGTCGCCTGAATTACCATTATCGTCGTCATCATAATGACCTTCATATGTATATCTATTATTCGTATCGTCAATATCAACTTTTGTTTCGTCGTACGGATATTTTTGTTTGGCATCTTCATCTGCCTCTACATCTTCAATATCATTACCTCCGGTCATCCCCTCTATTTTATTATCAGATACAGCATTGATTTCTGAAATATATTTTTTCAAATTATTATTAATCAATTCATTTTTAACACTTGATTCTTTTAGTTTTTCATTATCTATGTTCTCATATCTTTGTTGTCGTTTATTCTCAATTTCTTTCGTTTGTCTATCTATATCTTTGATCTCTTTTTCAGCTAATTGTTTTTTCTTATTGGCAAGATTTTCACGTTGTTTCTTATCATTTTCGCGAGCCTTTATATTTTGTCTATGTTTTTCATTTTTCTCATCGATTTCTGCGTCTACTTCTTGATCTTCGGTCATAGGTTCAATTATATTTTTATTCATAGGTTCATTGCTAACATCATTGGTTAAAATTGAAAATGTCTCTATATTTTTATAATTATTTGCCACGCGTTTTTTATTATTCCGGGCTTTTATATTTTGCATTTTACTTTCCATAACTGCAGTTTGAAAAGTTTCTTTTTCTTTACCATTATTACTAAACCCTTTCAAATTCCCTGAAGTTTGTTGAATTATATTATCTAAAATTTCAAACATTGAATATATTATATAATAGATTGATAATATATTTACTTATATAACATATTCTTTATCTAGCATACATCATTCCACAATTACCACCAATAATAGATAATATATTGTATCTTTCTTCAAATAATGTCAAATTATAATTATATTCATATAGACGCCAATTGCTTTTACGAACCCCTAATATTCCACCCTCGTCGTCGCAAATAACATCAAAACTAGAATTCACAGGGTCAATCTCGGGTATGTATGTAGTGAGCTCTAGTTCAATGGTTTTGAATTTGCTTGTATTGATAGCACCCGACGGCTGATAATCAAAAGGACTTGTATTCAAACAAAAATTATAACAGTATAATCCCTCTTTTGCGTACCCTCGTGTGCGTGTATATTTTTCAATATAATCGTATACGCCTCTAACCATTAGGTTTTCTCGATATTCTCCATTTAATAAAATGCCCAAGGTTTCTAGGATTTCTTTTCTGTTTTCTGTATGATAATCGCCAGTGATAGTAATACCCGTATTTTGTTTTGACACTGGATGTATAGCCATACCATAAACCAAGTTTTCTTCCGTACCTGAAAGTGGGGAGGTTCCCGCTAAAGTAATATTGGACGGCTGATTGGAATACGGCCAATTCGTATAATTGCTCCATTCATTTCTCATATTCACATCATTTCTTTGTAAATACCACATCCAACTCGATACCATACCATTTGATTCTACCCTTACACGTTTGGAACCGGTTATATTTTCATATTTGTGTTCATACACATCTTTTATCAAATATATTTGATCCTCTGAAGCAAACTTTTGCGTTTCTTCTTTTGACAAAAAACAATAAGTAGATAACAAATGTATATCAGCATTCCACGTATTAATCTTATTTTCATAATTCGTTGCATCTAAATATGCAGAAGGAGGGGTTTGTAAAAAACGATACATTTGAAACCTATTTTCATTAAAATCCGGTCTCATATAAGGAAATGCATAAGAGTAATCAAATACATCACGTACTTGAAATAAATCTTGAATCGGTCGCATTGTTATAGATATACTTAGTTCATTGTACTGTAATGCAACGAGTGGAAACGCACAGTTGCTATTTAATGTAAACCAGGTATTAATCGGAATATATAAATTGCGACCACGTATAGACGGCTCTGCCCCCGACGTGTTTGTAGTGTACGATGCGGATGGATATGCGTTCGAACGCCCGTGTGCTCTTGCTGGATCATTTACTTCTGGGTGATTGCCTGACATATTATTGAATAATTGTTTTTTTTCAGCCGTATAATCGCGATCTACCATCGCCGCCATATATTCTCCGGTATATCGTTGCAACATTAATCCTCCACAATTAATTGTTATTTCTTTGATCATGTGCGTACCAATATCTCGAATCCACTTGAAATCATAAGGTGCCCAATTGTTATTTGTTTCATCGCAGGGTGCAAATACCGGGCTCCATATGTCAGGCAATGAAACCACAATGTAGGTATCCATTAACAAGTCAGCATATCTAGGTATTTTAAATGTAAAAACAGAATCCTCAGTTGGTCGCAATTCTCTTAAACCATCATAATCGATTCGAAATTTTTGTAAACCAAAATTCGTATATTTAACATATGTAGCTTTGAAAAAAGTTTTAGAAGGATTTCCTGTTAAAAAAACATTATTATTGCCAGTAGAAATTATATTTAGTAATCCACCCGCCATTTATGAATAGTATATTATATAGTATATTTTTATTATATTTGTTTATATATAGAATATATAAGAATGAAAACATCTATTATTACTATTATAATATATTGCTTGATCTTTTTAATTGTCTTCTATATTGGATATGATATTATGAATTGGAATCATACACAAAGAAAAAGGGTCGAGACCATGACCGGGAGAAAGAACGATAATGAGTTTGACAATTTAAAGAAAAAATTTGATCAATCAAAGATTGGCAATATAACGAGCTTGCAACCTAAATATGGAAAATTACCAATCAAAGATTATTGTATTAAATCGTCTTTTAATTCGGCGACAACCGGTAAACACGTTCACGAGAATATGATTAAATATGTACTTATGTCTGGATGTCGATTTCTAGACTTTGAAATTTTTTGCGTGAGAAAAAATAATAACTTCGTACCTGTCATCGCCGAAAGTGATGATCCTGAATTCAAAGAATTTAGTACAATAAATAGTATTGGATTAGATAAAGCATTTAGAACTATTATTACGAATGCATTCTCTGAAACATCCCCTAACAAAAAAGACCCTTTATTTCTGCATTTGCGTATTAAATCTAAAGATTCGGGGTGTTATTCTGCGGTGGCTAAATTAATAGAAACTATATTGAAACCGAGACTATATGACGCTCAAGTTGATCGGGATACAAAAATGTCCCAATTGTTAGGGAAAATCATAATTGTTGTTGATAAAACGATTCATCGTGATTATAAAAATTATGCGAAATGTAATCACGCAGAAACAAAGTGCTACGATTTATCGAATTATACAAACGTAGAAAGTGGGAGCCAAACTATCAATTTAATGAGTCTAGTCGATATCGAAAATGGAACCACTTCTCCGGTATTAATCAAAGATGATAATATTTCTACAACTAGCAATCGTTGTAAATTAGTATTACCTTTTGAAAATATTACAAACAACCCATCAATGATGAAGATGGTATTGAATCAAGGCGCTCAAATGGTGGGTTATCGATATCATTTAAATGATAAAAATTTAGAAGATTGTCAAATATTTTTCAATGACAACCGCGGAGGCATAGTTCCTTTAGCTGCCGCAATACCATATTTTGAAAGAGAGAAAAAAGAGGCGCGAAAATAAATTATTTGCATAGATTAAAATAGTGGATTAATATATATTTATTATCATAATTATTAATCATGAAAAAAAATCACAATTTCAAAAACAAGTTATGCACGAAAAAAATGACATTTGAAGAGTGTGAATTGACTATTCTTAGACAAGCTGTCGATAATACTGAAAAAAAACAAGGCATTGCAAAAGTGAATAATGAAGATGTCAAACAAATGTTAGATATTGTTGAAGACTTTTTGAGAAATAAAAAGTTAATTTGCTACGGAGGAACCGCGATTAATAATATACTACCTAAACACGCACGATTTTATAAAAGAGATATTCAAATCCCAGATTACGATTTTTTTTCGCACGATCCGATTCGACACGCCAAAGAATTGGCTGATATATATTATGAAAACGGCTACAAAGACGTTGAAGCTAAATCGGGTATCCATCAAGGGACCTTCAAAGTATTTGTCAATTATATCCCAGTCGCAGATATAACCTTTTTACATAGTGAGATATACAAAAATATTCATAAACAAAGTATCAAAATAGACAATATACATTATGCACCGCCAGATTTTTTGAGAATGTCTATGTATCTGGAACTATCGCGTCCCGATGGAGATGTTTCTAGATGGGAAAAGGTTTGGAAACGACTTCAACTATTAAATAAACATCATCCTATCAAAACTAAAAATTGTAATAAAATAGATTATTCATTAGAAGGAGAAACGCCAACCAGTAGATTGAACAATTTAATTAGAAATAAATTAGTTGATAAAGGAGTTATTTTCTTTGGAGGTTATTCTAGTTATCTATATGCTCGTTATATGCCAACGAATGAAAAGAATTTGATTAAAGAAATCGCTGACTATGACGTTTTAATTGAAAACTCAGATGAATGTGCAAACAATTTAGTAGAAACGTTAAACGAAAACGGATATACAAACGTAAAAATGATTTTTCACAAAGCAATCGGAGAAATTGTTCCCAAACATTACGAAATCAAAGTGAATAATAAAAGCTTGGTATTTATTTATGAATCAATTGCTTGTCATAGTTATAATAAATTAGAAATCGAGGGGAAAACTGTCAATGTGGCTAGTATAGAAACCATTTTATCATTCTATTTGGCGTTTTTATACGTAAATAATTCGTATTTTAAGAATGACAAATTATTATGTATTTCAAAATTTCTTTTCTCAATTATCGAAAAAAATCGACTTAGAAATACGGGCATTTTGAAACGTTTTACGATTAATTGTTATGGTAAGCAAGACACATTGGAAGATATTCGTTCTAAAAAAGCAGCCAAATACAATGAATTTAATAAAATAAACATTCAAGATAACATAAAAGAATATGAAATGTGGTTTTTGAAATATACACCTACGAAAAATAAAACCAAACGAAATCGTTATACAAAACGAAAACCAACGATTATTAAAAGTATAAAATCAAAAACAATAAAAAATAGATTAATGAATATTTTCTCATCTACTTAAATGGAACTAATGAATGAAATTATTTTTTTAGAAAACATATAAAAGCTACCGAAAAGAGAACTTTTTAAGATAAGCCCATAAACATTAAAATTACCATCTTCATTGTAAATAGATAGGAAGGAAAATTTTTTAAATATCATTGTATTCACTATTGGTAGTTGAAATATAAAAAATAAAAGACCAATAAACACGGGTATTTGAACATCATCTAATAAATCATCCAGTTGACTTTCGCGGTATTTTTGTTGTTCGTATTCATATAACTCATTCTCAAATTCATTCGATCGGTTTCGTACATAATCATCTTTTTTACTAGGCCTGGGTATGTAATTTGGCTGCACTTCTTCATCCATTTCTAAATGGTTGCTATTCATCGGTATATCGCGCGAAGGCAATCTCTGCGACGGCATCGATTCTATCTGGTTGCGATATTCTTCGGGCAACCCAGTGCCGACTTGTTGATCATTGTTTTGAAACATTTCCATTTGTATATTTTGCTTTTCCATTCGTTGATTTTCCGGATTTTGCATAACATTATTTTGTTCAGGAATACCATATGGGTTGGGATGCATATTAATAGCTGCATAATTTGTTTGTACATTACTGTCGTTTTTTCGCTTCATTTCGGATACACTGACGGTTGGTAGACTTTGCATTTCTTGTTGTTGTTGTTGTTGTTGTTGATTTCCACCTCCGCCTCCATTCATTGGCAATTCCGCTATTTTTGTCATTCCGTTTTCCATTTCAAACTATACAATTATCAAATATGTTTGATTGTATAGTTTAACGAATATACTAAATACATTACTTCATATTCTCTTCTTCAGCGCGAGTCATTATCGGCACAATTTTTTTGGCCGTATCACATTTATCTGATTGGGTTGAATATTTATAACATTTATCTCCGTGTTTGAACGTTTTATCTTCAATATCTGTAATAACGGGTCCATTGAATCTTATGCAATTTTTATCATTGCATACTTTTCGAAATAAACTGGCTAAACCTAATCCTAAAACAATAGAAATCATATTTTTCCCTATTTCTGAATAAAATAATCGTTTAAAATTCATATATATATACTAATATGGTATAAAAATTATAACTCATTTTATTACTTATGATTGTGCAGGTATCTTGGTAATCTCATTTTCATTTTCGGGACACTCCACACGATCTTGTTTCAACGAAAAACAAGTATCTGCTTGATCCTTGTATTGAAGCATTGATACATTATCTGGTGTGGGATACACTTTTATAATCCGCATATCAGGCATAAATAAATATACTGCAAACAATCCCATTAACAAACTAAGTATAAATATTTTTACGTTTATATGTTTGAATATGTTCATTTTATACAATATTCAAACATATAAATATAAAAATTATTTGATTACTGTCCTATATGTATTATCAATGTCCTAAATAATACATATAGATTGTTCATACTATTTACGTGTTCTTTTTCTTCTTTTTCTTCTTTTTTTTATTTTCACTGTTCGGTATTTTATCATTCGCGTCTTGTTCTTGCATTTCTTTCAAAATATCCGGATGAACGAACGATTTTTCTTGACTATCTTCTCCGTCTACTTTATATACATAATTGTCTTCTCCCATCCCTTGTTCCAGAGAAAACTGTTGCTTCAACCGATTTTGTTCGCGGATACGTTCAAATACCTTTTGTTTTTCCTCCTCCTTTTTTTTCAATATTGCGGTTTTACGTTCCTGGGCCTTTTTTAGTATTTTTTCTTTGGTCTCAGATTGTTTCATTACTCTATTTAACGCACCCTTATTAATTTTCGCGTTTTTACCTATACCGCCCATATTTTTCATTACATTTTTCAACATCTCATTTACGCCAGCGTCTCCACTTGTCTTTTTAATCTCATTTAAAAAATCACCCGCTTCTTTCATTATGTCCTCCCGTGAAATTTCACCAGATTTCATTTTATCATCTAAGCGACTGCTCACTGTTTTCATAATACCTTTCAACTTATTTGGATTGCCCATCAAATTTTTAATAACATCTTGAGGATTTGCATTATCTAAATCACCTAAACTATCCTTGAATTCCTCCGCAACTTCTTCCGCCAAATCTTTTGCTAATTTTCCAATTTTACCATCAAATAGCTTTTTCAAATTATTATGTAATCCTTCCAGATTTGGCATTCCTGACATATTCGGTAAATTACCGAACACATTTTTCATATCTTCGTCGATGTTTGACGGGGGCACTTCATTATTACTTCCATCCACATTCAATTCGCTCTCTTTGCGAACTTCATCCATTTGATCGACAAATCCATTTACGCTAGAACTCATTTTTTCAATTGATTCAGTTATTCCTTTCATAGTTTCTTCCAACTTATCTTGCAACATTCCTTCTTCTATTCCTTCAAATATATTCATTGTATCGCCAAAGCTTTTTTTATCATCAATATTTCCAACTACAGTAAACAACATCAACTGTAGATATTTCCACATGCTCTCTTTTGAATTATCCGATACTCCTTCGCAATTAAATAGCAATTGAAAATTCATTCGAGGTAAAAAATGAGTATTTATATCGCTATTTTCTTGAAAGATCTCTTCGTTTTTGTATAAAATATCAAAAAAACGCTCGGGATACACTTGCGCGCAATGGTCTAATAATGTTTTCAACTCTACATCACTAATGTCTGGCGCTCCCCATTTTATCAAATAAAAATCATATTCAGGGAAAACCGTTATAAGATCGTTTACAAAATCTTTTACAAGGGAACGAAAATTATTAGGGATAATTTGAGGGGCGGTGGTCTCCATCTATGAATTATATCAATAAAGTTATTTATATAGTTTTTAATTTTATTGATAAAATTAGTTATTATAGGTTTTTGAAATCATAAATTTTGTTTCGTAAGTTTCATAATCCATAATTGGAAGATGACAATGTGTGCTATGAGAATAATTCTTTTCATTCTTTTTATTATTCATTTTTTCCGAAACATATTGTAAATTATCGTTTTCTAGATATTTATACCGTTTGTGCGTATGCCTTTCCAATTTGGGCCTAGGTATATTTTGCATATCATCTACAGTGTGCCTTTCCAATTTGGGCCTAGGTATATTTTGCATATCATCTACAGTGTGCCTTTCCAATTTGGGCCTAGGTATATTTTGCATATCATCTACAGTGTGCCTTTCCAATTTGGGCCTAGGTATATTTT
>Ga0257127_1000925_pt1 | contig 22831 bp, 41 predicted proteins | sample SI060_135mmetaG_FD_190152 | JGI IMG/M metagenome (GOLD analysis project Ga0257127, IMG submission 190152) | Marine microbial communities from Saanich Inlet, British Columbia, Canada - SI060_135m | ecosystem: Environmental > Aquatic > Marine > Inlet | place: Canada: British Columbia | collected... | reverse complement strand
TACTGGGGAACTCTTCGAATCATGTCTATCAATAGTAGGATCAGTTTGTAATCCACAAATCAGATAGTCACAATGATTCTTTGCTTCTGACAACATCGCAATGTGTCCCGCATGTAATAAATCAAATGTACTAAATGTAATGCCAATTTTCTTGCCAGCGTCCTTTAGTTCACGTATCTTATTAAAGATCATACAGCGGTCTTCTTCTCAACTCTGGACTGACTCGTCCCCTCCTCGGCACGATCTTTTGTTGTTTCCTTCTTACCGAAGATTGCGTCCCAGTTATCGCTGTACTTTTTCTTGTCTACTGGGCGCTGGGCGCTACCTTTACCTCCCGACCATTGTCCGCGTGCCATTTTTGTTTATCCTGTATTTTGTATTTAATATGGTGCGAAAGGAGAGACTCGAACTCTCACATCTTACGATACTGGTACCTAAAACCAGCGCGTCTACCAATTCCGCCACTCTCGCATTAAACTCTATTTTTTCCAATAGTCTAAGGGTACTTCGAAGTCGAAAGCAGAGTCAACAACTATATGGAAGAAAAATAAATCCACAAAAAATCCTTCTTCAACAGTATGCCCAAAAGTTACAAAAGCTCTATCTCCTATTGCTAAAAAAGTCGCTTCCCAATTAGATTTCCATTTGTAAAAACTAAGTAAATCGAATTTTCTATCCATTATTTTCTCCATGTAGTTGCATTGTCATATTGTAACTTTCTCGTATTTCACACACGTAATAATCGTAATAGTTTGAATTATACATTAAACATGCCTAAACTGAAATATTTATTTATAGTATCGAAACACGATTGAAGTCCATCAGATATATTATCAAATTTCTTATTCGTGTAATTCGTGTAAGCTAATGCGGCCGAAATTCTTAATGATCTATCATTGTTTTTATCTTTGATTATTTCCCCCAATAGTTTACTACTGGGATTATAACTATTTAAGAAAATAGCTAGTTTAAGTTGGAAATATTCTATTTCAGATAAATTATATTCAGTGTGCAATTGTTCTGCTAAATTTATCTTTTCTCCATATTGTGTACTTATGCAAGAATCAGATGTTGACACTGTTCCTTCATGTCTTAATATATATTCTGTAAAAAACTTTAATAACTCATTAGTAGTTATTGATTTTTCTATTGGTTTTTTCTTGGCGGATTCTGCCATTTTTAATATTTCAGAGTAGATTGTTAATTTTAGTTGTGCTAAGTTATGTGGTTTGGATACATAAGAATGCACAGATCCACTATTTATAGCATTTATTAAATCTGTAGTATTAGTACTTCCACTTATTGCTATTCTAACAATGGACGGGTATTTTCTTCTCATTTCGCGAAAAAGGTCTATTCCCGACCCTGTAGGCATGTTGATATCTGAAATTACGCAATCAATAACCTCGTTTTCTAATATTTTAAAAGCTTCTAGGGTTCCCGAAGCAAATAAACAAGAATAATCTGTATTAGAAAACTCACGCTTAAAAAGACTTAACATCCTAGTTTCGTCGTCTACAAATAGTAGTTTACGATTCATGTATTTGTTACTTCGTGTTGGAACGTGTATAGGACAACCCAACTTGCAGGATTCCCAGGAGGATGATCCGCTGCACGGATTGCTCCAGTCATTGTGTGTTTGTAAACAGTGATTGTAATAGTATTATAATCGTCTGGTTGATGAGAATGTTTGGCCCAAAAAGCAACATGGTCAGCATGAGCATTCTCAAACTCCTCAACTTTCTTTTCAAGCCAGCAAACATACTCGCTGGGCGTTCTTTCTTCTGGTGTTCTACCCATCAGTTAACTCCTCGTGGCCAATGATGGCCATCATTTCCGTACCGAGTCACCTCCTCATATCTTTTGACCCAGAGAGCAGCAGCATCAGCATCCCAAGCAGCATCAGCAGCAGCCCAATCAGCAGCACCATCAGCTGCGATGGCCGCCATCGCAGCGTCAGCAGCCTTAGAGGAAGCATCAGCAGCCTTAGAGGAAGCATCAGCAGCAGCCTTAGCATTTGCCTTTAGTTCCTCTTGACTAACAGAATCCTTATCTGCTAACCATCTCTTAACGACTTCTATGTATTCATTTTTCATTAGTCAATTCCTCGTATTGTTTAACCCAGTAATCAGCAGCTTCAGCAGCATTACTGGCGGCAATAGCACCCGCAGTCGTAGTCGCAGAATCGTAAACTGCAGCAACAGCAAAGTTAGCAAACTGATTCAGTGACCAAGCAGTATCATAAGTACCAGCATTAGCAGCGGCATAAGCATAATAATCTTGACTAGCAGCCTCGAAATTAGTCTTTAGTTGTCCATGACTAACGGCCTCACCTGCTTGCCATCTCTTAACCAGTTCTATGTATTTGTTTTTCATTAGTTAAGTTCTTCCAATTTGTGTGTTCTGGCATTAGTGTCAAGGTTGTGAAAAGATTATCAGACTCCTGTAATTCAGTGCTCGCTATTTTTCTCAATTTCTCGAATACAGATAACGAAGCGTTAGTGAACCCGTAGTCTTCTTGTTTGCATAAATATACTGAGTTGCTTTCCCCATGAAAGAGAAAGTCTCCTTCTTCGGTTTCTTCACATTTCGTAATGCCGCTGTTTAGTCGCCAATCAGTATCAAACCCGCTGGGCCAACCTGCTAGAATCTTATAGAACAGAACAGCGCGGCCTTGAGTTATCTGTAAAACAACCCACTTACTTGGTTCGTAGTTACAACTCATTTGTTCTCTCCTACTGATTCGGTCGGCCAAAGCGGTGGAAGTTCCACTGTTTTGGTTAGAATATCTAAAACGGCATGTTGAAGTAGACTTTGGAGCATTTCATTGTCTATATCTATCGTCAATGTAGCACTACCATCTTCGTGTTCAATTACTTCTTCTATTGTTAATTTTGTCATTTCACTGATTACTCTCTACGGGTGTCCAACTGACTATGGTGCGCTTTTCTATGTCCTCATATCCTCCTGTTAGAGGATTGAGTAAGACTATCTTATCCCCATGCGTGATAGAGCATGCTGAGTAGGCTCCCACTAAAGTGAAAACCTTTTTGTGGAGTTGGTCGCTTGTAAGGCTTTGAAAAGTTATAAGAACTTTTCCCCTACCTAATGCTCTCATCATGTCTTCTATCATACCATACTCCTAATATTTACTTATTTGCCATGTTATCCCATGCTTCCCACGCCTCACAATTTGGGCAATTTGATTCGTACTCAGAGCATCGCTTGCCCCAATACTTGGTATATATTTCTTTAGTAATAAAGTCGTCTGAAGGCCCAATGTACGTATAAAACTTAAACCATAGAAATGAAATATCTAAGCAATACTCAATTAATGATACTGAAATAGAAGGAAGAAGGAAGACAGTCCTTTCTTCCTTCCACTGATTACTAAATTTATAAACTCTTTTACCCATTATTTAATCCCACAAGTTTTCAAAGTATCGTCCAAACAATTTAAACCCGTTGGACATACGTTCTTGATGTGCTTTACTTCCCTCCCGGTCTTCCCATACAAGTTGAAGACCAAAAACCCGCTCAGTTTCATCTTTAGATTCCTCTGGTCCTATTGCTCTGTACTCGTAATAGTCGCTTTCCCAAGAGGTGCGGCACTTTTGTTCAAATGCCCAAATCATTTCGTCCATTACCCAATCCCATCTAGTGAAGTGATTGGGGTCTACATCGCCACTCCTCTTACAATCATCCAACTGTTTCTCTGTAGGACGAAGATTTTCAGGCACATCTTCAAAATCTATATTAGGAGCGCCATGGCCGGTTTTTTTAAGTTGTGTAAGCATAGGCAATATGATGGGAGCAAGAGTACTATCCATACTCCAAGTATCCCAAGGGTCAATATGAATATCAACAGACTGCTCCATTGAGTCTAAGAATATATTTGCTGTATGATTGTATACAGTTTGCAACGCGTCCTCAATTACTTCTAGAACTTTATCTAGGCGAGTAATATTATTCTCCCACAATATACCATACTTCTTTTCCATATGGTTAGTATGTACATTACTGACCCAGCGGTCTGGGTATGATCCAATTTTAACTTTCATCCAATTTTTCCTCCTGATGTGGTCCCATATGCAAGTGACCACAATGCGGACAATAAAGGTTTGGCCAACAGGATTTTCTGTCGAACATTTGTGCCCAACTCCACCATTGTTTACATTCTTCACATGTGAAACTGTAGATTATTTCTTTACTATATCTCAAAGCAGTTCACCTCCTCATTCCTCTCAATAAAGAACGTATGTATCGGGACTCGATCTACTCTAATATGCACAGCACCTTTGACATTAGAATCAACCTTTCGTATCGAAAGTTCTTCGACCTCGATGATAGCATGTTGATTCGCGTAATCATGATTTATCGCTTCTGCGGCCAAGGTCTTGGCCATATGTAGAGATCTGGATTCTGATCCTGTAGAGAACACAAGATCAAAGACTACGTCGACATCCGGTGTTCCTCTACCTACTACTCTCTGTTCAAATACTTTATATCTATACATGATGTTATATTCCTAAAGAAGCTCTTTCAATTTTAATCTCTGCTCAGTACTCACAATATTCTATCCTTCTAAGATATCTGATAATTTCGAATCGGTGATTGTGCCTGCTTCGTCAAACATCTTCGCAAGTTCTTTGTCTGTAGGTGGTACGAATCCAACGACCTGTCCGGTCGTAAGATCGATCTCGATACCTATGGAACTATCGTCGCATACAGAACCTATGTGCGGTCCATATCCTTCTATCTCAGCAAGTCTTTCTTCATTTTGACCAAAGATGGCGTAGTACCCCTGATCATTCACTTTACCGCCAATGATGATTGATTTCACTAATCTAGTCATAATATTCTATCCTGTAATTACTATTCTAATTTGTTATATAACTATTATCGTCTATTTCGTCTAAAAAGTAAACCACTGGTAAGTTGTTGATTTGTAAGGCAAATTACACTACCACACAAACCAGAACAACCACTAACACAATAAAAACGATGGGTTTGAGTGTATCCATGACCATTTTATACCCGATGATATGGGCGCTTCCGACGACTGGCACGACCCGAAGCAGGGTCGTGCACCAGAACAATCTTCACCTCAACCATTTCAAAGTGGTCCTTAAACCACCACACATTTCTGATGCGTTTTCGTTTGAACAAATGCGCGTCCTGCACATCTTCTGACCATGTGTCATATTTTCCGGTGTCTGTTCGATACAAAACCTTGTTGGTCTTTGGGTCGGTGCGCTTAACTACAAACATGTTCATTCCTTTTCAATTCAAGAGACATTATCGTCTATATCATCGAAAAGATCAAGTTTTTGCTAAGTTGTTGTTTTTTAAAGGGAATTTCGAGTCTTGAATAGATCGATTGTTTCTAGGAGGGTTTTCGACCAGGAGTCTCTATGTTCGACGAACACCTGTGGTTTACTATGGTCGACTGCTATGATGGTGACTAACTGGGTGATGGGAACACCTGTTCGCTCTTCCCACATAATAGCGTATGCGGATTCTTGAATGAAGTAATTTTCAACCCAAGATTTGCGTTTTGTTTTTGCTGAAGTTTTCCAGTCAACGATTGATAGTTGACCGTCGAACTCGCCGACAAGGTCGACACGGCCGGCGACACCGAGGTGATGCGAATACAGTGCTGCTTCCTGTTCATAGATAAGTCCAAGGCGACTATCAAGAATAGGTTTGACTGAACGAAAGTTGGCAACGACATGCGGCATATATCCGACAGCATAGTCCGGATCGTTTGCCACATATTTCTCTATCATCTCGTGAACTTTAGTCCCACGATTCGACGCACGAAAAGAAACCTTTCTCGCCTCTTCTTCACCAACCTTTTCTTTCCATGCGGCGATATGCTCTTCCGAGAGTATCGAAAGAACAGTCGTTATGGAAGGATACCTTTCGCCGGTTGGGGTAGCGTATGTTCTACCTGTTGGCAAGGTAGTCGCTGTTAGATCATCATAACCTAACAGCGACTCTTTTCGATGAACGAATGACATTACATGGATGCGACGTTGACATCAGGTTCATGAGTAACGAAATTTGTTACATTATCGACCCGGAAACTTCTCCATCCATCATCATGTCTGGCTTGACCGAGGGCAAAGTGCCACACATTGACAACGTTTTCGTTGACCATGGGTGCATCGCGGGCGACACGCGATTCCCACTCGGGCAATACGTCTTCACGTAATGTGCACAACATAATCCGCTCGTCTCCATTCACCTTAGTGAACGTCACAGTACAGATGTTCGCTTTGAGTTCTTCGATCATTTCACTTCTATTCATATTCATTTATTCTTCCTTTTCTGTGCAGTTACTGCTCGACGTTGATGACGATTCAATCCGCGAAGTTCCGCGAGAGGATCCTCGTCTAGTATAATCTGCGCTGGTTTGTCTACCTTGACAGGTTCGTTTTTCTTCTTCTTACTAGTATACGTTATTACTTCCACGTTTTCAAGTTTCGGTAATTTCAGGTCGTCATGATCATGGTGCAGTACAAACTTAGTGTTTGGAAACTCGTTGAACAATCCCCACCAGACAGGACGCCAGTTCTCGATCAATCTAAAATTGTTTGACTGTCCACGGTCGCTGTTCAGATACAGATCTGTGATACTGTGCATGTTGAAATCAAACAACGTGTCAAATCCATACATATGAATTTCGTCCGCCTGATGTTTGTTTGCTGCATAATGGACTGCCATATGTCCACAGTTGAAGTTGGTAGCATTACCTGCATAGTCAGGAACAGTAGTATAGAACTCCTTGATGTTCTTGGCGTACTTTAGATAAAACAACGAACGAGCAGGGTCATCCATCCACATACGCGGCCGCGTACCAAGCACCCAGTCATACATAGCAAGGTTCAAGGATCCCTCTGTCAATGCTGCCATCATCTTGAAGTCAACCATACAGGTTGCATAGACTTCATTTGTTGGCATAGAGAACGGAGGCATGTTACAGATAAGTTTCATGCCCTCGCGCTTCTTCTCTTTATAGAATATTGCCTTATCACCGTTGCCGATTACATGAACTACTTTACCCATTATGTTTTGATCTCATGCCAGTTGTTTCTTATATAGTCTAAATCTTGGAGATCGTGAGGTTTTGGTCGACCGCCACAATCAACAGTTTTTATCTTTGGACTAATTCTGTGGGGAAACTTCCACTGGCCAAACACTTTGGTACCGAGATGAAATTTCAGATTCATCTTAATATCTGGATACACTTCGTCTAGGTACAGTATGTCGTCGTCGTTTAAGAGATGACCTGTCCATACCTGATCACCGCCATCATAGTCATGCTCTAACATCTTGTGAACAGGTTTAAAGTATTCATAAACATCCTTCATTGCTCCAGTACAGAACATCATCATCGAAGAACTGAACTTATTACCCTTCCACATAATCGCATCCGATACACAAGAAATCTTTTTGCCTGTTCGTTGAGCATACCTGATCTCTTCATCGAAGTTGTTAATGAGGACGATATCGATATCAAGGTAGACATTAAATCCCTTGGGCATATTAGGACTGTACGCAAGGACCTTGTTCCACCAACCTACAGTTTTAATCTCTGGTTTGATAGGCGTAGCAATGTCTCTAATTTCGTCAGGTCGATCTGTGATACAGTACGGTGTACATTCTAGGTCAGTCAACTCCATGAATCTAGTGATCGTCTTGCGGGCATACTCCATAGGATATGCGTCAGTACATACTGTGATAAGATTAATCATTTATTATGGTATACCCTATACCGTCATGCCAATTGTGTTTCGCCCGACAACCCAGTTCTCTCTGTATTGTAGAGAACGAATCTTTTGCCTCAACAAGCCATGGATAGTATTCTTCAAGTGTCGGGAAATCTTTATTGTTCAAGAAAATGTCTGTTGGTTGCGCATGCGTCTTCGCACCTTCTACTAACAGTTTAGCACCAGCAGGTTTAAGTCTGTATGCATGAGCACCTGGAAAGTATGCTTTGCTAAACAGTTTGTGTGATCCCATTCTTGGAGCAATCTTGAAGTTTCCATAACTAGGTTTACCAATAGAGACACAATGCTTGTATGGAATGAACTGAGGAACAAACAATGTTGCAACCGCGTCATGTTCGAAGATTTGATACTCCTCATTATCCTCTATACACTTGTTCCATAAACTCCAGTGAGAAAGAAACGCTGCCATATTAGATATCTCAAAAGCGTATTCCCTTCCTGGTTGTTGTTTGAAACCAGAAGCATCCATACCATGATGTTGAAATAAAGCAACAGGATCGTCCTTTGGTGTACAACCATAGTAGTTCTGTACATCGAACTCTGACAGGGATTTCTTACATCGTTCTGCTACTTGTCTGGAAACTTCTAGATGTTCAATTGTTATTACAAACGATTTCATGATGCAGTCTTAGACTTTGTCCCTTGTACTCGTGTATAGTATGTAGTGGTAACGCCCAATTGCTTTGGCATTAGTTGCTTACACATGATAGCATCGTTAGGCCATACTCCATGTGCTTTCACCAGTCCCACCAGCGTCTTTGCGCCTTCTGGTCTAATGAAGTACGCAGAGTTGCCTGCAAGACCCTGAGGCACGTTCTGGTTGTCAACTGAAGGTACTGGTATTATATTATACCCTAAATTTGAGGGGGATTCAACTTCACTGTGGAACACACTAGATTTGCGGGTTGCGCCTCGGGGATCATTAAGTCCTACTATGCTGAACTTAGTGTTCTTGAGAATGTCCAGATCGAGGGGTTTCACAAACAGTGCGTCCTCTTCTAGGATGATCCTGGGTTCGGTCGACTCCGCGATCTCTAACCATAACCAGTAATGGGAGAGAAAACAAGCGACTAGTTTCATAGGAGATGCTGTTGTATATGGAGGCAGCAATAGGCCTGTTTTAATATCCAGTCTAGGTTCGTCCCATGGATATGTCCAATGAACTCTAAACGAAAGTAGCAGATCGTCTACCATGTCTGGCGTGACTGCTGGACTCAGAGTACATTCGACATCATGGTTGTATTGGTCAGAGGAAGATCGACAACGCTCTGCCTGATTGCGCGAGTCAACGTCATCGACTAATGTTATGATGGACGCTTTCATGTGTTCAGTGTGTTCTGTAGTACAGTATACCCCACATTGTCAGTACAACGTTCTTGTACTATCCATGGATTGATACCATTGTTAATAAACCCATTGACAACTTGCCATAGTCTATCGTCAACCTTCCCGAACAACCGCGAAGTATCATGGAGTACGATATACTTCTTGACTGTCTTTGCGTGGAGGTTAAGTTCGTTAACTAGATGCGCTGGTTGATGGTTACTATCTATCAATAACAGATCAACAGGTTTGGCAGTTGATGGATCAGTAGAAGATTTTTCTTGAACATCAAAACTAATATTGTTCTCTTCACAATAAGTTCTGAATATAGATTCGAATGGTCTCCACTTCTCAAAAGAAATATCAACAAGAGTTACTGCGGATGGATTCATCAGACATGCTGCGGCCGCAGAAGCTCCTTGGTGCGTTCCAAGTTCTCTGTATGTATCACACTTCTTCATTAGTTTTTGCATAGCATCATGCTGCCAACAATAATCGTGGCCGTGTGCTTGCTCGTGTTGCTTTCTAATCTCTGTGTAAAATTCTGGTAGAGTTTTCACATGACTTAGTTCTGCATTAATCATTTTCTATCCTATTTTTGGGAGCTTGCCGTTCCAGACTTCTACTGGATTATTAACAATAGTATGTAGCGTTTCTTTATCGAAGTGGTCTGCAGCCCTAAGTTGAACATGTACAAACTTAGTGTTTTCTGTTCTTGAATCGTTTACTGGGCGTGGGTCGCCTTCCCCATGATAATGGATGTAACTATTCCAATTGTTGTCTAGTTCTATCCAATCAAATCCAGCAATGTCCTTTGCTGCGTGTATATAGTTCTGGTCTGCGGTGTAAAATGATGGTAGACCAGACTCTCTACAGTGCTGTATGTATCCTTTGAACACTGGAAGATTTTTTCTTCCTTTCATTATACCTAATCTAGACCAAAGAACCAAACCTGAATTATACACTTTCAATAGACCATCAGAGTCACGCGGCATGTCCTTTCCATAAACATCCCTTATCATTTTCGCCCAAACCTCATCGTTTCGACTTGTTATGCCTCCTGGAGTTATCGAACTGGAACGAAACTTTGGTTGCATTGGTTCTGTACATATACCAAGTTCGGCAGTAAACCCATCAAAGATATTTTCGGTCAAACCATCCACGGGGAAGATGTCTATATCTGCATACAGTATGTTGTCGTATATATCGAATGATCCGTCATATACGAATTTGAACGAACCATAATGGGGTGAGTATTGCCCGAGAGCAGTCTGCCATCTGGGATTGTCCTCAAATAAATACTCAACACCAATTCGATCCGCATAGGACTGCATTGCAGTTCTTCCGGCCTTGTGTCCGGGAAGAAGTTTCCCATCCCAGTATTGATAAATTAAATTCTTCATTTTATTCTTTCCCACGTTTCTTGTATAGCCTGATCGAAAGGAGTGAACTCAAAACCAAATTCTTCCGATAACCTACTACCATTTATTTCCTGTAATGGGATCTCCTTAAACGATCCTGACTTCTTTTCTATCACATGAGGAATATCTATTCCTAATGCAGATACGATTCTATCTGCGGTTTCTTTTATGGTCATGGGATCGTCGTTGCTTATGTTATACTCATTAAAGTTACACTCTTTTGTCGCAAGATTGTATATACTTTTGACGGCATCAGAAACATATACGAAATCCCTTTTCATTTCTAGGGCAGACTCATAGACGCGAATACCCTTTCCTACTTTGAGATTATTCAATGCGCTGGGTATTAATCTACTGGTGGAAAAATCGTAGGGCCCGAAAAGATTAGCGGGTCGAACACTTATAACGTTAATGTTATAATAGTTTCTATACCACTCGGCAAAGTTCGCGGCCAGAACTTTAGAGAATTCATATGGTGATCCTGGATTGAATGTTGCAGATTCGTCGGTAGGCACTTCATCTTGAAAACCATAAACCTTATCAGTTTCTATAGACAGCACCTTAGACACTTCATTCACTCTCGCTGACTCTAATACCGACGCAGTGCCTAACCCGTTTGTTCTGTATGCGTCGAATGGGTTCTTCTCACAATCAAAAACAATAGGTTTACCTGCCAGGTGTACAATAATATCTATAGACTTTTCACTCACAATGCGGTTCATGGTTTCTGAATCTGTGATATCGCACACATGTTGTATCACCTCAGAAACTCGACTAGATATAGACCTAGACACTCCATAAACAGTGTGACCGTTTCTCACAAATTCATCGCAGACGTTTCTTCCTAAAAACCCATTACTTCCTGTCACTAGTATGTTCATTCTTCAATCAAACCCCTCTCAACCAAACGTCTATAATTTTCAATCTTTGGCCTTTTTGGACCAGTTAGACCAACCTTGTTTCTGACATGAATCAGTGCGGCAGTATCTATACCATCACGATATGAACAATGACACCACTTATAATCGCCTGGAAGTGTTGCGAATTTCTCACCAGATAGAAACGCTAGATGATGCATACAACCCTCGTCGAAATATGCGCGATTGAACTTTGACAATGCGTTGACATCTATATTCTTTCGAAGACGTATACGCATATCTCTGTCCATCTTGTATATCGCCCCTCCCCAGTATGGCACTTCCATACTAGACATGAAAGGGAAGTTTCTGTTCAACCCCCTATGTAGCGTTTCTTGTATGTCTCCATATAGACCAACTCCCTGAACATGAAATACGTTTTCTCTTTGTCCTTTTCTCTCGAACATATCGATATCGACCATTGCAACGGTGTCGTAGTCGTCCCAACATGGATCGAGCATAAACAACTTCTGGGTCTGAACAGACAATTTGTCGGAGAATACGTTTCCGAGAACCAGTTCATAATCTGCACCACACTTATCAGCATATCTAGATATGTTTGCGACAGATAGATGTTCCAGTTCACCCAGTTCGCCAGTGTAATGCTGGAGTATTATATTCTTCATATATTAATCTTCTTATCATGATTAACCCATCCATCATTATTCGTGTGAATGAAGTTGTTGGGTAAAACCAAAGTCTGGTACCATCCATATTCTGCTGGATGAAGTGTATTTTTTTCGACCATAGTGACAACATTATCGTATGATACCATACGATTGGGGTGTATGATCAAATGATCCAGTATTCTATGTTCCCAGTTTGTGCCAGGATTAGAAAGAACATTAATTTCGTCTATCCTATCTTTATTTCTGGTTCCAAACCCACTAACTGTATTATGATTATACGCCTTTTTTAGGTAATTTTCAAATACAGCACAGGGAGATATAAATGCATCATACCTTGTCCTAACAACGACATCATATCCGGAAGGAAGATTAGATACCAGATATGAATGAGCAACAATCTGTTTTGTGTGATGTCTTGTCCAAACAATCCTTTCTGGTGAACATCTGACCCAATCTGCGGTACTCTGAAACCAGGGGGAAAACGATTCTATCAACTCTGTGTAGGGGTGTCTGGTGATATCTGGTTCGGGTAAGAAAGCGCATTCCACACCACTGAAAGAACGATTAAACGACTCTCTTTCCGTTTCCCATGTCGTGTAAAAGAAATCTGCCGTCGGAAACTTTTCTTTCAGAATCTCGTTATTTCTCTTGGCGCCACCCCCGTATGCAGATGTCACAAGGCCAGAAACACAAACAGCAACTCTCACGAAACTGCCCAGATGTTCTTCGTAGCTGCTGTTGTGAACTCGAATCCAAAAAACTCAATATCATCTTTGTACCATTCGGCCACTATTCGTTTTGTTTCTTCCGTATAAAAATCAACGTATGATCTAGAGTCAGCACTGGTGCCGCGTTTTGTCATTTGTAAAAATAATCCTTATCTTCTGTGGCTACCTTCTCGTATCCTAATGAAGAAAGAAACTCCAAGGATTCCTGTTCTCTAACTGTCAAATAGTTCATTTCGAGTTCTAACAGAGGTTTCCACTTCTCAAGCGTTCGTTTCATGCCTAGCAGAATGGGATAAACATAACCTTCTGTATCAACCTTTATGAAATCTACGTCAGTGAAACCAAACTCATCCAGAGTTCTCAATTCCACGGGATACGTTTTTTCCATTTTTATGTTCTTCGATTTTGATATTTTACCTCTATTATCATCATTTAACACAACCGAAATCCCGGAGTTGTTGTTACTCCGGACCATATGTCCTATAGTTGATGCGTCTGATATACCATAAGGATAAATTTCACAGTTTTCTATATGCTTTATGTTGTCAGAACATTCATTGAAATATAATGGTTCAAAAGCCTTCACATTGTCAAAGAACTGTGAGTAAACATAGGAATGGGTTCCGATATGCGCGCCTATATCTATTGCTGTTCTGAAGGAAGATAGGTGTTTTATCGCAACGTCCCAAGTTCTAAAACACATCGCCTCAAGGACGTCTTGATGATCTTTGAAAAATACATCATGTTCTGGGGTTTTCCATTGTGTCTGAAAGCTATCAGAATTGGGTGGTAAGTTCTTCATAAATAAATTCTCCATTGTGTGGGTGGTAAATTCTTCATAAATAAATTCTTCATAAATTTGATACTATAAAATGCTCTAAGTCTTCGGGTGTCCCAAGTCCCCACATTTGCTGGGCCTCGAATGTGCGGATAATTTTCTCGTCTTTGATCGCTTCGTTGAAAACAGGACAGACATAGAATTCTCCATTCACTCGAATGTCATTTTCAATCATCTGTTCAGCATACTTAACAAAATCTGATCCACATTTCCAATAATAATATCCCACTGTTGCATTATCACTGATTGGATTCTTCTCTGCTACTTCGACCACAACGCCATTATCGTCGATCTTCGCGAACGACCATTTGGGATGTGTCGCTTTGAACGTAACAATCCCACCATCAGAAGCAGTTTCTTGCATCTTATACATAAACCCGACGGGATCCCAATCGACCCACTGGTCACTATTAGAAAAGAACAGTGGATTATCATTATCTATATGTTCCTTGGCAAGTAATGCGGTGCATGCGGCCCCTTCAGTGATACCATCTGTTTCGACTATCTTACAATTGGGAGCAATCAGTGGCAACATATTATCTAGGTTGTAACTTTCCCTGTGTTCCTTTTGACACACAAAAATAAAATTGGCATCTAGACCTATGTTTTCAACAACTCGTTGTATCATCGATTTGCCATTAACATCTATTAGGGGTTTTGGGAATGTGTAACCTGCCTGATGAAATCTGCTTCCCGCACCGGCCATAGGAATAAGGACATTTAATTCTTCAGACTTCCATTTGTTTTGTACAGTAATACCACTCAAATTTTTCATCACCTTCTCTTTGGTTAAATTCATAGGATTCTCTACTCTTATATATTTTGCTCCTGATCTTGCTGCGGATAACAATCCTGGTGGCGAGTCTTCCACGATCATCGTTTCTTCAGGAAGGAAACCCAACATCGACATCGCCTTCCAGTATATCTCGGGATGCGGTTTAGAATTCTTAACGTCCTCGTTGGACAATATAATCGAGCAATATTTCGTGAGAGAAACATTAGCCAGTGCGGTCAGAACAGTTCGTCTTATCGAGTTGGTACATACTCCAATACTATATCCTTTCTCTATCAGAGCATCAAACAGGGCCAAATGTTCTTCGTTGGGTTGCAACGTTTCCATCATATTCATCGTATGGTGCTGCTTCAACGAGAATATTCTATCATGAAATTCTGGAGGTAATCTCTTTCTTTCTGTTAAAAGAACTAACTTCTCTTTGGTTTTTCTCCCATCATAGAAATTGCGATGTTCTTCCGCAGTTATTGAATATTCTTCACCGGCGACGATCACTATTGCGGCGTTGAGCGCGTCATAATGTATCTTCTTCGCATCAATCAACACGCCATCTAAATCGAATAACACCAACTTGATATCACTCGCCATGACACACATCACGGAAATCAAGCGGAAAATCTGTACATAAACCAGAAAAATTCTCTATATATGATCTCATATAACTACGACTCTCTCTTTCTGGAAGAGTTAGTATCTGTATACCACTTTCCTTACTACGAAAGGCAGTTGCGCCAGGGTAGGACCACACCACGCCATTGCTGGTAATGGTGTGGTCATCGGTGTTGTGCCAGAAGTGGTGGAGGTCTGTTCTTCTGGACATAGATTCTAGAGCCTCTATATTCTTGCAGTGAATATAGAGGGATTCCTTATGTTGTAGAAGAAAATCTATATTAATTTGATGTTCCGGGTGATCATGGCCTAAAAAATAATTCCCACTTTGGTACCAAAGATCCGTCTCAACAAAAAATCCCCCACGTTCTATGGCTTCGATTATTTGTTTGGGATGATTTTCGGTACTAGGACTGGGACCATTAAGATTTCCACGATGAGAAATTATGATCACCTAGAAATATCCCAACCGGTACTTACCGACACTATTAAATTATCACCAAGATACGCTTTAAGATTTTCACCTAGGACCTGGTCGGTGATTCCTGGAACGTCTCGCAATTTCATACTATGCCACTCTAAATAAAATTTATTCAGATACTTAACAGCTCCTGTTTCTAACATTCTAGGAATAATTTCATATTCAGAACCTTCGATATCCATGGCCATGATAATCTCGTCCGTCTCGTCAAAGTTATCCATCAACCACATAGACAAATCTACTGCCTCTACTGTCATATGGGTGCCTTTTTGGAACATCGTCTTATCATGGCGTAATGTTCCAGACCTTGTTGTAGTACCTATATTGAATTTTAGATTCGTATTCTCTGTGTGTACAGCCTTTTCTATTAACGTAATGTCATCAAATTTTTCTTTCAGTATTCCTATACACTCAGGAAGACACTCAAAGGCAAAAACTTCATAATCACTTCCGTATATTTCCCTAAATCCCTCAATAGCAAACCCCTTGTTTGCGCCACAATCTATGAATACTTTTCTCATTTAAAATTCCTTATGTCGTAGCATAACTCACTTAACTCTGAATCCACATCAAACATAACAAGCGGGTTGTCTTTTGTTGTCTCTAATTTTTCTAAGTATAACATGCCTTGGTATGTAGGTATAAGATACCATGGAAACCTTGCGGAATTTGTTAGGTTTGATGCTACATCCATGACCCGAAATTTGAATTGTGGTCTATCTTTGAACTTCAACATGAGCGGTGTCCAAAACATCTTCACCTTTTCGGCATCAAAATTATCGTCCTTGACAATATCAACTGTTAGCGCCATGGTTTTTGTGCCTCTACTACAGCGGAATGTGCTTCTCTTATCGAACCTGGAGTGTCGATGTTTCTGAACGCAGCAACGCGACTATTGTTGTATAATGGGTCTCCCAGTTTCGTGAACCCGGCACTCATCAACTCCACAAACATCTCCTGCACACCCCAAAGGTATTTGTGCTCACCTTTCTGATGTAACAGACCTATTGCAACCTGTTCCTGTATCGGTTTTTGATCATGACCTTCGCCAGCGAATCTATGCTTCTTGATGTAGATCTCATAGTAATGCTTCACGAACTCATTGTCACTATGGTCCTTTCCGTTCCGTAAGAAATTAACATAGTCCATGGGCGGCCAAACAGTTCTCAAGCATCCACCTGGTTTTAGAATACGTAAGCATTCTTTGAATAATGCAATGCCTTCTTCCTTGGTTATGTGTTCAATGAAATGCTCCGAGTAAATACCGGTGTAGGTGTTATCTGCAATTCCCTTAATAGGGAGGTCAGTTAAGTCACGAACCATACAACCTGGCATTGGAACATCTCGAATACCATCCCAGTTAATATCTCGCTGGCCTTTAGCGGCTAGTTCTAGGAATCTCATTTCTTCACCATTCGTAGTTTGTCCTGTGGTCCAAGATAGTGGTTTATATAACCGTCCGGTTGATTGAACGACCACTGATACGATAGTCTGTTCCAGTTAGTGTCTAACTCTTGGACATTAAACTCTGGTTGTGATAACTGGAGATTGATATACATCTGTTCAGTGTATCTGGTGTGCAGAACATAGTCGTCGACTGATGTGAATAGTTCTCGTGCTTTCAGTCTACCCTGCTTTGTCCATAACTGTAATCCACCATTAAGATACCGGTAGTTCTCGTCACGATACAGTGATGATCTTGGAAACTTCCAGTCAGATCCAAACAAGTGCTTGCCGTATGCCTTTATCCCGCGCTCATGAAGAGGTGGATTCATCACACGACCTAACCAAGATCCTCTCTTGGTGAAGATGCCTAGTTCATGAACCATTGCGACATCTGTGTTGGATTCAATTAGATCAAAGACATTCTTCCTTGTCCGAATCAACATGTCTAGGTCTAAGCATAGGACGTTATCATATTCGTCAAACGATTCGTCATAGAATAGACGTAGAGTATCCAAGCGAGGGTCGATGTGTTTGAAGTGACGAGTATAGTTCAGTTCGTATTCTGCACCACACTGATTGGCATAATTCTTCGCAGAGTTTGATCCTGCTTGTGCCCATTGTGGTAATTCTTTACCACCAATGCCTTTATCAAACGACTCGTATGGTATGTAGTATTGGAATATTAAATTTTTCATGATAGTTTACGCCCGCTGGATCACCCCGCAACAAAAAAACTTTTTATGCAACATGGTAAGTAGAACTACAGAATTGCATAACATTTCTCCAATATTTTAGGAAGCGCACCTAACGGGGTCTTCAACGGTAATCCGGTGGGAATTTACCACGCATTACAGGTGCGCTTCCTAAAATATTTTCAAGTTTATATATCTAGATAAAAAGGAAGACCGTAATTTCTAAACTGCAGTTCGTCCTGCATCGCAGTAACAACTGAGGGATAAACCGTTGGTCTTTTTTCATTATCTTTCAACACAGCCCTAATGTGGTCACTGCTCATATCAGATAGTTTAACACGTTTTAAGGGTTGGTCACCGTTAATACCGTATGTACCCCAAGTCAACGCGTTACGAACCTTCTCATGACCATCCTCTAGATAAACCGCTAAATGTTCCTCATCACCATTAGCACTGGATCTAACATAATCTAGACCTCCATCTACCATGTAATTATTGCCATTCTGATCTCTGTGGGTGACATAGTCATGTCTATGCGTACTTTCAATAACCGTACCGTCAGGTGTTCGCAATGCATTGGAGACCAGTTTATAATGACTCATTTGTTTCTCCTAAAATTAATTTCATTCTCAATCTTGTGCGGAACTCTAGGTTTACCGACGTAGACTCGATAGATCGATTTCTTCATAACGATTTGTCAACTCAGTTTTACTAATTCTATTGCAATTATGTAGAGGTTGTGTTTTAGGTCCAGAAACAGATTTATCTTTCGACTTCTTCTTGTTCTGGGGATCAAACTTTCTGTACTTTGCCATGATGGTTCCTTCTCACAAGTTTTCTAAATCTTCTTTACTATTGATCACTTTATAGATTGTCTTACCATTCTCTTTCACCGCAGCGAGTTTCATACCTCGATTACCTGATCGCTTGTACGACACATGTATCCAACCAGAATGTGGATCGCCCGGTACATAAAACTCAAGTATTAACTGATCGAACTTAAATGTGTCTACGATAAATCCGAACAGTTCTTTGTTTCCAAAGTTAACTGCTTCGATGTCTGCTGCTTCACCCTTACAGTGTTGAGATTTACTAGAACCACCGACCGCAGCGTTGAGTTTTACCGATCTAAACCCAGAAAGAATCTTGATTTGTCCGACTTGTTCTCTTAGTGGTTGTAATATATTATCGCATAACTCAGAGAGATTTTCAAGTTCATCGACCGAGGGGTGATTATCGAGGCCCATCCTCTGTGCCATTACAGATCGTGTGAATTCTTTAAGTGAAAAATTATTGCTTATTTGTATTGTCATGTAACCATTCTTTAGTCATTAAGTAGTCGCGAACGAAGTCGGATCTTACACAGTCTTCCCAACCAAATTGTATCGTGGCGAACGATGTCATGTGTTCGATCACGTGGAGAAACTTGTTGATACCTTCTCGTTCATTGTTGTTTCGAAAATCTGACTGATAGTAATCACCAGAAAATATTATTTTGGTGTTAACACCAACCCTTGTTATAGTCGAATCGAGTTCATGTTCATTACAGTTCTGCGATTCATCCACAAGAATGATGCAATTATCGAACGTCATACCTCTTATATATGAGGTTGATTCAAACGTAATATATTCATTGTGTTCCAGTCTATCGTATGCCTTTTTGACATTAAACAGACTATCACAGATTGCTCTGTATGGTGCGGTGTACGCTTGGAGTTTTTCTTCTAGTGTTCCCTTAAGATGTCCGACATCTCGTGTAGGTACAACAGATCTGATTATGATTAATCTCTCGTAAGGTGTCGACATGTCCATTACCTGTTCGAGAGCGAGATACATTCCTAGAAACGTTTTACCAGTACCCGCAGCACCTACCATTACAAGATTGAGTTGATCTTTTTTCCATGCTTCGAATGCTTCTGCTTGGTTGTCTGTTTCTGGTTGAATTGTTAATAGATTATCCAAACTAATCTTCATCCGATCGTTTTCAGATCGGGTGCTTCTCTTAGGACTCATAGATCAATCGTGCTTGTTGGTCCCGCGCCTTTCTTAATACCCTTGAGTACATCCTTCCAATCACCTGAGGTTTTATTGATGATGTTGCCGGTGTGAGTAATTAATGGTGCGGCCGCACCGATGTGGACCTGTTCCCACTTTCCTGTCGATAATATCTCTTCACGTTGAGATAGTGTTACGATCTTTTCGACCACTTCACCTGTTTCTACATTTTTAAAATCGTAAGTAGGAATGTTCTTCTCCGTTAATCATTAAGCGGGGCGTAAAGTAGTCCCCCTGTTAAGGGGGACTGCCTAGATTGATCACCCCATGTTGGTTGCTTGGTCAATCGCTGCGTCGAGAAAACCTTGTTTTAATTGAAACTTTCTCGCTGCATGCGTTTTTCCCTTTTTGGTTAGTTTATGTATATAATGTCCAAGTTGTCTTGAGTCTTTTTTCAGTCGTTCTATCTGACCGTTGGTCATAGGCAGTTCTCCGTAGTGACTTGATTTGGAATTATCATATCATGTTTGGATTAGACCCGGGTACGCCTCCTCTACAAGTTTTTTGGTCAATCCTTTCACCAGTTGTTTCTTGTCTTTCATCTTTACTAACACCTCTGCCTCTTCAGGATGAACGGCTTCTAAGATGCTGATAAACATACTTTCTCGTCTTGTTGATTTTAAGTTCTCGCAATCGCGAAGACCTTTCACAAAATACTTAAAGTATCTGTGTTGTTTGTGTATAGTGGACGGAACTGATTGGGGTGAGTTTGCTGCAAATGGTGGAGCACCTTCAGGTAGATTCCATTGAATCGAATCGTCGTATGTACCACGAAGTACATCCATTAGTGCTTGTGTCTTATAATTCTGTAAGACTTTTATCTTTTCTTTTCTTGATGATTCTTTACTGAATGCTTCAAGAATTTCGAATACTTCCAGTCGCTTAATATAACTCATTACTATGTTCTCCGTTCGTTACTATCACTATAGTGTAACCCTTTTCTTTAGAAGATTCAAGTTACAGAGAGTATTTATAACTTCAGATGCCTCGCATTTTGTCTAGATGTTTCGCATTGATCCGGCAATTTATGATGCCGTTTCTGTAGTCGTCGCGAAGTAGTACCTCACGATCAAACTGCTCACGCGCTTCCTTGTAAGAGCACTCTCCTTTGCTCATGCACAGATGTAGTATTTCTCGTCTGTAAGCGTCTCCAGACTTCGTGGAGACCTCTTCCATGATGGTTTTGTTAGAACTGAAGTAATCACGCCAATCAGATTGAACGACCGTCCTGCGGCGTCTCTTGCGTTTCTTAGTGATTGGTAGAATCTTAGGTTTCCAGAACAACTTTTTTCCTATGTACATCATGCCGTTCTCGACTTCAGTGATGATGTATACGAATCCCACCAATTCGTTGAGTTCTTCCTCAGTGGGATCGTATGTCTTGCCGTTGTATAACCATTCGCTCATGAAGTTATATAGTCGTCTTCCTCAATCTGGTTCGACTCATTTTCCATGCCACACATGGCACAGAAAACAGGGAACTCATCCTCATTAATGACACGAATTCTAGTCTCTGTTCCACAACCAGCACAATTTACTTGGTGATAATAATCTTCCACTATTTCACCAGATCCACTACCTCACAAAATCCTCCGGCACATGCTAAGGTTTGAGCACCGACTGTGCTGTCTTCGAGTTCGAACTTAGAAAGACCTGACCAATCAACTGTCTTTGGTAGTCGACTTAACAACCCATCATAGTCGGTCGCGGTGCAGTCTTGGTACGGCGCCTGTCTATATGTACCTCCATCGAACGGAAGAAAACTAACACCCGACATCCAATCAAAGTTCTTATAGACCCATGCTCCCACATCCATCCACTCGTCTTCCTTAACAGAGATAGTGACAGAAGGTTTATGTTCGCACCAATGCTTCTGATAGACCAACCACATTTCTAGTTGTTCAATAGCAGACATGTCGGTACGGAACACTGCGTTTTTATCGCACTTCATAGGGAAAGAGAACACGCTTGTTGTCGCAGGTGACGCTACATCGTCCTCAACAGGAAAACCTTGGTCAACCATGAATTGTGTTAAAGGATCATTCTTGTCTGCGCGCACTGTACGAACATAGTGAGGGTTGTGTCTCGCATGAATACCAGACGCGGCATCTACTAATTGTGAAACTGTTCCTGAAGGTTTCACACATGTGATTGCCACAGACTGGTTGACACCAAGTTTCTTTGACAACCATGCATTAGTTTCAATCGCAACTAGTTGAAGTTCATCCAGCAGTGCGCCTAGGTCGCCTTTCTTTCCGGTGGTTAGGACATTGTCCATGATACCTGTCATAGACACACCAAGTAATCGTTCTTCTTCGCAGTTGTTTTTCCATGAACTAGAAAGATATTTGAAGTTGGTTAGAGTTGACTGGAACGTTCCTAGAATTGTCGCTAGTCTGACCTTTTCTTTCAGAGACTCAACCGTATCACTCGCGCGTACAACGACCTCTGATAGATTACAAAACTGCCTGGAGCGAAGGATGATCTCGGAACATGGATTCGTACCAAACTCCCAACCGTCTATGATGCGACGACCACTTCTAGCAGACACCATATTGGCCGCTTCTCGATTGAAGATACCGCGCTCACCAGACTTAGACTCGTACAGTGATTTCCACTCGTCCATGAAGATACCAGTATCAGGTTTCCCAGTATATACCGCAGAGTTATTTGCCAGGCGTCGTTGTCCTTCTGCATGCCACCATTCACCAGACTTCGCGTGACGCATCCTATCGTCTGATAGATTAGACAGTGAGATCAACGCAGAGCGGCGCACACCACCAACGACCACAATCTCTGCAATCTTACAAACGATGTCATGACACTCAGTAGAGTTTAATCGTCGTCCCGCAGCACTGGTGAACTTGGCCACGCAGAATCTGAACAGTTCATCGAGAGGGTCTGGACCAGACGCACGACCACCGAATGTTTTTAGGAGTGCGCCGGCCGGTCGAACTTTACTCATGTCCCATTGTGGAATCTGTCCGGCATATAGAAGACCGATAAGTTCTTTCAACGATTTTGCCCAACCGAGTTTGCTGTCGGCAACAACAATCGTTGTGTCTGTCTCATGGAATTCTTCAGCAACGGATGGCATCTTCGC
>Ga0257127_1000921_pt1 | contig 22850 bp, 26 predicted proteins | sample SI060_135mmetaG_FD_190152 | JGI IMG/M metagenome (GOLD analysis project Ga0257127, IMG submission 190152) | Marine microbial communities from Saanich Inlet, British Columbia, Canada - SI060_135m | ecosystem: Environmental > Aquatic > Marine > Inlet | place: Canada: British Columbia | collected... | reverse complement strand
TATAAATTAAGAAAATATTTTATTTTTTATTTATTGACAATTACAGTTTTTATTTTTGCATGTACAACCTTGTTTGTAGTTTTCACAATGATTACCTTGAACAGGTCCTGGAAGTGGAATCGGACTATAGTCAATAGTTTGACAATTGGGTAAATGAACCAGTTGTGTATTAATTTGTCTTCCTATGGTTGAACAATTCGGTTGAATAGAAATACTTTTGCGCTGACAGCTATTTGGGTCTTCCGAAACAGCACATCGATTTAAATATTTTTTACAAGGGCAATTTGACGCTTTTCGGGTAATTCCCATTAGGTCGGTTTCAAGGTCTACTATATTTCCTTGAACATGACTAACATTTGTTCCACCAACTAATCCTAATTGATGACGACATTTTTGTGGATTTTCCATTCTTATTGGGTCTAATACGTAATCCAATACACCGACACTTTCATTGTTTTGCTGAGATGTAGCACAACTATCATAAATTAAACGATTAAAACTCATATATAATAGAAAAGAGAAAATAAAAAATTATTTTTGCATATATTTTTTTTTGTTTAATAGTTCTCGCTTAACAAGATCATCGGGCTGACAGTTTGAAAAATAGTCAATATCCTTAACAATATTTCTGGTTGAAATACCACCACGAATCCATGCGTGTCCCCATTCACCATCATTATCTTCTGGAATAATATGATAGGTATTTTGGACATGTTCCTTAAGAGTTGGAACTAAAGGCGTAAATTGATTTTCGAGAAAAACGCCAGCCAATGATGAACATTGTCTTTTTTGTCTTGTCGTTTCTGGTGAATTCAAGTATGACTCATCATCAACAAAGTGTTTTCCTTTACCTAAATAAGGCATCGTTTTAAAGGGGCGTTCAAATAATTGTTTTTGATGTTTCTTTTCACTTTTTACTTTACTAAAGGTTGCTTCACTATCAGCATCAATATTGACTTGACTTTTTCCTTGTGAGCCTCCGAAATTAACTGTGGCACTACTAGTAGCATTTTCAATTAACTTGTCTTTATCATTATTATTAAAATCACTTAACACATATTGTCCAGAACCTTTACTTTGGGCGATTTCAAAATTAACGTAATCGTCATCTTGTCGAATACTGGTTAAGTCATTGACGGTGAATGGTCGGTGTGGCATATAGGCGCTTTCTGGTTTGTTATCAACTAGGTCAATTTTATTATCAAAAAATTTATTACAACTAGACATTATAATATAAAAATATATTATTTTTTTAATTTAAATTATTTGTGGGTTCATAACACCAATTCAAAAATTTCTTTCGTGTTTCGGAATCAAATGTATTCGGAACTTTATAGAATTGTCTAAGACTCATTTTATCTTCATACATATTGTCTTGTTCATTAAAATCGTCTTTTTTTATATTTTCTTCAAATTGATTTTCATAGGAATCCTTGGGTTGGTCTTCGGTGTGTTTATTTCCTATATCGACTAAACCTACATTTCCAAATAAATTATCTTTGGTTGATTTAATTTGTTCGTTTTCATTCGGAATGATTGTCGGTTGTGATAATTCCTTTTTAATTGAATCCGAAATGGCATTATTATTATTATTACTATTACTAGTACTATTATTATTAGTATCTTCGTCTTTATTAATGTGAATAATATAGGTTAAAATAGCGCCACCAATAACTATAAATATATAATTAGAATTACTAGTGACTAATATTAATATAATAGCTAAGTAAATACAAAACCTCATAATAGCATTTAATTTTTCTGAAGTATTCATTTCTTTCATGGGAATAAATTCTTGTAAATACTCTTGATTTACTAAAATAGAAATATCGTCAAACCAAAATAGCTGTTTGTTCATTATAATATATAGTTATAATTATTTTTTTCTTTGTTCTAATTTACGTCTTAATTTTTCTTGTGTAGGATTCATAGCAACTGAACCACCTTCGGCCAAACTTCCCATTATGTCACCCAAACCTGAATTCTGTAGATTTCCCATTAAGTCGCCCAAACCAGAATTCTGTAAATTTCCCATCATATTTTGTGCGTCTTGAAGAAGATTTTCATGATTAAATTCTCCACTATCTACTTTGGTTTTAATTGTGCTACCTATTTTTTCAAACAAATTCATAAAGTTCATTGAATTCTCACCACTCATAAAGTTTTTCATTAAATCTGCTGGATTAGCATTTTCATCTATATTTCCTAGAAATTCTTGTGGATTAAATTCTTCGGATAGTTCGGCTGCCAACTTTCCTATAGAACTATTTTTAAGAAACTCTTCATTGAATGGACCCGATGTTCCTTCTTCCACTTTATTGAGGTTTTCCATCATCTTTTTAATGGCATCATCTTGAGAAGCCTCTCCTTCATTTAAATTCTCAAGTAGTTCTTTTACTTGATTAGATGTACTAACAATAGTATCCCCTAAAACAAACAGTGTTTGAAGATATTCCCATATCTTATTCTTATTTGTTTGACTTAATTCTTCACTTTGCCATAAAACATTGAAGTCTACATTCTTTAATACACATATAGATTCATTGAAAATACTCTCTTCTTTATTTGCGATTTCATTCTTATAGTCTTTCATTTTTATCATAAAACGTTTAACATATTTATCATCGTTACATTTGTCGTTCTCTAAAAGAGGTGTATAGTATGTTTCTAATACTTCGGTATATTCACTAAATGTAGTCATTATGTTTTGAACAAATAATTTTAAATAATGATTGAAGTGTTCTATATTGGTTTTTTCGTTCATTATAGATTCCATTATAGATTAATTAATTAAAAAAAAAAGAATTATATACCGCATAATTATATTTTGTCACATAAAATGCTAAGAGTTTGTAAATATTTCCAAATTTTATCTTTATTTTCTTCAGACAGTTGTATCCAACACGTTTTTATTTTTTCTATAAATTTCACTATTTCATTGTCTTCTTGAACTTCTTGAATATCGCTATAGTCATTTTTTATAAAGAACCCTTCGTCTCTATTCCTTATTTTGTCACTATAGATAGAACTATAGTCTTTATAAACTTGCGCAGCCTTTCTTGGATTAAATGTATCTAAAATCTTGGCACCTTTTTTGTATTTTTTAAAGTCGGCATCATTTGGAAATACTAATATACAATCTTCCAATAAACTTAAAAAAACGTTATTAAAAGCCTTATAAACAGACATGGTAATATTTATATAGATTATTTATTTTATTTTTTAACTCAATTTTTTTACACATTCTTAATTCCAGACATATCTAAAGACCTTTCTTTTTCCAAATCATCCATAGTGCGTTTTTTAAAATCTTCTTCATCCATTTGTTTCACTGAAAAATCATAATTTATTGAAGCAAACCCATTACCTCCATCAAATGATTCATTTTGTGTATCTTCTTCAATATACGAGAATCCTGTAGCACTACCCGCTCCAAATGTAGTGTCCCATTCCTCTATACTATTTTGTTTTTCAGTGGGTTTTAATTTATTAATATATTGCTCTATAGTTTCATCAACTAATATAGTTTTACTTTCATTAAGATAAATAGTTGGTACGGCTTGAAGAAAAGGTGGTAATTGTATATTTTCATCATCCACACAAACACTTATCATTTTCTGTAAAACACCATAAGTATCCAATTGTGTTCTTACTTCTTTGCTATAGTCACAAAATTCACTATAAAAAAATATATCTTTATTCATTTTCTAATATAAAAAAAAAATATATTAATATTACATTTTTAACCTATTAAATAAATTTGAATTTAATTTAAAAAAAAATTATATTTTATAACTATAATCAATCAATCATGACTTCATTAACAAATCTAAAAAAGACTAACTATACATTGACGCTGAACATCAATAATGTTGATGTAAGTTTCCCCAATGCTCTAAGAAGAATTATTTTATCGGATATCGAAACGGTTGCTTTCAATACCGATGAATATCTTAATTCGGATTTGAAAATACTTACTAATACTACACCACTTCATAATGAATTTATATTACATAGACTTGGTCTGATTCCTATCAATATTACTAATGTTGATGATTTTAATACAAATAAGTATAAATTTATTCTTAATAAAGAAAACACCACGAATGATATTATTAGTGTAACTACTGAAGATTTTGAAGTTTACGATACAGAATCGAATACTAAGTTAAATACAAAGGAATTCTTTCCTACTGATAATATTACTAATGAATATATACTATTATTGAAGCTTAAACCAAGTATAAACATTGGTAAATCAGGAGAAAAAATCCATATCGAAGGAAAGGCAAGTAAATCTACTGGTAGTAAAAATGCTCGATTCAGTCCAGCATGCTGTGTTGTTCATACATATGTATTCGATGAAGCAAAATTCAATATGGCTATTAAGGAAAAAAATATCACCAATATCAATCGTTTCAGAATAGAAGAGGGCGAACGTTATTTCAAAACAAATGAAAATGATGAACCGTGTGAATTCAAATTCACAATTGAAAGTGTCGGTATTTTCGAACCCGAAATTATTTTTAAGAATAGTCTAAATGTTTTGGCAAAGAAACTGATTGATTTTAAAAACAATGTTTCAGGTATTATTGAACAAAATGCGGTTATTGAATCCATCAATATTTATCCATCATTAGAAAAGATGAAAGCCATTACGATTGAAGTAGAAAATGAAACACATACGCTTGGAAATCTCATTCAAAGTTATTTGAGCTTACATCCAGATGTAGAATTTTGTGCTTATAGAAATCCACATCCATTAATTGAAAAAATAGAATTTAAAATACAAACAAAAGATAATGACTTAGGTACTCTCAATCGTGCCTTGAAAGATACTATCAGTGTATTGATAAATACAATTAATGAGTTTAGTAAAGTTAATAATAATAAATTTAAGATACGAGCAACTTAGAGGACCGGAGCCTCTGTAGTTTCAAGAACCGGAGCCTCTGTAGTTTCAAGAACCGGAGCCTCTGTAGTTTCAAGAACCGGAGCCTCTGTAGTTTCAAGAACCGGAGCCTCACTGGTTGTGTCATTATTTTTTCTATATTTATAGTTAATACAAAAAACTAATTGAGCTGGTTCTAATGTGTTAAGATATTTCATGACTCTATCAAATGTCATGGGTTCATTGGTTGCTTTATATATACCATGAAGTTTAAAGCATTGTGGTCGCAATGGAAACTCAATTTCAGTAATATCCTTTATTGTTTTTTTTACGTGATACATAATGTAACTTTTATGTAATGATTTAGTCAATTCTACAAATTCCTTATTATAACTATTAAATAGTTCTCTGAATTCAGGATAAAATGTTAAATATTCAGCTTTATTTTTTTGTTTAATCAAATCAAAATACAAATATTTCATATTTTTCGTATTCCCTCGCAATTGTCTAGCATAATTGTAGTTTGGATTTCTTACCTTTGTTCTATAAATACCATTTTTAATAACTAATCCCTGAAATTCAAAATTCTGTGTTTCAATAAAGGATAGTAAGTCCGCAATATTTAAAAAGTCATATTTTTGAGGAATATTTATTTGTAATTCATTCGCACTTTCTTCGAGACTTATACTTTCTACTTCATTATTTTCATTTACCTTACCAACAAATACCAATGATACTTTAGGTTCGGTATAACATGTTACAATGCGGTTTTCTGGATGTTGTAGAACAAAACTATAAAAATAGGTCTTATTTAATTTATCGAAATCCAGTTGGTTCGATTCCGCAAATAATTCACTAAAATGTCGTCTTGAATACCACCGACACTTAGCCCCAATACTACTACGAGTAGATATATGCCAATCACCACTGTAATACCATAGGTTTATCATAGTACCATCAATAAATTCTTCAATTGTACAACTTTCGAAAGTGTAAATATTAAAAAATTTCTTAAGGTCCATAGATTTCATAGGTGGCATACATATAATTTTATTACTATCTGTTTCCAAAATAAGACCTCTACATTTTTGGGATAATTCATCATCCATATTGGTTTCATTTTTTTTATATTTAACAAGGCGAAGACTTAATTCTTCGTAGTCCTTAAAAAAAAGATTAAGATTTTCAAAAGTTTTGGTATCCATTTTTTATATTCACTTATTAAATTAATTCTAATAATGTTTAAGTATCCATAAAAAATATGTTTGTAATTTATAAATGCCTGTTTTTGAGGAATTCGGTAATCTATCCATAAACACAAGTGCTGAACAATTTATACAATTAGGAAGCGGTCCCGATGAAGACGAAGTTTCCGATAATGATGACGAATATGTATTTGACATACCAGAATTAAAAGATAGTGACGCTTTGGAAGAAGACGAAGAAGCTACGTTCGAAATAAAGGAAGGAACCGACGGAACCGATGTAGAAAGTTCCGACGATGATGAAGAAGAACTCATTATTGACCCAGAAAAAGTAGAAAGGGTAGAAATCACGAAGAACCCAATAGAAGAACCAACCCAAACATTTGAAGAAACACAACAAGAAGAAATTTTTGAAGATTTTGAATATGAAGAAACCCCTGAAAATATAATTGTTATTGAAGAAGCATTGATTCCAGAGGATAAAGTTATAGCAACCGATAAACAACAACACGATGACCTCCTCAACCAAATGATTAAAAATACTCAAAATATTGATTCGAATATTATTAAACATCAAAAGAAAATACTTAGAAATTTCGAATTATTGAAAAAGGTTCATTCCGTGTTTGATGAAAACAATAATATATTAGGCGCAAAGTTAAAGGGAGATACATATAAACCGATCAACCGAATTTTGAATAGTAAATTATTCTTTCCGATTGTTAATGAAACCAAAAATGTATTTAGTTTTGTACCGGATGAAGATGATACACAAGAAGAAACCGAAGACGAAGACGACGATGAAACCCAATTTATCGAGACACTGGCAAAATATGCTTCAATTGAAAAGAATTATATAACGGGGGCGAAAAGATTAAATTATTCATTTTATAATCATATTAATGAACTCTATAAAGTATTGGACACTTATGAAGACAAACAACCCGGATTTAATGAAACACTTAATAAAGATACAGACGTATATAGTAATACCTTCAGTGATGAACTAATGACCTATGGTGGTAAATTACCTATGACACATAAACATCGCCTTAATGGTCCTATTGATTTTTCAAGAACCCCAGGTAATAACATATCCGTGATTGGTTATTTACAAAAACCTAAAACGGAAACGATAATGAAAACGTTGTATAAATCAAATAGTAAATTACATGAAATTATATTAAATAATAATAACCACCTGTTTGAGCCTAAAATAAATACAGATACGCTAAATAAACATACTATAAGAGGCGAATTACAATTGGGCGACAATGTTTATATATGTAGTTCTCAGGAAACGGGTATTATTACCAATATAAAAGAAAATGATAAAATTGTAGTAAATAATAAAGAATATGATATATCGGATATTTCTATTATACCATGTAACAGTTTAGATACATTGAATGCTTTCATATTTAATAATGTGGAAAACAAAAACAAAATAGATTATTTAGATATCATTACTCCGAGTGTACGAAATATCGTTGATAGTTTCGAATCTGATAATACGAAAACTATAGTTGATTTAGTACATTTTTTAGATACATATAATTTATACTTAGAAGATATTTCATATAATAATATCAAATCAATCTTGAATACTATTCAAAATAATAATAATAAAACTAAAAAATATATTACAAACTATGAAAAATATACCCAAACGAACTATAAATCGAAACGAAGTAATTTTCAATTTATGAATAACAAAATTTTAGATGAACTAAAGGAATTTTATGGGGAGTATCCATTATTTAATGACGCAAATGATAGTGAAGAGAAACGGTATAATTTTATAACTAACCAAGTAGATAATGGATTACTATTTTTTAAAACCATGATAAAAAAGATAGAAGATATATTACTAGGAACAAAAGACCGACGTATTAATAATTTAAATAAAGAATTGGGTAATCTATATTTTAAAGAGCAAAACCTTAAAACAACATTGGAATCGTATAAAACCGATAATCAAGTTTGTTATAATAAACGGTTGGTAAAAGTGTACTATAGTTTACAAGACCTTGAAAATGATAACGTTAGACAAATTTCAATTGACAATGATAAAATGATACATGGCGAAGAAGATAATGCTGTAGACCCCGGCCATTATTGTATATTGGTATATCCAGACAATACTAAAAAAATATATAAAAGAACCGAATCGTCCGTGTGGAAACTCGTCGATGACATAGATGGCGATTTAGACGAAGAACTCCAGAATCAAGTAAAATTCTGTAATGAAGGTCTCATAGGTGATAAGGTATGTAAATATAGCAGTAAACATAAAATGTGTTTGAGTATCGAATATTTAAATACCGACAAGAAAATAGAAAATGTCGGTAACGAAATTGAATTCATAAAAGAAAATCTAAATAAACTCAATAATCTCGATGAGTATATTTTTAAAAGTGAAGATTTAATAACGAGTTTAAAAAAAGACTTGGAACTTGAATTTGCTCGTAAAGTCCGAGTCGAAAATCATTTTACCAAATTAAATATAAAGGTAAATGAAACCATTGATGAATTGTATGAAGATTTCTATAGTAAAATCGATAAATACTTAGAAAATATTTCAGTATTATCACAAATTGAATACTATAAAGGTCTTAATATTTTATTAAAGAAATATGGTCGAAAGGCATTCGAAGATGAAAATGAAAATAATACATATTGTGTATTGGGTAATAAAATACTAGCATGTAATCATCATAAGTATTTTATAGATTATCACGATAATAATATAAGTGGAACCGAATTACTCGAAAAGGTATCTACTAGATATGGTGTTGAACACGATGGATATATATGGTGTAATAATTGTGGTCAAGAAATGAACTTAGCCGAATATGAAACAATTGAAGGTTTCGGTGAAGGTGGTAGTAGAATTGTCACCCACGAAGTCCTGGCGGAAGGAACCAACGAACCAAGTGAGGGTTCGGGTGAGTTAATCGGTGTTTTACAAAATATGCTTTTGAAAGGGGACGATAATTCTATAAAAAATTCTGAAACAAATAATATTAGTCTGCTAAAAATTGTTGAAGTTATAACTTCGACAATGGGTATCAAATTGAAAAACGAAGACTTTATGCGTGTCCTACAACAAAGTGAAACTATTTGTAATGTTCATATACGGTCAAAGGAACAATACATGGAAGCTGCCAAGCGATCAAAGAGAAAGGTAAGTGATAAAATGTTAGAAGTGGCTTACTCTAATTTCTATAATAGAAATGCTATATTACATACAAGCGCGGTTTTATTTATGGTATTACAAACCAGTATTCCATCATATGATAATTTTAGAAACCATAACAAATGTAATCCAAGTCTGAAAGGCTTTCCATTAGATGGAGCTAACAAACAACTCGGTCTTGATTATATTTCATGTATTTTGGACACTTTAAGACAAAGTGGTAAAGAATGGCTGTATATTCAAAAAATAAATATAAAAGAACAAATAACTAAAATCATAAATATGCTTTTGAAAGAAGATACCTATATGTATTTATATGAAAAAAAGACAATGTATAATAAAACGATTGAATTACAAAAAGAAATAACCACCCAAACACAGTGGGACTACTTCAAACCACCACTGAATGAAATGAAAATGAAAGATGAAAACATTACCATAAGTAATTTAACAATAAATAATATTCAGAAAAAGGAAACACAATTAACAATAAAATTTATGGAACTATTAAATAAAATAATCTTAGAACAAGGAAATATAGAGAATGATAAATATATCCCTACACCAATTGATAATGTATGTTGTTTAGAAGAAATTAATAATAGTGCGTATTTAAATTACTTTATCCAAAAGGATAGTAAAATCCGCATCATTTTTAATAATTTACATAAAATCAACGAGGCTAAAAAGAAACTAACTTCTAAAAGTGTTAAAGTTAGTATAAAACCCAATCCTAAGAAAAAAATAGAGACTTACGCTAATATACTGTTTGATGAAATGAATCTCACTGAATCCGTCATTCACGATTTCTTTGAAATGTATATTGACTCTGGTCCATATAAAGGATATAAATATATATTCGATGATTATGATATTTGTCAATTAACCGGATTAAATAAAGAAGTAGTAAAAGATACAAAGCATACTCAAGCGGATTTTATGGAATTGTATAATTATATTAAAACCATGAACCGAGTAACTATTAATAGTAGAACATCTAGATATTCAAGTCTTCAATTTCAGTTATATATGGAACAAAACGCCACTTTACTAAATAATAACTTTCTGTCTGAATTTATAACCAATGTATCGAAAAAGAAAACCGAGGAAAATATAAAAGAATTGGTGGATGAAATAAAATATGAAAAAAAGGAACTTATCGACTTATTAGATACTAAGATAACAATTAATAAGGATGAATTAAAAAAACTACTGGATAATTTAGGAGAATTGAACGAAAGTTACGATATAAATAAAGACAAATATGGCGAAACTATAGCAAATACAGAATTTTTTAGTCGTAAAAGTCAATTAATACAAATGTATTTAATCCAATATATATTAATACCAATTGAAAGAATGTATAACGGTTATTATTTGGAAGCCGTAGAACTACCAAGAAACTGGAGAATAACTAATACTGATATGATTTCAAAAGTTCAAGATATATTACTAAACGAATATGAAATAAATGAACAATATGATTACGTATCAAAAGATAAATTAGAGCCGATTTTACTAACTTTAAGAACATCCACTAAAAATATTGAAAAAATCAAAGGTACAAAGTTAGTTGGTCATCTACTTGAATATATTTTCATTAAAACTATTCATGTAATTTGTATTAATGAAAGTGATGATATTGACATCAATAAAGAAATAGAAGAACTGCAAGATGAACCCGTCGAAGACCTTGATATAACCCGAGAATTAGAAAAAAAACAATACACTACATTGAAACTTATGTATGATTTGTTAATGAATATACATACTAAACAATCATTCATTGATAAACACACCAAGAATTATATTCAAAGTGTTATTGAACAAAAATCGGAAAATGACAAAGAATCTAACCTTAAGTTTATTCAGGAACTTGATAGAGAAACATGGAGTAGTCTTAAAAATATGATTTCGTTGGGTATGGATACTTGGAAAAATCTTTCGAACAAGGACCGTGCTATATATGCGCCAGATAGTTTACAACAAAATAGCGAAGAATTACTAAGCACAGAACAAGAAACTAATAGTATGCTTCAAAACCAAGCTATTAAGGAATTGGGTTCTAATTATTCAACCGAAGAATATCAAAGTTGGTTGGATAATAGAAATAACAATCAACGTGAAGAGAATTTAGCATATGAAGAACGCGATATTATGTCGGATGACGACGAATAATTATGTATCAACGAATAATTATGTATATTTATTATAAATGATAATAGTATTCCTATTAATATCACTATTTCTATTATTAGTAATTACAAATACGAATGAACATTTTGAATTAGAAGACAATGATTATAGTATTATTAAACCCTATAAGAAAAATTATTCATATTATGGTTTAAAATTAGAAGTGGAACCGAATGAACTGATTACATTATTAAGTGACCTTAAGAAGGAAAATGAGAATAAAAGTCAAACACCAACCAATATGGAATTCTTAAAAACCGAACCAAATATAAATGATAGTGACTATATAAATACACGAAAATGGATCGTTGATTCTATATCAAATACTGTTTTAAGTTCACCTAAATTTAAATTATTACAAAATGAATTACATTATGAAGTAATACACCAAGAACTTAATAGTTTTGAAATGTCCGAAGACGAGTCCATAAAGAAATATATATTTGTTTTAACACTACATCGTAAAAATGCTGACATTGGATTCATCATATATTTTGACATTAGTAATTATATCAATGAAAACATATTTACTATCAATAATTTTAAACTATTAGGGACACCTATGGAAGATGAAATAAAATTTGGAAGTTTAACCAACCATACAAAGGGACAACAGGAAGATTGTTCAATGAGTCATCCGTCATATGATTGTAATAGTTTAATGTCATATGATGAAAATTATATTGAAAATAATATGGAATTTCTTGATAATGTAAAATTAGAACATGCTCGTGGTACAGAAGAAGCGCTTTACAAATGTTTTTATAAAGACGCTTCGAATGAACTAGAATGTATATCAAAAGAATATGAAAAAACCGGAACTGATGGTGAAGCCGAAATCGTTATGACAAATAAGAAGGGAATATGGGCCAAATCCAAATGTACAATAAATGAAGAATGTCCGTATTATTTAGCTAATCAGAATTACACCAATAAGCGCGGTGGTTGTGTAAATGGAGAATGTGAATTGCCTTTAAATGTCGATGCTTTAACCCCAACAATACCGAATACAAATAAAGAACCCGTTTGTCATAATTGTAATAAACTGGTATGTGAAGGTCTCGATTGTTTTAAGTGTTGTAAAGACCAAGAAAACCCACAATTATATCCAGGTTTATCTAGTCCTGATTATGCGTTTGATGGTGATATAGAATCTAGACTTGACCAAAAAGTTAAATTTGAAGAATCTGGCTATTCACCATTTAAATTCAGTTTCTAAACCGGGTATTTTCTTATATTTCCAATAATAATTCTTTTTATTTAAATGTGGTAATAAATTACACGTATTTTTGTCACCTTGAAAATCGCAATTAGTATTATTATCAATATTAATAAAACTTTTTTCTATGTAATATTCGTAGGAACCCTTATGATAATTCATATTTTTATTGACATAGAACATCTCTAATGGTTTAAATTTATTCAAATATGAACCATCGTTGGTATCAATATAGTTAAACGTCTGTTTCGAGGTATCTTTTAAATTTACAATTGTTTTGAATGAATCACTCTGCGTATCCATTACATTTCTAAAATAGTCCAGATTATCAAATATATTTTTAGTAACATTATATACAATATCTCTTTTTAGGTCTTTTCTACATACTAACATACATCGCGTAGATAATGTTTCAATATCGGTTGTATCAATATTTTCAATAATATTTTCTTGTGTTTTGATATTCCGTTTTTTCAATATATTGCCATTAAGCTGATTGAATAGTTTTATTTCGGGTTCATCAAACGGTAAGAATTTTATTGGTATTAATTGTGATATATTGGCAACATACGACAGTTTCGGTCCCGATATATAAAAAATAGCATCAATTTTGTTTTTTAGTAGTAAATTGAAATTTGTATTAATATCTTCGGTAATATAATATAATACATCCGGTTCATTTTTTAATTGGGTGTTTAATCTGGTTTTAACTAAATTAATTTTTAATAAACTACATATTTTTTTCAACATTTTCAACTCGGCGTCATTAGTAGTACCTATAATATAATTATCACCTCGCATAGTGAACCCATCTTTTAAATCACTAATTTTATTGATTGGTGACGATTTGGACACCATCATCATAAATAATTCATCATATAAGGCACAAACAAATTCAATATTATTTTTTTTGGTTTTGTATTCATTTAGTCCGAATGTGTATTCATATAATATATTTTCTTGACATAAAGCAAAATCCAATTTGCCTTTATTAAGTAATTCTAAATTTTCCATGGTCCCTTGTGTTAACTTATTCCCGATTTTCTCTTCGGAAATATGTTCAATAGCATTAGCAAAATGAAAATAAGGTGTATCGATTTCGCCCGAACCGATGGTATATTCTTTATATAATGGTGTTTCTATCATTAGTCCTTTATTTGATAATAAAGAAAAAGAGCCAAATGTCTCCTTGGATTCTTCGGAATTGTCTTTTAAATATTTAATGGTAATATCGTTATATTTGTAATATAGTATAGAAACTAATATTATTATTAATAATATATATATCATAATTAATATATAATTAATATAATTAATATATAATTAATATATTAATTATACTATATGAACAATACGGGTGGTGTCAAGACAGCAATATTACTTTACGTACTCCTTGTAGGGTGTTTAATACATTTGAGACCGAGTTTTATATTTACAGAAACTGGTGAAATTAAAAAGTATGGGTCAGAAAAAAATGAAACTATGTTTCCATTGTGGTTAATCATTGGAATATTATCCGTAATATCTTATATGTGTGTATTATTTTACATCGTATGATAATAATGTTATATTGGTGTTTTTGTTTTTATTCATATAAATATCGATAATAAAATCAAGATGTTCATAGGTATTATCCAATAAAAGTATTTCATTAAACTGTTTTTTTATAAAGTTAAGTTTGGAGACGTGTATTAATTCCAGTTTTTTATTTTTGATTTCTTCTTTGAAAACCGTTTTCAAATTATTGATAGAATCGTGAAACGAACTTAATAATAATAAGGATTTATTATTGTTTAATCGTGAATTAATATAGTTCAGTTTATTGTTCGTATATTTAAATTTCGAAACAAAACTCAATGAGTTTTTCTTTATTTTTTGTCTACACAAAGGACATTTATTTGATAATTGCATATTTTTCAATATACAACCTTTACAATAAACGTGATTGCAATTTGTTATTGTAATTTTATTCAATTCTATATTATCTAAACATATAGAACATGTTCGTATTATGTTTCCATGATTACTATTAAATTCACTTTTGGTTAGAAATTTGTTAAATATATAATTACCCGGATAACTATAGAAACTATCCATTTTATTTTTATTTATTCCTATTTTAAATTTTGTTTCGTATTTAGTTAGAGCAAAATTCTTAACTTTAATGGTCTTGGACTGATTATTTTGGGTAATAAACTGATTTAAAATATCTATATTATGTTTATTTTCATAATTAATATTCGGAATACCTATAAAGTTTCGAAATATTTCTTGATAATTATTAGCATTAATAGTATCACATACGTATATATGTGTTTTATAGTTATAATCTTTTATATTAACCGTATTTTCAAAGTTAATAATACAGTCCCACTTAATACTGGTATTTTCATTATTATATGAAACATTTAATTTTTGGAATACATTTTCCAAATTTTGAGTTATTTTTTTATTAGAACACAATACTAATATTTTCTTATATTTTTCGAGTGTTCCTTTGAAAAAATATATTTTTTTTATACCGTTTACTATATATCCATTTATTTTTACATTTATATAGTCCGTTTCAGTTAGTTTTTTCTTTATTATTTTTGAACTTAGGTCTATATAGTAATTATCATACTCAATAATATTATTTGTGTAAAACTTATAGGTTTTTATTTTAGGTATGTTTGTGGAGTTATTATTGATAGTTGGTGTATAAGTGGTTTTCAATAAATAAATTAAATTTGTATCTAATTTAATATTTGACTTGTAATAATCATCAATGAATATTTCTAAAAAAATATTTAATTGGTTATCATTTTGAATACAGGAAATACCATAATATTTTTTATTAATAGGTAAACAAACCAATTTCAATAAAATCTCATTTGTCTTACTAACAATTGTATTATTTATTATTTTGGTTTCTGTGTATGGGTATATTTCATGATTGGAATGTAATATTTTCATTTTATAAAAAAAATACTATAATAATCTTTAAATATCCGTTAATATTAATGATAGTTTATGTAATAGGACTAATTTGTTTATTATTAATATTATTATTATTAAATAAAACAACGGAAGGATTTATGGCCCAAGATAAACCATTTATATGGCTTTACTGGGAAAACAAAAAGGGCGTACATGAACCACCGAATTATATTAAAATGTGTCATGAAAGTGCTAATCTTCATTGTGGTGAAGATTTCAATGTAGTCATATTAAATGAAAATTCAGTTAAAACATATCTACACGATTTACGAGACGATATAAACAAATTAGAAATACCACAAAAAGCAGATTATATTAGATTAAAACTATTAGAAAAATATGGTGGAATCTGGCTTGATAGTGATATCATTGTAATGCGAAGTCTATTACCAATTATGAGTAAAATGAAACATAATATTGATTTTGTAGGGTTTGGCTGTCATTCTAGAAATTGTAAGCGTTCAGGCAAGCCAAAACCCGCAAATTGGGTAATGGCATCTAAACCGAATACCAAATTTATGAACATGTGTATTGAAGAATGTAATACTGTATTAGATAAACCAGACAAAATAAAATATTTTGATTTAGGACGCAATTTGCTATGGAAAAAAATCAAAGAAATTAAAAAACTAGACCCGTCGTGGGATTATTATCACTATGATTCTAAATGTCTTGATAGAGATAGTAATTATAATAAAATTAGAAATAAACGGCTTATTTCGGAGGAACCAATTGATAAACGGTGTATTAATGAAAGTCTATTTATACCGATCTATAACACTGCTCCTGGATTTCCAGATTGGTTCAAAAATAAATCCAGAAAGGAAATTCTCGATGATAATATGTTAATATCTAAAATATTTAGAAAATGTTTATTTAAAAACAATTAAGAACGTTTAAGTATGCTTTTAGACATTCTAACTAAGAATAAAATACTAAATTATGGTAATTTCAAAAGTAGAAATAACAAAGAATTACCATTTTTTATTGACACGAATGAAATAGTAAGCTCACATGGACTACTAAATCATTTTTCAAAGTTACTTAATCATAAAATAAACCATCATTGTTTTGATGCTATTATGAGTTTTGATTTAGTATCATCAATCATATGTAGTAGTGTTAGTGTTAGTTTTAATATCCCAGGATTATATTTTAATGAAAAAAAGATACTGGGTTCGAGATTACATAGAAATATAATAGTAATATCATTGAAAGAATCCAGTCGTTTAAAAGAAAATATAGAATATGTCAAGTCCATCGGATTCAACGTAGTTAAGGTAATTAATATATTTGAAATTAAACCAATGGAGGAGTACTTGAATATAATAAGTTATAAATCTTTGATTGATTATAAACCGGTTGCCTATTTTTATCATAAAGATTATTCCAATTGTATACTAACTAATATGGCTAATTTAGTTATTAGTAAACGGAACAATTATTGTAAATATATGTCTAGTGTTACGGAAGCTACACAATATCCATGTGTCTATTTTGACGAAAATAATATTTCGTTAGTGGATAAACTGGAAAACACGGATATAATCAAGATTTTTTTTAAGATCTATTCAATCGAACAACGGGATTTTTTTATAGAAATAAGTAAAATATATAAGAAAATAGATGTTATTATTATTCATAATACGTATGCTTTGAAATTGTTACCAATTATTAAGAAAATAAAAAAGAAATTAGGTGTCATTATCTATTTTGAAACGAATGAAAATGAAGAATTAGATAATTATTTATTATCTAATTACAACGAACAAATTATAGGAACCATAAATATAAGTAAAATTTATAATCATATTGTGAATTTTAGTCGGCACATCAAATTCATTTGATAGATCCCATTAAATTCATTTGATAGATCCCATTAAATTCATTTGATAGATCCCATTAAATTCATTTGATAGATCCCGCTCCCATTTACGTATTTTCTTCGTCGATATTATTTGGATCCAACAATTTATAATCACTAGATTCTTGAAAAACACCCATAAGTATATTGTAAATACTCAAAAATACCAAGAACAATCCCGACCCCAATGTATATTTATTCAAACATATAAAAAACATTCCAAAATTGAAAAGTATAAATCCACATAAATAGTAGTATCCGTTTTTCATAAGTATTTTATTATTTATTTTATCCTTTTTTAGTATTCCATAACAATAAAAAGGCATGAAACTTATTAGATATATAAACGCAAGAATATCCATATAATTAGTGTGTTTGGTTATAACTACAATACTAGAAGCAAAATAAACCAATATTGAAATACAATTTAATAAACGATTAATACTTATAAGGTCAAACATTATTAACTATTAACAATATTGTCTCTAAATCATCTATTCTTATTCGTTATTAGTTGTTGTATTTAGTTCTGGTCCAGAAACTACATTAACACGGCATAAAGGACACGTATTATTGGTTGTCAACCAATTATCTAAATTTTCACAAAGGAAAAAATGACCACACTGATTAATTTTTCTAATAATATCCCATTCATTAAAGTTCTCTCTACTAATGCTACACATTTCACTCGTATGTTCTTGGGTGGCAACTAATATACTGGTATTTTCCGTTATCTCTCTATGTGTTAGTCTTATATCACCTATATTAGTAGGAACCAATGAATTTATATTGAGTAAACTACTAAGAATATTCGGATTGTTTGTTGTAGGCGCACTAAATCGGAATTCAATTGTTTCGTCGATATAATTTGTCGTATTATTATTGTTTGGTGGTTCTGGATACGGATTAGTATGGACTGGAAACGGATTAGTATGGACTGGAAACGGATTAGTATGGGAACTTCGAGGAATACTTGGTTGTCTGCTTAATTCTAAAACATTTGTAATATAATTTAACTTAGCAATTATGAGGTCGAGTTTATGTTCCAAACGACTATTAGACATATTATATTGATATTGATATTTAAGGATGACTTATTTAAGTAATTATAATAAAGATGAATTACGAAACTGGTGGTAAAAGTGGATTAGTTAATCTAGGAAATACGTGTTTCATGAATACGTGTATCCATTGTTTAGGACATGTAACGGTTTTACGGAATTATATATTAAACAATACGTTTGATGAAACGAATCAAAAGGTGTGTTATCAATTAAAAAGATTATTTGTCGGTTTGTGGGAAAATGATTGTACCGTTAATCCAATAAGTTTTCATAAAACTATAAAGCAAATAGCAAAAAATGAAAAAGTAAATATAAATTTCACACAAAATATACAAAACGATATTAATGAATTTATTATATTTTTAATAGAAATAATAGAAAAAGAATTGAATAATGACTTTATTAAAACACACTTTTATGGTAATATGACTACGGTAATTTCAAATATAAACCACGAAGAAGTATCTAAAACACAAGGTGCTTTTAATATTTTAAATGTTCCATTAAACGCCACCCTCAAGGAATGTTTAGATAGCCTAAAAGACGAAGAATTATTAGAAGGAGATAACAAGTGGTATAATGATAAAACGAAAACATATCAAGAAGCATATAAGAAATATATTTATGATGTCACGCCAAATGAACTTATAATTTCATTTAATCGTTTTAATAATTTAGGAAAAAAATTAAATAATATAGTAGATTTTCCTGTTGATTTTACTATAATTAATGGAAAGAAATATTATTTAAAAGGTATTGGTAATCATACTGGAAATATGTTTGGAGGACACTATTATGCATACGTTAAACATGGTAAACAATGGTATAATTACAATGATTCGAGTGTTCAAAAAATAAATCTGACGAACCTATGTTCTTCCAACGCCTATGTATTATTCTATAGTTTGGACGAATATTAATATATGTAATATTATATAATGAATAATGTAGTAAATTCGGTTCCCTTTTGGATAATAGCAGTATTACTATTATGTATTTTAGGTCTATTGGTTTATAGAGAAATAAACGACACTAATGAACAAAATAAAAAGAAAGTAAGTTATTTAGATATAAACGAAATTGTTACTACAATTAAACCTATGGTTGATTCAATTAATACTATCCCAGAAGAATCGAATAATAATAATATAGATTATAGTGAAGTAAATTTCGAAGAAAACAAAAATAATTCTACAATAGAATCTAAACCACAAGTTTTTAATTTGTCTGAAAATATATATACATACGACGACGCTAAAATTGCGTGTAAAGCAATGGGTTCTGAAATGGCCAGTTTAGAACAACTTTCTCACGCACATAAGAATGGTGCTAATTGGTGTAATTACGGGTGGTCAAAACAACAAATGGCATTATTCCCTATACAAAAAGACTACTGGGATAGAATTCAATCAAATCCAAAACTTGCTAAATCCTGTGGATTTCCAGGAATCAATGGTGGGTTCTTTAAAAATACCGAAATGATGTTTGGTGCCAATTGCTATGGTATAAAACCCGAACCTAAAGAGGATGAAAATGATCATGATTATGAAACAGCAAATTCATCTGTAATGAATGAAGTCAAATATAATTCTTATAAAACGAATGTTCCAAAGGTGGCTCCATTTTCAAATAAAAAATGGTCGTCGCAAGTCTAATTTTTTTTCTTATATTAATATTAATATTATGTCTTTACTTGAATATTCACTAAAAAGTTCTTTGATTGCTCAAGGAATAACTACATTAATAGGTGCTTCTGGATTATTTATAATCTGGCGACGGAAAATATAAAATTCTTATTACGTTTCTAAACATAAAAAGAATGACTCACGTATATTGTTTGGGGGCTATATGGAGAAGACAATTTAGAAAAAACATTGCGAAGAACTTTTATGGTCTCTTTATATTATATGAAATATATTTAAAAAGAAACTAGACCTAAAAAGATAATACTTATAAAAATTACATAGTTATTCCAATAATGGAAGAATCAAATATATTCGTTGAAATTGCGAAGACCGTATATGACCAATTAGGTCCAGGACATTCAGAATCTTCATATCATAAGGCATATGATGCGGAATTGAATGCTAAAGGTTATAAAACGACGTGTGAAAGGAATATAGTTGTGACCTATACTGATAGTAATAATAATATACATTTCCTAAATTCGGAAAGGATTGATGTTTTTATTCATAAAAATGAAGAAAAGAATATAGGGAATATTATTATTGAATTAAAGGCCATAAATCGGACTATAGGAAATAGTGAAATAACACAATTAACAAAATATCAAAGACAATTAAAAAAGGAAAATATCGAATATGACTATGGTATAGTAATTAATTTCCCCCCATGTATGAATTCTAAGGGGGTCGAATACGTTAAACTCGTATGAACACGTATGAACTCGTATGAACTCGTCTGAACTTATTTGAATAGCGATTGAACGAATTGTTGGACTGATCCACCTCTAACAAATCCACCTTTTTGGGATTTTTTGGATTTTTTGGATTTTTTGGATTTTTTGGATTTTTTGGATTTTTTAGATTTTACGCATACAACATATGAAGAACCAACAACACCTTTAGGGGTAGCCATTTTTCTGGTTTTTCTGAAGCAAGCAAGACCTGATTTTTTGGCAGCTTTTTTAGATCCAGATTTCCGTTTTACGGAACTAGATTTCTTAGCAACAGGGGCAGCACGCATTTGTCTAGATTTTGAACGAGTAAGCATTATACTTTAGTATTAGATTTTTTTTTATAAAGACATCGATTTAAATTGGAACTTTTCACAACTAATTCTTGAAAATCTGAGAATAGACTATTATTAGTGTTATTTAAAACATTTATTCCTTCACTATTCATAATTTTGATCAAATCATATAATACATCATCGATTTTTAAGGCATAAAAATCCTGAAAACGGTCTATAACTTCTTCATTCGATGGCATGATTTAATTAATAGTTAATAAGTTATTCTGACATAAAAAAAAATAGATTTAACCGCTATGTGAATTTCTAAAGAGTAAATAACAAAATCTCATAAAATTAATTCGTGAATTATCATTAAGGAAAATCCCTTTAGAGTCTAGTGAATTTTCCATATGTTCATATAATTCAAGTAATCTATCGATATAATTATTGTTTATATCTTCTTTTAGTGGTGTCGATAGCCATTTAGTGAATTGTTTTTTATCCATATTATTCTTTTTGATAATATTAATTATAAATATAAAAACTAATAAAAATAAACACACACATACTAAGATTTTCTCTTAATGCTATAGGAAATTTTCTTATCTTTATTTTTTGCTGTATTAATTTTATTAATAAGGAATTCTACATATTTTTCGTTATGTTCTAATTCTTCAATCAAAACTTCTTTAATAAGTTTCATTGAAAGATTTCCAGTTGTTTCTGTTTTTTTAATTAATATAGTATTTCCGTTAGTTTCCAATTCAGAATTATATAAATTTTTAGAGGAAACGACATTCATTATTTTATCTTCTACAGATATTCTATTTTGTTTTAAGGTTTTTATGACATTCTTATATTGTTCTATTTGTTTGTCGAGTTTTATCCAATTTGTAACATCATTTTTAAGACTCATTAAATTATATTTTATATTTTTCTTAATTATATTTTATATTTTTCTTAATAATATTTTATATTTTTCTTAATTATATTTTATATTTTTCTTAATAATATTTTATATTTTTCTTAATTATATTTTATATTTTTCTTAATAATATTTTAACTAACAATACTATATTCACTACAGATAATAATAGTATTGAAGCAAATAATAGTACAATTATTAAGAAATACGGGTATAACTTAAGAACTATATACGCTACAACCGGTTCAATAATATTTTTTCTTATTTTTTCGAAATTATAGGGTTGTTTTAATTCATTCGTGAATTTTTCCACCAATTGTTTAGTTAAGTCTTTAATCATGATTATTTATATATAATATTTAAATAATCATGATTATTTATTACATATACTTATGAATATTACTATAGATGATAACTTACGAGTTAAAAATAATAATAAGCCACTAATAATTAAAACCCCTATTGTGAGAATGCCATTTGGGTTAGAAAAAGAATATGAGCATATGATTGTTAAATTGGAATTACCCAAGGATAAAATATTCTCCAAACTCATAACTGCCATTGAGACTAAATTTTGTGAAATATTAGATATATCCACTATTAATAGTCAATTA
>Ga0257127_1000909_pt1 | contig 22988 bp, 13 predicted proteins | sample SI060_135mmetaG_FD_190152 | JGI IMG/M metagenome (GOLD analysis project Ga0257127, IMG submission 190152) | Marine microbial communities from Saanich Inlet, British Columbia, Canada - SI060_135m | ecosystem: Environmental > Aquatic > Marine > Inlet | place: Canada: British Columbia | collected... | reverse complement strand
CAACGAATGCAGCATTAGGTATATCAATGTTTATGATAGGCGGAATAATTTTAGGATTCGTTGATTATTATTTACATTTGGAATACACGCCAAAAACTTTGTTTTTAATATTTGGTTCAAAGTTGTCAGGATTGGTTGGAGGTAATATAAAAAATGGAGATTGTTTAACATCAACTGAATTAATGTACACATATAGACAATATAATCATGATAATACAAGCCAAATGCCGCCATTACAAATAACCGACAGTATTTACAACAACGTGCAAATGGTTAATGAAAAAAATGGCGTAGATATTATTGGAGAATATGTTGTAACTGGGACGCTATGGAGTTTTTTCGGAACGTTATATTTAGAAAAACAATATGTGGCAAAAAGTCGCAATACGCAAGGACTGCACGATCATCAAGAAAATTTAGGTCATGTCGTTAAACTATATTTATCATGGGATAACATGAGTCGTAAATATGTTGGAAGTTATATTGTTAACACCAGTAAATTTCTTGGAAATGGCAGTTGCGAAATACATGATCAAAGTAATATTAATCGATCATCTTACAAAAATGAGATGGGTGTAAAATTGGACATAGTGTATATGTTATTATTTGCTGCCAATATTATTGTTAATTGCATTGTGTTTGTATGGCAATATAACTATTTCCAAAATAATAAATATTACATGTACATTTACGAATACGGAGGTGAGAAATATTATAACCCTGATAATTTTGCGCTAAATATCGCAGCAATTGTACTTTCTATAATTATTGCGTTAATGTACTTTGTTGCCCCACTGCAAAAATCAATAATTATGCCATTTTGCATTGTTATTATGGCTGCGCAATTTGTGTTGGTTTCAATATCAGTGTTTATATATTTATATAATTATGATTATATTAATCATATTAGTGGGACTGATTATACAGATGTTACATTTGCAAACAACACGTATACGTATCCATCAGTTCCTGGAACATGTAAACATTCCAATCCTGGAGAAATTTTTTGCTGGTTCGTAAATACGATAAAGGATACATGTGAAGATAAAAGTGATAAAAGAGATTGTATTTCATTTTCTTCAAAGGAATTTGAGTTTGAAGAAACTTCAGAATATGAATCAATTCCTGAGTTATCGTGTTCAGATATTGATTCGGAATATGATAATTTAATGCTTCAGTCAGGATATTATTTATGTGCATTTTCACTTATGACGTTGGTAATAATAGTCGTAAAATATTCTATAAAATTATGTAAATCGTAATTATTGAATAGTGAATTTTTAATTATTTACAATGGTTAATTTATTTGATTTTATTTATACAAGACCTTTGCAACTTTTTACTCCAAATATGTAAGTTCCATATTTAAAATTTGGTCCGTATTCCAATTTTTTTGCTTTTGCATATGTTCCGAAACCTATCAATATTGCTGCAATTGTTGCATAATATAAATATGTGCGATATTTAATGAAACGGTTCATTTTGGATATTTTGCTATTTGCCTTTTTGTTATGTTCTACTCTATTTGTTATTTGATAGTTAAAATATTCAATGTATCTGTCCATCACGTACGTTGACATAATTAATGCAGCACTTATTGCAGTAAATTTAATGTCTTGTTTGGTAAATAGTAAAAATGATATCCAAATGATTACAGTATCTTTAATTAAGGATGATGGCGATTTAATATTATTTGATGCTATATTTATCGTAAAATAAATAATAAATAATAATACAATATGTTTAACGTACATATTGTCGGTTAGTACACGCTGCGATTGACACGACAACATATTTCCGATATAATTTCCAGAAACTGCTAACGATAAAAACAATATACTTTGTAATATTCTTTGGTTAAATTTTAAGGAACTTGAAATTTCATGTTGTATCATATCTTTTTTTTTGATGATGGATTTTTCTTCCATTTGCATTATTATATATTACAAGTAACGATATTAATTATATATGTATATAAATATTATGTCAAGCAAAAAAATATTAAACACCTACAACTTGCAATATTTTCTATAATAATTATATAGAAAAATGGTGAATTTAGACTTGTTTCATAGAATTTTAACAATATCTGACAGTGCATTTAGTACTGAAATATACAACGTTCAAGATATAATTGATGAAGAGCCAATCATTAAATCGCACATTGTTCCTGTTATGCAAAACGAAAATTATGTATATCATGTTAATGATAGATCCGATTCAAGTTGGTTAAGTAACATGTTCTTAAATTTATTAGCCAGATTACCAATACAAGATATGAATAATCAATGGAAAAATGAAGAACATGCAATAAAAGGAATATATGATTATTATGGGAACGTTATTAAAAGCGATAGAGTAAACTATTATAATGAAATGTCCAAAAGAATGTCAGAACTCAGTCAAGCGGATTTTTTGAAATTACTAATTACTGAAGGTATGGCAGCTCATTTGGCTACATTTGATGAAAATAAATCAGAATGGATTGTTGATTTAATGTATATGAATCAATACAAAGTTAGGGATGGATTATTGCCATATGGCGCAACATTACATATGACAGAAAATTTCGAAATAAAATTTATCAGATTACCATTTTGTGTAGTCAATGACGGCAAAAAAGATAAAATATATGACACAATTACAGCATATCCACAAGACCACAAATATTGGCAAATGGCGTACAATGTATTTACATCTTCGTTAATTGCACACGTTACAATAAAAAATCATGCAGTTGAATGCCATTTTATTATGGCAGGTGGTATGTTATCCGCTCATCATGATAACCAATATAAAATAGGAGCATATTTATCTAATCTGATAAAACCATTTATTTTTAGAACAGGAGATATTAATTCATCGGCGCTGGGTATATTGGTAAATCCTGGAGGAATTGTAAGCAGATTATTTTCTTTTACACAGGACTCATTAAATAAATACATGCATGATTGTTTTACTTCATATAAATTTTGCCATCCATTGGAAAAATACAATCACAGACTGGCATTTTATCGCGATGCATCTAAATTGATGAACATCATTGAAAAATTTACAAAAAATATGCTGATTGATATTTTTCCGTTGGGACCGTTTAATGTTACTTCTTTTATTGAAGACATTAATAATAGGATACCAGGAATTGCTAACGAAAATATTAGCGACACAGATAATTTAGTTAGAATAATAAGTTCCCATATTTATAATGTTTCTGTATGGCATGAACAAATAGGTAACATGAGTTGGTATATTTTACATCCAGGTCCAATTAGAGTCCAACCATATTTATCTCATCCAAACGCAATGCTTGAAAGTGAACAAAATACATATCAAAATATATTTTTGGCGCTGATGACATCAGTTGTTTCAATGCCAAAATTAAATTCTGAGCTGCATTTGACAAATAACAAAAAATATGAACATATCTACAAAACATTTCAAAATGATCTAAATGAGCTTGTGTTGGAATGCGAACATTTGGATGTGGATGCATTAGAATGTAGCGTGTCGTTGTAATTGATTATAAATAACACATTCGAATGTAAAAAATTGAAAATACAAAATAGTTATACAGTTTTATTTACAAAAACTATATTCATGTACCAATTACAGTATAATATCAACAATAATAAGCAGCAATAATATACATCAATAATAAACGATGGCTTCAGTACCAGAAATTATGAATGAAATATACAGAATAATTAACGAAGAGACAATACAAATTAACAAATACGGCTCGTCAAATGACACAAAAATTTTAGAATTTATGAACGGTGAAATGCACAACAGTCTTTTTCCTCTTTTGAAAAAAAATTATGAAATTGCTGAAAAATATCGCAGGCAAAGAGACTTAAAAAATGAAGAATTGTTTGGCGTTATGCGAGAAATGCATCAAATGCTCAAACATTTATTTGAGGATGACAACGAAATAAGCGTTCATCTTATGTCATCACTTGGGGCAAGACTCAACACGATTGAAGAATCTGACATGGATTTTGGGGTGTTGATTGCTGAGCTAAATGAACGCAGCGGAGAGTTAAATAAAGAAAAATTCGATAACGCGCGCAAAAAATTAGAAACGTTGGGATTTATAAAAGCTAATTATTTTAATATTGAAAATCCTACAAACAGATACTTTGCGTTTGAAAAGATGGTCTGTGGCATTGTTGTCGAGGTGAAAATAAGAGATACTTCAACAACTCAAATTTTTTTGGATTTGCACAATCAGCTGGACAATTGCTTGAGTGAAGAACAGATAACGATATACACCTTCACTAAAAAATTGTTGGTGCCACATAAACAAGCATACAAGTATTTCAAAAAGATATTATACGAATCCGCATTTTCCAACGTCGAAGGGGGGTTTGTTTTTCTCATGCCATAAACAATCGTAACATTGTTATTAAATAAATAAATGTTGTTCGCTATTGTATGAGTTTAGTTCTTCTTTCATTTGAACAATTTTATCTTTTTTTCTGTATATTCGATTTGCATATGTACAGTTTGTATTCCATGTAAATGGAGTGATGCCTTTTTGTTTATGAATTTTATTGTAATTTTGTGATTTATAATATGTGTTATCACTAAGATCACGTTTATTACCTCTTCTTTTGTTATGTCGCAAAACTCCACTTACATATTTTTTGTTTCTGTGCATATACTGTACCATATATATAATTTTACACGTAATGCACATAAATATCAATATTTTAAAATATATTTATTGAATTCACAAAGCAACCAATGATTAATCAACGATCAATCAACGATCAATCAACGATCAATATAAGGTTAAAAATACGCTCTCATAATGTTGAATATTTTTGTTTTATTATCAACTAATATTATAGCGATCTTATTTTAACATGGGTGCTTGTGGAAGTAAACAAATAACAAAACATATAAATGATGATATAGAACCTGTAAAATGTAATAAAACAATTGTTTATAATATAATGATAGTCGATGATGTTCCAGATATGGCATATATGATAGAAGAATATTTGGGATTATTAGGATATAATATTAACTCGATATATGCCAATGGAGGCCAAGATGCATATGCAAAATATAATGAAAATGCTAGCAGTTTGGGAGTTATTTTTATGGATATTAAAATGGTTCCAATTGATGGCATCGAAGCAACAAAAACATTGAGAGAAAATGGCTGCACAATACCAATAGTTGGATTGACAGGTATGGTAGACGATGAAACTATTGATGAATGTAAAAAAAATGGAATGAATAAAATTTGCTCTAAGCCACTGGATTTTAAGATTCTTATAAAAACATTAAACGAGCTTAATATTACTTTAAATAAATAAATATTTACACTATATCACATATATTGTTTCCGCAATCAGCACTGATAGTTTGATCAGTGTTAGTGTTATCAAGTTGGTCAATCTTGCTATTTTGAATATCATCTACAATATCATTAGCATCATTAGCATCATTAGCATCATCAACAGAATCTACAACATCATCTACATTGTCAAACTTTTTTATTTTGGTATATTGTACACCTAACTCATTTTTTAATATTTTATAATTAATAATATTACTATCATCATCACTATCATCACTATCACTATTTAAAAAATCGTCATCTTCTGTATTTTCAATATCATCAGGTATTTTAAGTACATCAATAGGACAAATTATATAAAACGTGGATCCAATTTGTAGAGCAGTGCTACATTTAAGAGTAAAACCAAGTAAATGTGCTAACATACCCGACAAATATAAACCGATGCCAGTTCCTGTATATTTTCCGGTATGTATAGACACGAATGATTTTTCAAAAAGATCGTTATAAATATGTTGTTCTATTCCCGGACCCGTGTCTGAAACACTGAACATTACAGAATTATTGACGAGTTCAACCGATAGTTTAATTGTGCCAGTTTCAGTAAATTTAAGAGAATTTGTCAAGAAATTAACTAAAATTTGTACGAGTCTGTTTGGATCAGTGTAAATTATCAAATCAATATCATTTTTCTCAAATGAAATTAACGGACATTCTGCTAATTTATATTTAATTGCTTTGTACGATGCATTTATAATTTGCTTACAATTGCATTTTTTCTTATCCAATTTAACTCGATTATCTTCAAGTTTTTGCATGTCTAACACATCTCCAACAATAACAGAGGCAAATTTAGCAGAATTGATAATTGTGCCAACATTTGACTTTATTTCAGATAAATATTTACTTGATACGTCATCTGTACGTTTTATAATATTTTCTAATTTTTTATTAACTATCATTGAAAATCCGCTTATCATGTGCAATGGATTTCGAAGTTCATGATTTACGTAATTTATAATATTTCTAATTTGTAAATACTTATCTTCTTCTGCTTGTATTTTTTTAGTAATGAAATAATAAATGACCAAAGCGCACACGATCGCTATTAAAAATGATATTGGTGTGATTATATGAACAATTAATTTTTGATTTTCAATGTTGTCATCCAAAACAGTTTCGTCAAACAGTAAGTATAGGTCGATTTTTTGTCCACCTGTTGTATTTTTAAATCTAACGATATCTTTTAAAACTTCAAATCGTAAATAGTTATCTGTTAATTTTTTTATGTTGGAATTTAGGTGGGGTGGTTTATATAAAATTGTGTTTGTTTCAGAATTAACAACAATAAATGCGATATTTAGTGATTCTCGTATGTTATCACTTGCAATTCTCGAAATAATATCAGAATAAAAACTTTTTATTAATACAGCTATATAATTTATTCCTAATATACATCTGCTATTATTATTTTTATTTATTAAATTTGCAAATGAATCTTCTTGATACGTATCACACGTGCCAGATGTCGATAATAGTCCTATATACATACCTGTATCATATTCGTCGACACTTGCTGCAAATGGTATTCCAGACCCAACAAGTTTGTCAGCTGTAGCCATTATTAAATCAAAAAAATGATTTTTAGTGCTTGTTAAATTATATAAATCCAAACCATACGTTTCTTTTTCAAAAAAGTCGGATGGGTTAGAATATGCAATCGGTATGTAAAATGGAACTTTATTTATGAAATATGAGGTGATTACATTTCCCGTAGGATGCAATTCATATCCTGGATATATGTTTTCTTGCATAAATTTATTATGTTCATCATATTCGTCGTTATAAACAATTGGAGAATATCTATAATTTTCAATGACGTCTCCAAATGGATCAAGTTCAACAAGTGAAAAATCGTCAAAATATGATTGTGAAATATTGTTTTTATTTTTTATGATAATATTTCGCTGCACACTTAATTCATGATCTATATTTTTAAAAACTTCATCATTTAAGTCAACAATATCAACTAATATTCCTTCAATTGTAGTGTCTATATGATCAGTCTGACTTTCGTTTAATAAAAAAATTAAATAAAAGTGCAAAAATGAATAAATTGCCAATATCACAAAAATTATGAATATGATTGATTTATGTTTATATACATAATGCATCATGCTTATGCGTTATATGATAAATTCATTATAAGTGACATATATTATCATATTATCATAATATTCAATTTTTTTAGTTAAATATGTCACTTGCGCGTTAGATATAAAAAATATGTCAGCAATATAATATATTATGGAAATACACAAAAATGCATTTCTATTGCATGCTTTATGCGATAAATATATAAGCGACAATATTGGAAATGATGATAGGCAAGCATATCAATCATTTCTAAAATATATTCCACCTGAACACAAATCAAATTTTATTGACATATCAAGAGCACTTTTAAAATTTTCAGATTTATATTATAGACTTGGCACGACTACCGTTAATTATGAACTATATGAATCATACTATATGCATGAAAATATAACTAATGTGTTAGGGTATTCTTATGGAAAAAAATTTCCATATGATGATATTAATAATGGTGATATTAATAATACGCAACCGTTAGAATCCACATATATTTCGACTATTGATGGAGTTGATTACATATCTAATATCGTACAAATATTCGATGATACTATAATTCCCAGCAAATATGAGTTAAGTAATTTTTTTATTGATGTTGAGTTTGAAAAAAATGCGCTTAATTTTATGAACAGCACAATCGATGAAATACTTACATTATCTAAAACCAGAGCTATATATTTTCCAATTGGCTATTCGAAAATTAACGGCATGGGGCATTCAATGGGACTAATAATTACAAATAATAATTTGATAATAACAAACAGTGGAGAAGGTTTAAAATATCATAAAAATTTACCTGACTATATGTCGCAATGTGTAATATTCTTAAATCGCCCGGATGACAAATACGTCCGTGATTTTTTATTTTTTACTATACATGCAAATATACCACGCAATAATTTGTCGATAACTGACATATATAATGAAATTTTTAAAATACAATATATAAATTATATATACGAAAATCAATTGCTTGATAACATACATGAATGTGTGTCTGATCAAATACATGATAAATATTCAAAAATATCAACAAAAAAAATAACTGAAATAAAACATATCAAAAAAGAAAGCAAAATATTATGTCCACTACTAAAACATCCTGATTATCATTCCGAATCTGTTTATTCATTTAAGTCAGACATCGATTCACAATACGACATATTTTTAGGTAATGTATTTAACGAGCAATCAATTTCAGAAATAAAAACTAAAAATATTACTAGCGTGGATGATATATATACTTACTTAATTAATAAACTATCGGTTGCAATATTAGATAAAGTAAAAAAAATAACTCCAGTTGATCCAGAATATTATTGTGATGCAATGGTTGAATTATATTCCGATGCAATTTCTTATTTTATTTGTAAAGATACATATGATATGTTACACAACATTAAAAATGTAGACATAAGTAACGAAATGTATGATGATTCAGGATTAGATTTTATTAATAAATTTTGTATGAAACATATATGGAAAATAATAATAAATTCAAAAGCTAGCAACCATAAAATATTTAAAAAATCATTATCATATTTGCTGGAAAAAAATGTTGATGTAAACGATTTGTATAAAAAATTTCCAGATAATTTTAATTCAAATCTAATTAGCGAAAGTATTTTTGACATAACTGAGCCAATGTGGACAAATGATAAAACGCATGGTATTACATTAACAAAAGAAATTCAAAATGAAGTTAATCAGTGGCTGCAAAATACATTTAATCAATCAGTCATAAATAAAATATTAGAAACTGAAAATACAGGGGTTGTTTATTTTATTAAAAACGAATATGCCAAATTTATAAAAAATATTAAGTATTACCCAGAAATCAATTTGATAAACGACGATGCCGAATATACAACCGTTAATTTATTTTTGGATATATTGACCAACAAAGTCAAATGTTTAAAAAATAATATTGTAGCAGAAAAAACATCTATTAACCTAGAAACCACATACAAAAATATGGATACATTATTATCATCATATTTATCCGCAAATATTCCCGATTTTTTTAATATGATAACCAATCCACAATTGACGTCAGAACGTCCTGATAGCTATATTGTTAAGCAACAATATGCAGGATCATGTTCATTTAATGCAATGTTGTTAGTAATCAGCATGACAGGAACGCATGATTATTTTACACATGACACAGACAATGAAACATATCAAAACACATACGATAGTTTAGTGTTAACCATACAGAAAAATATAATGATGGAATTTATAGAAACAATTTCTAACATTGGACATACCATTAAATATTCAAAAAAAGATATTGAGGTCATTAAATTATTAATTTTTATGTATGAATCAAAATTTGATAAATTAATTAAGCAATTTGTATTTAATTTAAAAAATATAATTTACAGAGCAGATTCGTATCCAAATCCGCAAATTGAATATATACAAAAAGAAAAAAAATATACAGTTCCAAATTCTCCAATAGAATATTACAAATCTCTCAATATACAAACATTTGATGATTTTTGTGATGCAATGAAACACATAACAGCAATAACATCTGAATTTAATTCGTCAATGTATTTTAAACCGCTATTTGAAAAATATGTGCTTGATCCATTAATACAAAATGTTGATTTTAGTAGTCATAAAATATCTGCCATAAACAAAAAATTCATTGAAATTACAACAACATTTAAAGAACACACAACCGACACAATTAACGAAATTTTAAATAACTTCACATTAATAACCATTTATATTACACTAACAAAAATAGAACAGTACAACAACACTCATAAAATATTTAAGTTAGAAAATTTATATATGTATGATAAAATGTGTAATTCGTCAATTGATGATTTTATAAAGTCGTTTTATTTATCTACGTTAATAAGTGAAGACTCCGTAAATAAGCTAATCAATATTATTAGACAATATCAATTTTTGATATTTATGTCTGCTGATCAGTATATATCATTGTCTAATGTGCTATTTGAAGGACAGTATCATAATAAACTTTCTCCCGAAAAAATATATAAAAAATTTCAAGATAAAAAAATCACAGAAGTTTCGTTTTTGAGATCACTTGTTACATCATCTGATATGTTTACGTTTATTAAAGGTTCGTCGAAAATAACAAATGTTTTTACTATTCCTAAAATCGTATCAAAAAGATACAATGCTTATATAATAAAAGATATGAGTGATGTCGCGATTGACAAATTACATATTAACGGCCGTGAAAATATTACCAATGATGTTGAAACTACATATGAATATTCATATTCTATAAACCCAACTCAAATTTCTCAATTATCTCATGTACAAATTAACATCGAAAGAAATCCGGAAGACATATACAAACAAGTTAGGATTGACGGAATAAATTGTGATATATTCGTTCAATATTACGAGCATGTGTCATTTTGTATTAATTCTAATATGTTTTACATGAATGATTCTCATGCTGGCTTTATGAAAGTGTCTTCTAAGTTTAAACCTAAATCAATATCAGTTCATACATGTAATATTAAAAATAATCCAAATGGCTCAGATAATTTAGATAATTTAGACGATTCAGATAATTTAGATGATTATATTATTAAAGACAGCAAACTATCTACCGATGTAATTCGTCCAATAAATACATATCAAAACATAATTGATTTCGATAAAATAAACTATAACTTGATTAATGGTACAATAGACGAAATGTCTAGCAATATATATCCATTTTATTCATTTCATTTGGGATATCAATACACGGTGGACGAAATATCAAAAAAACCCATGATGGGACAACATATAACTAACTATACAAGCGAGTCTTTTACGTTATATAACTGTTTAGATACAATGAGATATTATAAAGATCAATATGTTAAATTGTTAGAAAATATATCAGGTATTGCAGAATTGCCATTACATGTACAAAAATTTTTAGATTATGTACATATATTTATTGGATCTGGCGACAAGGGAGATATATATTTAAATGTTATGCGTGATATATACACAATGGGAGATATAACCATTGAAACATATGATGAATTTGCATTGCGAGAAGCACAAAAATATAAAAATATGGGTTATAATGAAGGAAATCAAATTAGAATAAATGATATTACATTTAATCAACGTGCATTTGATGATGTGACTGATGTTTATAGCATAAATTTGGACAAAGCCGATAAAGATCAAGAAGAATTGGAAGATCAAATTATTCAAATAAGCAACAACGACAAAATAAAATATATCGATGGTGAAATTTATTATAACAATCACAAAATGATAAAATCCGATTTAGAATTTTCATCATATGTGCGAAATGCAAACAGTAAGAATGCAATATTTTTAAATAATTTAGAATATTATGTATCTAACATTAATAAATTTATTGTATGTGTTGATGAAAATATGAGTTCTGGACTCATTGTATTTCCTAAGATGGATATTGAATATTTAAATGAATTATTATATGATAGTCCATGGGCAAATATTAAATCTGAATCTTCTGAATATGCGTCCTTTAGTCAGGTCAATGGTTGTGATAAATTAATGTGGGTAAAATTTACTAATGATCATATGTGTGGAATCATTCCAAAAATGGACGATATTAAGACATTTATAGTATTTTGTAAATATTTATTGCTTGAAGGAAAGTGCGATTTATTTAATTTGTTAATTCCGCAATTGGTAAGTGCTCATCATTCTCTTCCGCAAAATGACACATATAGATCGTTTATAGAGTTTATCCTTGATAGTTCTTATGTTACGTCACCATATAAATATTTTACATTGAATAAATTAAACAAATTGATAACAGGAGATTATGGTAAGTTTTACATTGAGCTGCATAAAAGATCGGAATATTACGATGATCGTTACGTTAATTTGCAGCCAATTTATATAAATATATCGACTCCTGATTTATCATGTTATGAAATGTGGATACGTGAAATAAATATTTTAATCACTTCAAATTCGTTAACAAAAAAATCTACATTATCATTGATCAAAAACATTTTAAAAAAATACTCTTTTGATGATGTGTTGATAGATATTAAACATGTATTTCAATATGCAGATGTATTAACATATATTGCTGAAAATTATAATTATTTAATTAATGGACTACAACGTGCTATATTACAAAAACTATATGTTAAATTATCTAACAAAGATTTGGAAGATATTGAGATTATTGGCAACATAAAATATTTTTTATTGCCAACATTTGATCATGTTGAAAACGATCGCACAGAAAATATTGAGTTATTGGGTGCTTTAAAAATATTCGAAATAATATCAGGAACATTTATAGATCGTGATCAATATGCTTTCATAGTTAACATGATTAACGATGAAAAATGTGCCATGTATAATGTTTATGAATTATTAATGGGTAGAGGTAAAACATCCATTATTATTCCTTCCATTATATTTTCGTACATTTTGAATAATAGATATGATAATCTTATAAATTGTTTACCGACGCATTTATTGAGGCAAAGTTATTTAATAATGGAACGTTTTTTACCATATTTTGTGAATGGATTTATGGCTAATATTCATATTAATAGAGATGTTAATACCAGCAATAATTTTTCGACGTTGATAAATCTAAACTCAACCAAATTATTGTTTGTAAATGACACAGGACTCAAATCGCATATTCTTACAACGCAAGAACAATTTGCAAACAACGAGTTATTTTCAGAGCAATCAATGAATGATGTAGATGAAGAAGTAGCTAATGAAGATGTCGTAGATGTTGTGGATGTTGTAGATGTAGTAGATGTAGTAGATGTTGTAGATGTAGTAGATGTTGTAGATGTAGTAGATGTAGTAGATGAGGAAGCAGCTAATAATACACAACACGGAGGTGGTAATAAAAGTCATTCCAAGTTAGATCAGTTAAACATATTGAACAAAAAATTAAACGCAATTTCAATAAATGAATTGGAACAGTTAGAAATTAAAAATAAAAAAAAAAGATGTGATGATCATGGAATTGCTATGTCTGATATTACCAATAAAAAACTTAAGTATGATACTTTGCTTATTTTGGATGAATTTGATTCTTTAGTTGACCCAAGCAAGTCAGATTTGAATTATCCAATTGGAGCCGATTCACATATGGAAAATCACGAGCTATTGTCAAATATAATATTCATAATAACTCGAGAGTTATTTGAAAAATACAATGATTTTATGATTTATTCAGACAAAACAAACGCAAAATTAAATAAAATAATTATCAAAAAAATATTAAAACAGTTCAATAAAAGCACTAATAGTACAATTAAGAGAATATATGAAAATATGTGCGCAAAATTTTCAACTAAAAAAATAAATGAGTTTGAATATGATAATACTGCTCAATTAAAATCAGAATTGACAAATTATACTACGAAAACTAATAAAATCAAAGAATCCAGTCAGACATCACAAAGTGGGGGAAGTATCGAGTCACTCATAATGTATTATTTACGAGAAATATATAAAATATATACGTCTGCTTTGGAAATGTTATTGGATAAAGATTTTGGGTGGGATAAAGACGATATTAATTTAGATCCATATATCGCAATACCATATACTGCACAAAATACGCCATCCACCGGATCGCATTTTTCAGATTCTATACTAACCAGTATATTAACGTGTATCACATATTTTGCAAAAAAAATTAGAAAGATAGATTGTGATAAAATAATTACGTACGTGAAAAAATTGGCAAAAAATGTCAACATCGAACACATCAAAACAACGAAAAAATTAGATGACAAATTTATACAGTTGTTAATGATGGATAATACGCCTGAGTTATGCAATCATATAAATAAAATTCGTAACGAAAATTATGATCAATTTGTTTCATATATGGAACTTTATTTATTGGAAATAGTTTTTGTAAAATATATTAAAATAAATCCAAATATATTGAGTTGTTCGTTTATTGACGTAATTGACCCAAATTTTATTGCTAACAAATTTGCTTTATCTGGAACCGTAAATATATTATTGCCTGAATTTAGATGTAATGACAATAAATATATATTAAAAAATATAATTCATGATGATATTACATCAATATTAATAAATAATGCGTTACTTGGATCTAATATTTTGAAAGAAACAAGTAAAATATATGTGTTGGATACATATGAATATAATGAATTAATTATTGATAACATTTTAAAAAATTCAGAACTATCCAGATTGTTTTCAAAGTTAGTCAATATCGTTGATGTGTCAAAAGATGAAATAATTGCTTCAAGTGAGTGTATTTTTTTAATTAAGATTTTTCACATATTTTCAACATACAACGTAATGATTGATGTCGGATCATATTTAAGAAATTATTCAAGTAGCAGTTTTTGTGAAATTGTTTCTAATTTATTTAATGACCACATTATAATATTTTATTCAGAAAATGACGAAGTCGTTATAATGCGACATGGAATAAAAATAGAAAATTATGATATGTCATCATTAAAATATGAAAATAATTATAAAATTTATTTCGATCAAAAACATACAATAGGAACTGATTTAGATATTAACTCTTCTGCTAGAAGCATTACTCTAATTAATAATAAAAATACTTATACGGAAATAGCTCAAGGAATTTATAGAATGAGAGAGATAAATTATTATCAACATAACGATTTTTTAATAAAATATGAAGTTGATGATATTTATAAATTTATAGAAGGAATCAAAGATAAAGAAAATAATGTATTACTCAATAAAACAGGTAAATATCGTCAGCAATATATATTATGCTTAATACGGCAATATTTGGACTACAAAATAAAAGGATATGCATATAATTTTTTTAATCCAACAAGTGAAATTAGCGATATCATTTTTCAAGATGATGAATTCAATCATAACTATAGATATATGCATTTTATACGACTGGTAAACAATTATACCTCTCAGCCAGAATTACCAACATCCGAAATTCATACAAAAATATTGAGAGAAATTACTGAAATTTTGGATAAATTAGATCTCAGTAAAAATGATATTGAAAAAAGCGATATGTTATCCGTACAAATAAATAGCAATGTTGATCGAGAATTATTAACTAGTGTAAACATTGAATATAATACCAGCCGAAAAAATGTAGATAAGTTTAATATTATTGTTACTAAATATGACTCAATATTAAAATTACCAATGAACAATCTCACACAACAACAACCACTTCATTTATCACAACAAAAAACGTCACATACTATTTCATCAATCGCTATGATTAATCTATTACAAGAAATAGATGCTGTGTTATCGTTACGTACATATTATTCATTACATAACACAATAAATAAATCTGTAAAGGAACGTGATTTATTTTATCTTATTACAAAAAATGACAAAACGATGATACTTACTTCAGTAGATGTATCACAAATGACAATATATGGAGTCGATATGGATATATTACCAACAAAAAATCAAGTAACAAATTTCGGAAGTTCATTTATTTCAGATGTGTTGTTATTTATGCAATTTAATGTGCCTCCTGATAATCAAATAGATAAATTATTATTAAACGAACAACTTGTATCAATAATTCCAATAATAAAAAAGCATTTTAAATCGTATTACGAATATAATATTGCGCAAGAGCATGCAAACTTTTATAAAAATTTTTTATCATATAAAAAACCATAATTAATTACTTACATATGTGACATTTGTAGTATTTTACATTATAATAATATTTGATTTACCTTACATTATTATAATTTATGTTGTTGAATAATATAAACAACAATGTTAAATTTTGATAAATACGGCAAAATGAACGTATTAATAGTTATGTTATTAATATTTCTTGTGTGGAATTTGGTAAAGCCAACAAGAGAAACATTTACTTCCTCAAATAACAAAAAATATGTAATGTCAGTAGTTGCTATTTTTAAAAATGAGCACGAATATATGGAAGAATGGTTAGAACATCATGTGGCCCAAGGATTTGATCATTTTTATTTATACTGCAATGATCCTAAAAAAGACAACTACCCATATTTTGAAAAATATAAAGATAAAATTACATTGATAGATTGGGTTTCTGCCAAAAATAACGGATGGTTTTCAATTCAAAAACAAGCATATTTGGATTGCGTAAGCAAATATGCAGATAATACGCAATTTTTAGCGTTACTTGATCTCGATGAATTTATGACGCCTACCTCAGATGATATGACAATAAGAAGTTACATCGAAAGTCTTAAATCAAAATGGGATACTATTAAAACATTTAAAATTAGAAGATATAATATTGGATCTGGCGGTCATTTATATAAACCTGACGGATCTCTGCGTGATAATTACAAAACAAAAGAAAAAAAATGCTCCAGTTATAAAACAATGGCAAATACTGACTATATTAATAAAGCTATTTCATTTGGTGTTCATGATTTTGCATATATAAAAAAAACTGGAAAAATTTACAATGATCATTTTCATTACAAACTTCGCACAGAGTATCCTACCGCATGTGATGATAATTATGAAAATGAAATTCCTATTGTAATCAATCATTATTATTTTAAGTCATATGAAGAATATATGCAAAGATGTAAAACGTGGAAAAATGGCGGAGTTAATCCAATTGGATATAGAAAACAATGCACTGCCAGATTTGTAGTGGCCGATCCTGATAAATTTAAACCAACAATGGAAGAAATATCTGAAATTAAAGAAAAAATAGGATTTGAAGAAGAATAATAATCCAGCTAATATTGAAGAATAACAAATTAACTAATATTTAAGAACGATAGCTAACCAATTTATCAAAATTTAATTTTAATAATTTAAAATTTAATTTTGATAATTTAAAATGCGTTTGCTATTATTATATCTTTTCATACTATAAGTTATTATAATATGATACATTTTGCATGTGTGGCTACAGAGAGTAAGTTGTATTTTCCATATTTAAAACAGTTACTTCCAGATCTAAAAGTATTGGGTTTTAATACGAAATGGAAAGGATTTATAATGAAATATGAATTATTAACAGAACATTTAAAAACGTTGGATGATGAGGATATTATATGCTTTGTTGATGCATATGATCTTCTTCCGACAAAAAATATAGGAACCCTTGAAACAAAATTTATTGAATTTTCTAAAACTCATCCCAACGTAAAAATGATAGTTGGTCATGATCAAGCAAGCAATTTTCTTCACGAACTTATGGAAGAATATGTATTTGGAACAATTGAAGGGGACAGAATTAACAGCGGTCAATTTATTGGTTATGTTAAAAACATAAAAGTGATTGTGTCGAGTATTTTAAATAATACAAAAATATTTAGAACAGATCAAATGGAACTAACAAAATATATTAAAAATCATTATGATGATTTTCACATTGATAAAGAAAAATATTTTTTTCATGTTGCAACAAATCCAATGCAACAATCAATAAATGCCAACACCGACGCATGTTTTATTCATGCAAATGGCAATGGACTCCTTGAAGACTTTTTGTACGTGCATCACGGAATTGAAATTGATCGCATGCACAGACTTTATAATTTTGTTGAAAATTTCAAAGGAGTTGTCAGAAAAATTAATATATACAAAAATTATTTATTTACTTCACACAATTTTTCTCGACTTGGAAATGACATTGTGCAATACATAATAACTTTTGTATTTTTGCTAGTTAAAATGATTAAATGTGCATTAAATATTGAACAAATAGAAAATTAATTAAAAATTATCATTATTTTATTTATTACCTTATCACTTTATTTTTTATTTATAATGTGTATTTGTTATTTGTTGTTTGTTATTTGTAATGTGAGTAAACTGCCATATCTGAAACATATGTTACAAATACCAAACCGACTATCCATGCCAAATTTTTCATAATTTCTTCAGTTGATATTCCTAACTTGTGTCCGTATACAATAGTTATTAATATGCCAAAAATATATGAGTATTGAATTCCTTTATTTATGTCAGGTGTTGATAATATTATTAGCAAAAATATAAATTGCAACATAAACTGAGATAAAAATGCTTTTTTGCTAACTTCATATGCGTCTTTATTATCGTTTTGCTTTTCTGCAAAATAAATAGAATATGCGTCTGATAATGGATCCGCTATAATCATTGCTAATATTGCGCCAATTATCCCAACCTTATCAACTTTAGTTGCTTTTAATCCAGTCATTAATGATAACATTGTTATTACTCCATTTGTTATTCCAAACATTTGTCCATCTTTCATAGTTATTATATGGTTGTTTATAGTATTTAATTGCTATTATTTAATTGTTGTTATTTAGTTATTATTTAATTGTTATTATTCAGTTATTATTTAATTGTTATTATTAAATTATAAACATATGATGTAAATTATGAATGATTTAGTTGATTTTAATTTATTGACAACCATCTACAGTTGGCTGCTTTAATATCCTCTCCATATTAATTGATATGCATCAATTTTATCATTTAAACCGTCGTATTCTTTAAGGCCCAGGTTTATCATTTTTACAGTGTCTGTTGTATTTTTAATTGTTTTTGTAGTTCCTGTATAGTCACCATTGGACCATACAGTAATTTCCCAACCTCTGAATAATAACAATATATTCCATGCGTCATTTGCCCAATTGCGATATTTTTCACCTTCAGCAAGAGACCATTTTCCTTCTTCGAGCAGATATGTTGATCCACGACCATCAACTGCATAACCTCCAATTTTAAGCCATGCCGTTAATCTCGAAGTATTACCTATTCCATGTTGATTATGCTTTGCTATTTCACCATTTACGCTGATTTTTTTGTCAAAATAAAAAGATGGTCTATCTGATTGTATACGAAACCAATTAGTGTCTTGCATTCCTATATATCCATTTCCATGTTGATTTTTCATATTGAGCATGTCTTTGTTATTGCTTAACACTAATTTTCCCATATTTATATCTTTTCCTACAGCTATACTTTTATCAGTTGTCAGTTCACCTTGTAAATGAGTTGGTCCGGTAACAACTAATTCAGATGCCAACAATTTTCCATTATTATACATGCTCGTCAAGTTATTAATTGCCTCTGTGTTTTCGACAGTTAAGTTCTCTTGTTTAGTATTTTTTTCATATATTAAATATAAAATAATTAACCCTATTAAAATCAAACATACTCTATTTAATTCCATTTATATTATTATATTATATATCAATATTTAAAATATTATATGACAATATTTAAAAATTGCGTTACAATTATATATTTTGCTAATTAATAGTATCAGTAGCTAACAATGTCAGTACTTGCTGCAGTTCTGTCTGATTTTCTATCAGCGTCATTATTATCATTTAATACATACACTTTTTTTTTATTTGTTGATTTTGATGAGTTTTTTGTAAATATATTAAAAAAATTTTCAATTATGGTTTTACCAGTTGATTTTTTATTTAATTCTCGTTGTCTGATTTCTTCAATACGATTCAAATATCGTTTCATATTCTCTTCTTCTTCCTTAATTTCTTTTAGCGAGTTGTCCCATTGTTCTGTTGTTTTTACGTACTCTGGTGATGGATCATTCTCAAAATACCACGGTCTGACATCGTTTGTCGTCCACACTTTTTTTTCAGCATTCCATTTCCATGCATTGTTGTCTGATAACCATTTAAAATTTAACGTATTTTCTTTATTATAATCACCCATACTCCAAAATTGAGATATGTCTCGATGTTGTCCATAATTTACGCATGATGATATTGTAGTCTCATCGGGTGGTAATAATTGCAAAACAAATAAGCATTTTTTGTAAGTGTTAGCGTTACGATCGTAATTTATATGTGTCACAACATGAAATATATCAAATTGCAATAAATTATTCTCGCCTCTTATCACATTTAATAATGTTTCCATTTCTCCTTTAAACTGATCGCGTGATTTTATTGCAACAGTTTTTAAATTTTTATGTTTTTGTTTTAACGATCTATCAATTTGCGGTTTTGTTATTCTATGTAGACTACTTATTATATTTGCAGTTCCATATGTGTCCATTATTGCTCTCAATGCATCATAATCTTTGCATGGTAATTCACTTATTAACTCTATCGCTACAAATCTAACATCTTGCTCATGTGAATATGATTGTTTATATATTTGTTCAAGTAGTAACTTGTTTTTTGTTAGGTATTTTTTGTATTTTTTTTCGTGATAAATTTGATTTTCATAAACTGGATCAGAATTAATATCGTTATATATCATACAATATAATCACATTATTTAAAAACAAATTAATACAGTAATATATGTCCTTTATTGTTAAATATATTAAAAACTTATTTTCCAGTCAATCAAACTCGGTAGATAATGATCAATCAAATTCAGTAGATAATGATCAATCAAACTCGGTAAATAATGATCAATCAAATTCAGTAGATAATGATCAATCAAACTCGGTAAATAATGATAAATTAAATTCAGTAGATAATGATCAATCAAACTCGGTAAATAATGATCAATCAAATTCAGTAGACATTAAAAATGCTGATAATAGTTACGGTAGTGAAAACGATAGTGAAAATGATAGTGATAGTGATAATAATAATGATATTAATGAATATAAAAATGAATATAAAAATGAATATAAAGAAGACCGTATTCCACGTTGTAACACTACAAGATATTTTAAATTAAATAATAACATACAAAAAAATGGATCAGAAAAAACTCTTGCAAATAACGAATTGGGCAGATTTTGCGGACAAACTCCAAAACAAGCAGCCAACAAAGCATTTTCACAAATAATAAGAAAATATAATTGTGATGATGTCGATCAATGTGATGATGTCACTTTTGCAGTTAGCGAATGCACAAGAGGATCAACTAAAAAAACATATCACTACAATGGAAAAAGAGTGAAACTCGAGCAGCCTGTTACTTATATGGTGGGTGATAAAAAAATACAGTGCAATCATTCAAATGTAATAAAAAAAGTCATTTGCGATCCAGCGAATAATAATAACGCATTACACGAATCTACGGAAATTTCTCTAGATAACGCATAATTAAAAACTTTTCAATTTTTAAAATTTGAGTTGTGAATTATTAAATTTAACATTAATAATTTGACATGACATTTTATAAGTAAAAATATAAGATGGATAATTTGCTAGATAATGCATTAAATAATATTACAGATTTTGTTGCAATAGTTGACATAAATTTCATTTATACGTACATCAACAAATCATACGATAAAGAATTTACAAAACTATATGAAAAATCTGTTCATGTTGGAGATGATGTATCAAATGTTTTAATTGATTTTCCAATTGAACAAAATAAACTCACATCATTGTGGACAAGAGCTCTCAGTGGAGATATTTTTTCAATCACCGAAAAATTCAAAACCGAATTATATAAAATTTCGTACACAAACGTAAAAAACGAAAACAATGAAATAATTGGTGCAATGAGTATATCAAAAAATATAACAATTGACGATTATAATAATAAACAGCTAGAACGAATTTTAAAAAATAAAACTGACTTTGCAAATAAATTTAATCATGAAATAAAAACTCCAATAAATCTGGTTACCGGATTTTCACAGCTATTGCAACTTACAACAAACAACCAAAATATAGCAAGATATTCAAAAAATATTTTTAAATCATCAAGTCATATATTGAATTTAATGAACAATACATCATTTTTTGATCAACTAAAAAATAATAATGTTTTATTTATACCTGAAAATGTAGACATTAATAGCATCATAAGAGAAACTATAAATGATTTTACTGAAATATCTACGAAAAATAATGTAAACATCACTGTTGATTGCGATATTGCCAATGAAATGTTCATTATTTCAGATTGTCGGTATGTAAAACAAATTCTGTCGATTCTATTGTCAAACGCAATAAAATATAACAAATATAATGGAATTGTCACAATAAAAAAATTAATTAAAAATAATGTTGTTACTGTTTTTATTATCAATACAGGAAAAGGTATACATCCAGATAAAATAAATTCTATTTATGAACCGTTCAATAAATTACAACCCGGTAAAACCGATGGAACTGGCTTAAGTTTGGCAATTGTTAAAAATATGTGTTCATGTATGAATATCGAGCTAAATAATTCTAGCATTGTTGACATAGGAAGTACTTTTAGTGTTGGTTTCAACATGTCAACATTGTATGAAACCACAATACATAATTCGTATGCTGCTAATATTTTATGTTTTCATAACGATAATTTTACATCGCACATATTAAATCAATTGTTAAATTTATATGTTCCTGATTCTCATGTTATAATTGACAATACATCAAGTAACAACATTGAATCAATACAGTTAATTAATCCAAACATTGTGTTTATTAATTCAAATATGTCAAAGATTGTGAACTTAATAAAAACAAATAGTGAAACTTCAAATATAAAAATTGTTGTGATACTTGAAAATGCTGACGATAATATATACGCAATATGTGAGAATTTAGGCGTTTATTATATGACTAAACCGATAGTTATGAAA
>Ga0257127_1000892_pt1 | contig 23287 bp, 31 predicted proteins | sample SI060_135mmetaG_FD_190152 | JGI IMG/M metagenome (GOLD analysis project Ga0257127, IMG submission 190152) | Marine microbial communities from Saanich Inlet, British Columbia, Canada - SI060_135m | ecosystem: Environmental > Aquatic > Marine > Inlet | place: Canada: British Columbia | collected... | reverse complement strand
TCTTTCTTCGGGTGTAATTTGAGGCATATTTTGTTGTTGAGTATTTCCCACATTTTGACTTCCATTATTAATATCATTAATAATTGAATCAACCATTGAATTTTCTTGATCATTTAAATCATCATTTAAATTTTGCATTAATGAGTCAATTTGTGTTCCAGCCATTTTTGAATACATATTATTTTTTTTTCATATATATTAAACGTGATTATTAAATATCAACAATACATGGTTCAAATAAACATTGATTGGATATAAAATATCCAATATAAATACCAATTATAATTGTTATAATACTTTTCATACACAAAATTACATTATTCATTTATATTACTTGATTATTTTTTTTTTTAGAATTATATTATTATCACTTGTAATAAATAAATATCCAATTGTTATTCCAATTGTTAAAAATAATAATTTAATATTATCAATCATTTATATTATATTATATTATTTATTTTCAAAAAAATCAGCATCAATAGGAATAGGCTCATCTGATGAATAATAATCAATTAAATATAAATAAGTATTTTTTGTATAACCCCTTAAAGAAGGACTATATGAATCCATCATTTTATCATTTATAGCATGATACATTTTAGGACAATTCATATATGATTCTTTAAAATTTGAAAAAGTATATAAACATATACTCAATATTAACAGTAAACATAATTCTTTCATATTTATATAAAATATAATAAATTATAATCATGGAATGTTCAAATATGGATTTAATCTTGGATTTAATGCCAGAAGAAAATATAGCCTTTGATGTAATTGAAAGTGGAAAAACAAATGAATATTACCAGGGTCAAGCAGAACATATCTTAAAACATATTGATACAAATGAACATTATTTTCATTTCATATCAACTATCTTAAAAAATTATCATATATTATCAGATGAACAAAAACAAAAAATTATTAAACAATTAAATATTCCTCCTGTAATCAAAGAAAAAATTGTTATTAAAGAAAAAATTGTTTATAAACAAGCAAAAAAAGTTAACTTAAATACATATGATGATTATTAATTATCTTCTTCATCTGATATCAACATAAAATCTGTTAGGGGTTTTGTAATTCTCCGTTTCTTTTTTTTAGATTGATCAACTCTTTCTTTTAATACTTGTAAATTACCAGGTTGTTTATAATATTCCAAATCTTTCGAAAATTTTAAAATATCTACAACCATACTTGACCACCATCCTTTATCTCTTTTAACCAATGTCGTTTCATATCTTATAATTTTCCACCATTTAATTTCATGAATATTTTCTTGATCTTGTTTTGTAATCCATTCCTGATACCATTCATTTGATTGATTAAATGGACAATATACATAAGATAATTTTTCATCTTTTTTATAAGTTATCGTGACACCTTTTGGATAATTTAAATGTGTACGATAATCAACATTTGTATTATCATTTTCATTAATAAATATATCTTTACAATATTCTTCATATGATTCATATTCTTCTAATTTAACCTGAAAGAAATCACATTCATCTAAATCACATACTTCCAATTGTCCCTGCATCTGCATCCAATAATGTTCGGGAACCGATTTTGTAAATTTCCGTTTCGGAGGACACTTTATTTCAACCATTCTTGAAACATAATCATCATTTCCTTTATCACATATTCCATCGGGTGAAGCACCAAAACATGCGAATTCGGGATGAGGAACTAATCCAAAATCTAATACTTTTACATTATATAGTTCTTCATAAAATTGAATCGCCACATCTTCATATTTTATACCGTGTTCTGTAATAGGATTCGGTTCAAATGGTTTTTGAACAATTTTATCATGAATTAATTCATCTCGCGATGTAAAATGACATTTATCCAAAGCAGATGCCAATGAGCTAGCCGTTAGACACTTTTTCCTTAGAGCATACCATTCAGGTGATCGTTGCTCAGGTAATTCTAATTGTTTTAATTTTTCTAGTTTTATCTCTCTTATATTAATATGTTTTTTTCGTTCTAAATATTTATCTACTAAATGTTTAATCACATATTTTTGTGATGTATTTTCAACTGTATATATATTATATAATTCATTAATTATATAATTATAATTATCATACAAACTATCTACTGTATCATAATTATAGTTAAGATATTCATTGATATCATTTATATTTATATCCATCGTCTATAGCTTATATATTATGATAGTTAATGTTTTAAATATTAAAATTATCAAATTTGAAATAATTATAGTAATTATTTAATACTAATTACGATTAAGTATATTAACAAAATGAATAAATGTTGCTGTATTTGTGAAAAAAATATGAATGAAGAAAAGAAACCATGGATGATATTAAACCATGAATATAATAATCAGAAGGTAACCTATTGCTGTTCTTATATTTGTAGTAAACGTATCGAACATGTGGTTGGAAAGTATTATTCCCATAAAGTTATCAATAAAGAAGATTTTAATATGTTATTCCCGATTCTCAATGATAAAAACGAAACTGATAATTTTAATCTGGATATTGATTATGAAACAATACAAGATGAAATTGATGAAGAAGAACGAATTTTTAAAATGGAAGAAGAATTTTATGATTCATGTGATGGATATTCAAGTGAGGAATTTTATGAATAATATTTTATTAGTTTACATTATAAAATGAATGAATTACAAGGTAATGATTGTTATCGTGTTCTTGATAATGAACAATTAATTCTTTTTTATTTTACAGCTAGTTGGTGTGGTCCCTGTCAAAAAATATATCCTCATATATTAGAGATTATAAAACAAATTGACTCAAATAAATTACAAATTTATAAAATTGATATTGATCATGATGATAATCAAGAATTATGTGAAAAATGTCAAATAAAATCTGTGCCAACTTTTTTATTATTTAAAAAAAGAGATTGTATCGGGCAATGTAAAGGGGCAAATATACAAAATGTAATTAAATTATTAAATAATCATTTATCATAAAATAAATATAATTAAAGATTTATTACGAATTATATAGTAAAATGTCAGAAGAAAAAACTATAGAAAAACTGTCCTTTGATGATCTCAATTTAAAGGAAAACCTTTTAAGGGGTATTTATTCTTATGGATTTGAAAATCCATCACAAATTCAATATAAATCAGTTCCTCATTTATCGAATGGAAAAGATTTAATCGCACAAGCACAATCTGGTACAGGAAAAACAGGTGCTTTTTCCATTGGTTGTTTAAATAAAATTAATGAAGAAGAAAAAAGCACACAAATGATTATTATCAGTCCGACTCATGAATTAGTTAATCAAACATATAATGTTATTCATGAACTTAGTAAATATATGGATGTATCTATTATGAAAGTCATGGGTGGAACAAGTGTTTATGAATGTCAAAGAGAACTTTCAAAATCTCCTCAAATTATTGTAGGTTCACCTGGAAGAGTCTTAGATATGATTCAGAAACAATGTTTATTTACAGATAAAGTTAAAACATTAGTATTTGATGAAGCAGATGAAATATTATCATATGGGTTTAAAGATACTATTTACAATATTATTCAATTTATTTCTAAAGATACACAAATATGTTTATTCAGTGCAACAATGCCACCTGAAATCCTCGAATTAAGTAATAGTTTTTTAAGAGAACCTGAACAAGTTCTTGTTAATAAAGAAGAATTAACCCTCGAGGGTATTGTTCAATTTTATGTAAATATTAAATTTGATGATTGGAAATATGATGTATTAACCGATCTATATGATACAATTAATATTTCTCAATGTATTATTTATGTAAATTATAAAAATAAATTAATGAAAATTTATAATGAACTCATGAAAGATAATTTCCCGGTTGGATATATCCATGGTGAATTATCCTCACAGGAAAGATCAAACACAATGAATGAATTTAAAAGTGGTAAAACACGAATTTTGTTAACAACTGATTTACTATCTCGAGGAATTGATATTCAACAATTATCATTAGTTATTAATTATGATATCCCAAAATCAAAAGAAACATATATTCATCGTATTGGACGAAGTGGGCGTTATGGACGCAAAGGTGTCGCTATTAATTTAATTACAGATAATGATGTTCCTCATATGAAAGAAATTGAATCATTTTATGAAACAGAAGTTAAGGAAATGCCTCAAAATATTGCTGATTTTTTAAGTGTTTAACCCGTTTCGAATTTAAAATGACTCTATTTTAATTTCATTCCTATACCAATTCCAAAAAAAAACAATGCCCAAGTTTCATGATTATTTATATCTTTTATTTGTACAAATTTATCCAAAATACTAAATCCTTTATCTTTCCTATGTTTTTTGTAATGATGTAAAATTATTAAAATACCAATATAAAATGGAATATTTCCTATTTGTTTTTTCATTTATATAATATTAGAAAATAAATAGGTCCATTTTAAATACGAAAAGGGTTAAATGAATTTAATTATATATATATATATAATAATTAGAAGTATTTAAAAATAATAATGCGTATATATGATAATATTAATTTTTTTTGTAATATTAAATGGATAATTTAAATTTAGATTTTGATAATGAACAACGAAAAATAAATTTAGATGAAATAAATACGGATACGGTTCTTAATATAAAACAAGATACAACTATGATGGGTGTTGAACTATTAGCGAATACTAAAAATAGTTCTATGAATTCAGAACCATCATTAAATGTTGTAAATGATATCACTGGAGGTAATTCAAGTAATGAAAATACACCTAAAATAAATAAAGAAGAACATAATTTTTTTGATGAAAGTACAAAACCCATTAATATTTCCATGGATGATATACCTCAACAAGCACCACAAGAAGATCCATTATTAAATTCAACAAAAGGTGCTGAAAGTGGTGAATTCAAATCAATTCATCAAATGAATGCTCAAGAAATTAAAAATGAAAAGATTGATTTAATTTATAAGTTTAAGAAACTTGAAGGTCAAGGTATCCGGACAACAATGAATTATAATATGAATTCACAACTGGAAGACATGAGAAATGAATATATTAAATTAAAAAAACAACGTGAAGTTGATAATTCGATTAAGTTTCAAAGAAAAGCAATGATGGCTTTAATTACAGGTGTTGAATATTTAAATGGTCGTTTTGATCCATTTGATATTAAACTTGATGGTTGGTCTGAATCAATCAATGAAAACATTACTGATTATGATGAAGTTTTTGAAGAATTAGCTGAAAAATATGGTGGTAAATCTGAGATGGCCCCCGAATTAAAATTATTAATGATGGTCGGTGGAAGTGCTTTTATGTTTCATTTAACTAATACGATGTTTAAATCATCCATTCCTGGAATGGATGATATTATGAGACAAAATCCAGATTTAATGAAACAATTTGCTCAGGCAGCGGTTGGATCTATTGGAAAACAAGTTCCTCCTCAACAAAATAATATGGGGTCAATGCCTCAACAAAGACAAGGTCCTCCACCCATGAGACAAGATATTCCTCAACCATCCTCTCGAATGGATATGTCGGGTCCAGGTGGTATTGATGAATTAATTCATCAAATGAATTTACAACCGAATAATATTCCTGATTTGGATAATATTTCTTTAATGAGTGGTGATACAGGGAGATTAAGTAATCAAAGTGGAAGAGGTGGGATTACTTTGAATTTATAATTTATTTTTAACATCTTGTAAAATTTCAATTGCATCTTGTAATTTTTTATCATTATTTACTTTTTCATCAATAACTTCATCATTATTTTCTTCTCTGGGTATTAATGATAAATCACTATTTTCATTAAATAATTCAGATATTAATAATACAAACATAACGGTTAAAACAAATGAAGATATAATATCTCTTGTTGCCATGAAAAATACACCAAAAATAAATAATCTTCGTAATAATTTATTATTAATCATTTTTTTTTGTGAATCACTTAATTCTGTTATAATAAATCTAGATCCTAAATTAACAGCGATCATCATCGTTCCAATAAAGTATTTACTTTCATTTAAATTTCCTGTTAAATTTGTAATTGAATTTAATAATGACATGTATATAAATACAATTTATAAAAATATTAAAAAAAAAATAATTATTTTAAAATTTATTAAGGGCCACCGCTCAGGGACATAATGGACCAACACAGTTAACAAACTGCCTGGTTGGATTGGGTTGCTCCTTGTTAGGGGGGTGCTGGATAGTAACAGCCTGTGGTTCATCCGGCTGTATGATGGCCCCAGTAAGAGGATCACCGATTAAATTCTGCTGAAAATCTCCAAAGCCTTAATGTGAGCCATCATTGTTTTTGCAATTATCGTTCCACCAATCTGGGTTATTAATATTGAAAATTGTCGCACGCGTTTCGTCGTTACTATATTTATCATAGATCTTTTGTTGGATGGGTCCGGGTAAACTTGCCATACAATCAGACCATGTATTAAGAGAACCACAAGCGCTGTGATTCTGCTCAACCCAGTTACTATTATCTTGACATTCCTCCTTTCCAGATCCAGCGTCAACAACAACATCTACAGCCCAACCTTCAACAGATTTACATCGGCATAAGCTGCTCCAGGATGTTCGAAAGAAATAACCAAGTAAAAACGCGATTAAACAATAAACCATTGTTTCATTTCTAACTTTCATTCCCATAACGTCCATATTTTATATATATATATATATTTTTTTTTGAGATTTATTAATTATAATAAAAAAGAAAAACTTTTTTCTTCTTTTAATTGGTTTTCTAGATTATCTAAAAATATTAAAAAATCCATCTAAAAAGCCATACTGTTTCTTTTCAATCATTTCATGAGAAGGCTCTATTTTATCATCGGATGTTTCAGTATCTATTTCCATATCTGTTCCCATATCTGTTTCTATGTCTGTTTCTATGTCTGTTTCCATATCTGTTTTCATGTCTGTTTCTATTTCTGTTTTCATGTCTGTTTCTATTTCTGTTTTCATGTCTGTTTTAGTTGAATTTAATATTTTATCACATAATTCACCACCTAAATAATCTTTTGAAAGTAATTCCTCCATGTCTGGTTCCTTTTTAATTGATTCATCATTTTTAATTATTTCACAAAGTATTTGTTTATTTTTTTCAGTTATTTCTTCAACTGATCCCGCAAATAAATCTCCACGAGTATCAAATACACATTTCATAGCCCCCCTGCAGCGTGAGTTTTTATAAAAATCGTCGTTAATGATGATTTTTTCTCCAGCCGAAAATGAATCACATTTTTCAGATTCAGGCATGTCAACCTGTTCTTTTTTCATAATTCGATAACAAGCATTCAACCGTGGGTTTTTTGTTCCGTTATTAATTGTATAATTTGGCTCATTATATAATAAGGAATTTACTAAACCCTGTGAACATTTTTTTTTTTTTAGATCATCACTACCTTCTACAAAATCATGACATTCTTTATATCCACTAAAGTTATTTTCATACTGTTTCGGAGATGAAAATCCTTCTAATTTTTTCTCTGAATACACCCTATTAAATTTAATATCTTTATCAATAAATTTTTTTATCGCTAATTTATGTAATTCACCTGATGAATCAAAATTCGAGTTTTTACATTCTATCATCCACGGACAAAACATGACAGAATCATCAACAAATCCTAACTCGCCACAATATTTCTTTAAATTAGGAAGTCCTTCATTACACAATTTATTAATATCTTTCTTTTTTTCTTTAAATTCATTATATATGAAATGATCTTCACAATTATGTCTATTATATCCATCTTCCACACAATGATTTATTCCTTTAATATTATTTGGATAATCTTTAAAAGAATCTGCGACGAAATTTTCACGTAATCCACATGAATGATTATTTTTTAATATATTTTTAAAAATATATCCTATAAAAAAGGATAGTAAACACAATATAATAAATTCTTTATTCATTAAATCCATTTATAATATATATATATATATTTATTTATTTATTTATTTGTTTCAAAAAAAAATATATTAATTATATTAATCATATATATGTCAAATTGGGGATGTTCATTGGATGATGCTTATAGTCAACAAACAATTAAAGTGAAAAAAAAGAAAAAATCAAAAATGATATCGCCAGATAAATTACAATTAGAAGATCTAGATTCAAAATTCAATCAATCCGGAATTCAACCGAATGATTCAATGAATTCAAGTGGTGCTGAATTAGCCGAAAGAGAAACCCAACAAGAAACAAAAGAAACAGTTCAACCAAAATCTTCTCCTTCTATGGTTGAAATAACTAATGATGAATATCTAGCCTTTAAAGAATATCAAAAACAAAGATATTTACAAGCGAAACAAAGGGTTTTTGAAGGATATCAAAATTTACAACAACCATTAAATAATTTTGATGATGATTTTAATGATGTTTTATTATTTGGTTTAACCGGTATTTTCTTTTTAATTTTTATTGATTATATCTACAAACTTGGTAAAAAATCCTATTAATTAAAATATTAAGTATTATTATATTAATGCTATCATATTATTTATTAGGTGTTTTAAAAATGACCATTTTTGGGTTTTTAAAATCAAATATATTTATCTTCTTTGAAGAAGAATTACATTCTTATTTAAAACAATTTTCATTTTTAGATGAAATTTCTCGTCCAGTTTTTATTGGAGGAATTGCTGCCGCTTTTGCAATCTTAGTTGCCTCTTATTTAAAACATCATTATTTTGCTCACCTAAATATGATAAGACATCCATTTGTTGATTTTATAGGTGTATTAATTGGAACTGTTATTGCGATTATATTCTATAATGTAATTATTAAACATACTCTTAAAAAAAATAAAGATAATAAAGAAATAAATGAATAATGTATTAAAATATTATAAATTTATTAGTTTAAGATAAGTATTTGTATTATGAAACTCATTTCTTTCACCTGTTAAAGTTTTATATAAATTTTTTAAGTGTTTTTTTTGAGATATGTTTCCTTTTTCATAACACTGGTCCATTAAATGATTAACTCCATTTACAATCTGATCATCTAATTCATTTCCATTCCATGTATTCCAATTATCTATATATTTACTTTCTAACGCATCATCCATAATTGATTCACATTGTAATTCATTTGTTGTCTTTTGTATCTCTTCTTTATCTTGCCTAGCTTTATATAAAGCCCATGCTCCTAAACACATACAATGGTATTTTCCTTTTCTTGTATCAGACCATGGACCCTGTCCAGTTGATTTAGAAAAATTATTGGTTTAATCTACATTCACACATATCTGATGGACACCTCCACTTGTTTCATCACAATATCCATTTTTATTCCATGATCCTCGTTGATCATTTTTATTATTTACTCTTCTACAAGGAACAAGAGTTTCCCCATATATATTTTTTAAACGATTATCATTATTATAAATATATAAATATAAAGAATATATTACACATACTCCTAAAATTGTTAATATAAGATATTGATAATTATATTGATTTTTTTTCATATATTATATTGATTTAAAAAAATATTTATAAGTTTCGTCCATATTTCATCCATAAAAATACACTTACAGTAAATCCTAATAAAAATCCAAACACACACTGATCAGGATGATCATTTAAAAATTGTCGAGTAACTAATGGACCTAAAAAAAAGGTTAACAAAGAGTAAAATACCATTGCACCAATTCTCTTATTGTTGCTCAAATGAACCATGTTTTATATTATAGATTATATTTTATTTTTGTATCAATGGTTTTTGATAAATAAAATAACCAATTATAATAAATTGGCAGATTTATCTCGCATTGATTGCATGTCATTTGAATTATAAATTAATCCACCCGATGGTTTGTATTCATCTATTAATTTATATTCACTTGTTTCTTTTTTTTTCCGTTCTTGTTTTAAATGTTGACTTGAAGTTGGTTTATTTACTTCCCATGAAATAAATACCCAATTGGGCTCGATATACATGATCTTAAATCCATTCTTTTTTAATGAATTTATAATATAATTTTTAAGATCATCTATATTGTATAATGGAACTCCAATAATAAATTCAGGTATATGAAAAAAACAATATGTTTTTTCCGATTTAGATGTATTTACAATTCGTTTATGAACTTGTTGTAATATTCCATCAAATTTTTCTAATCGTTTTATATTTTTTTCATGAGATGTTTTATATAAATCATTTATATTTAAAGAACTCATAATTTAAATAATATATAAAAAATATTTTTTATTAACAAAAATGATTATTGATACATTCATATTTTCAGGTGGTGGTGTGAAATGTTTATCATTTTTAGGAGGTTTGTCTTATTTAATGGATAATAAATATATCAATAAAGATTTAAAAGATATAAAAAAAATAATATGTGTGTCTGGTTCTTTAATATTCATCATTCCATTATTAATTGGTTACTCATTAAATGAAACAATTGATTTTTTTTGTAAATATGATTTTAATAATCTTATTACTGAAGAAAATGAATTACTAAACAATTTATTAATTGACTATGGATTGTATAATAATGATCATCTTTGTCATGTAACAGAATTATTATTAGAAAAAAAAAATCTACCAATCACATTAACTCTTAAACAATTATATGAATTAAATAAGATTGAATTATCTATTAAAGTTATTAACCTTACAAAAGGTAAAGATGAATACCTTTCTCATGAAAATTATCCAGATCTACCATTAACAACGGCACTTCAAATGACAACCTGTATTCCTTTATTATTTCGTCCTATTATTTATAAAAATGAATATTATATTGATGGTGGAGTTTATCAAACATTTCCAATTGATAATAAAATAAACCCCAATTATTTTGGAATGGATGTATCCACAAAAAATAATCATAATGAAATTAATTCAATTTTCGATTATATGAAATCAATCGTAAAATTAATGCTTAAACATGAAAAAATTATATCAGAAAGATCTGTTTATATTGAAACAAATATTAATATAATCGATTTTAATATTTCATATGAAGAAAAAAAAAATATTATAAAAACTGGATATGATACATTAAACAAACACTTTAATACGAATATATATACTGATTCATAGTTTCATGATTATGACAACCCAGAATATGAGCACTATTCATTGATTCAATTAAACTATAAATCCCAGCCCATTTACGATCTTTATCCAATAAATAACTATTCCCAGGAAATAAATTTTTCTTAATATAATCCCATTGACTTGCATCTGGTTTATGTAAATCAATTACCTTCGTTGATACCGTATTTGATGATACAAGTTCCTTAAATAATTCTGAAATTAATTCCGTTTTCTTTTCATCCATTACTTGCTTTCTCTTTTCGCGAAACATCTTGCGTTGTTTACGATTAAATTGTTTTTTATCTCCAATCTCATTGTATTTATTTGTTTCTTTTTGAATTAATCTTTCAAAATTTCCATATAACTTATCAATATCTTCCTGTGTTACATTCTTATAATGGAATTTATCATCATTAATTTTTTCCTGAACATATTTCTTGTATTCCTCTAGTTCAAATCCTTCCTGAAATAATTCATATTGAAGATCACGTAACTTTTCAAAAGATGTTTTTGATACTACATTTTCCCTATGATATTTACGATTCTTTTTCCCATCAACAACTTTATTGATACGGGTTCTCCCAGACTGTACTGAATTAGGAGAATATGACATGTTTTAAGTTTATATATATTTTATTTTTTAAGTTGTTTTTTATTATCTTTTTTATTATTTGCTAAAAAAAATACTAATATAAGTTTCAAATTTTTATTATAATTTATAATTTATTAATCATCAATAACTGTGAAATTAAATTTCGGTTTATTTTTAGTTCCATTCCTTGCCACTTCTGCTGCCTTTTTCCCATAAATACCTGGTCCTGCTAATGTTTTTTCCTGAGCCTTTTTAAGATATTCTTTAATTTCTTTTTTCTCAGGTCTTTGTTTATTGGTATAACCTTCTTCATCACACCAACGTTCCCAAGCAAAGAATAATTCATCAAAGGGTGTTACATCATCTGATTCTTCCACACAATCTTCCATCCAATTGGCAATAATATCATTTGTGTGTGGATATCTAGATGATTGTTCTTCATAAAATTTATTTATATTTATTTTAGGGTAATCTTTAACCATTTCTTTATCGCAATCGCTTAGACTAAATGAAATAGGACAAGATTTCCTCAAATAATAATAAAAACATTTAATAGTATTTACCCTTATAACATCATCAATAATTATCTGTAATTTATCACAAAACATCATTTTATTAACCCAACAAACAACATCTGTGAATGAAATTTCATTCCAATTTCCCCCATGATCTTCAATAAACATTGTTTTCCATAATTTAAATTTTTTATTAATGTTTTCCATTCTCCACTTTAAAAAAAAAATAGTAATTAAGTTTCAAATTTTTATTATAATTTATAATTTATTAATCATCAATAACTGTGAAATTAAATTTCGGTTTATTTTTAGTTCCATTTGGACATCCTTCTGCTGCCTTTTTCCCATAAATACCTGGTCCTGCTAATGTTTTTTCCTGAGCCTTTTTAAGATATTCTTTAATTTCTTTTTTCTCAGGTCTTTGTTTGTTGGTATAACCTTCTTCATCACACCAACGTTCCCAAGCAGAGAATAATTCATCAAAGGGTGTTACCTCATTTGATTCTTCCACACAATCTTCCATCCAATTGGCAATAATATCATTCGAACTACGATATTGCCCAGTTGCTTCTTTGACTTCTGGAGGAGGTTGAGTACCACCACCATCTTCGGGTAATTTATTATAATCTCTGTATTTATCTAATAATTGAATCATAAATAATAACTTCCATTGCTCTAATTTCGCTGATAATTGTTCATCTGCAAAATATTGATAGGGATCCGCTTCACATGGACGTGGCTTATCTGTGAAAGTTGAAATATAATTTACAACTTCAATACGTCTCCAAATACCACCATCATTACCTGCTAATTTAGGTAAATCATTACACATAAGAATCATTTTAAATTGAGGTTTAAATTGTGATGTTTCCTTGAATAAACCACGGGTTGTCATTTTATCACCACCTGTCATTTGTTTTAACTTACCTACATAAATCTCATCTGTTTTTTCAGGTTCAGACATAGACACAAACCGAGCATGTTTCACACTTTCTAATTCAGGAGAAGCCGCTGATGATGAACCACGCTTGGTTGTTAAATAAGCAACATCCATTGAACGACTATAATCTCCAAAGGCAAAATCGATTAGTTCAACTAATTTTGATTTCCCATTACCACCCTTTCCTGTCCAAAACCTAAATTTCTCTTCACGAATCTCACCCGATAAACAACCAGATAAGAAACGTAAAATATATTCTTTTACTTTGGGAATAGGAAATACTTTTGTTAAAAAGTCATTTAATCCATGATTTAATTCAGTATATTCATTGATATGTTTACTTTCATGAATAATATCGTCAACCTTCATAGGTAAACGGTCCTTTGTGACTGGAATAATTAATCCACATGATAAACTAATATAATCTTCAGGTAAACCTTCCCGGAATACAGATTTGTCAAGATCATATACACCATTTTCAAAACCGATAATATGTTTTTTATCATTTAAATTTTCTGTAAAATCTTTATCATAAAATAATTCTTTACATTCTTTCATAATATTGTCCTTGTAAGAAGAATCTTTTAGTTTAATAATAACTTTACAAATATTCTTAACACGATTATTTAAGATTTGATATAATTCATCTTCTTCATCTAAAGGACTTAATTGATTTTGATATTTCCCTTGCCAATAGGTATATAAATCAACTATTTCACCAGATAATCGTTTACGTAAAATATGGCCTTGTTCAGTAACTTCCCATTTACCTCCCATAAGTTCATTCCAATAATACCAATTACGATCTTTTAATCCCGCACAACGAAAACAGTTTTTGAAATAATGATAAACAACCTTGGCTACATCCGCATGAGCACCGGTTGTTTTATCACCTTTAATACTTATTTTAATTAATCCTTCTAATGATTCTTTTAAAACACCTTTATAGGCTTCAAAATTGTCTTGTTTTGCCCAATAATAAAGAGTTCCAATTTTATATTCACGATTATTACTTTTATCCATATATTCCCATTGTTTTTTACATTCATCATCATTCATATACATGGGCCATTTTTTACTAAATGAAATCCAATAAGGGAGCATTGTTTTTGAATTAATACTATGTAAACAATAACCAACATCAATCCATGTTTTACAATCACTGGCTCTTTCAACTGATAAACAATCAACTAAATGTTTCGCAATATCTAAATCATATTTTTGAGTTTTTGTTAAAAGAGTTTCCGGGTTATTATAATCAACCATGGTTTCAATACTATCCACCGACATACTATTTTTGAGTGGTTTCTGTTTAAGTTTATTATCAAGGCATTCATTGTAACCAACATTTACTTCTGAGTATTTACTCACACTATTCATTTTTACAATTTCAACTGGATTTTTGATATATAAATGGATCGGTAATTCAGTTAATGTATTGTTTGAATATTTTAGTATGGTTGTTAATTTATATTTAATTTCATTGGGTTTACCAGAACCATAAATAAACCAATTACCACCTTTATAAATTTTCTCATCAATAATTTCTTCAATATCATTGGAAGGTGGTGTGCAATTATTTTTTGTGAATAATTCATTAATATTTAAATTAAGTAATTCTTCACGTAACGTAAGATAAGTTGATTTTTCAGCAACTATATAGGGAAATAAGAAATGTAATCCATCTTTGGATGTATAATTTTTTTGAGGGGCAGGAAGATAATTATTTTTTTCCATAACCCAACATACTTGTTTACTTTCTTCAACAACATATAATTCATTAACTGTTTCAAATATTTTCGTAATCATATCATTTATAAACCCTTTATTATATTGACGTTCTGTAATTTCATTTTTATATTTGAAATCAAGATCAATGACTAATGGGCAAATTGGTTGTAACTTTTCTACTAATGAAAGATCATTTTGATTACGAAATAAAGCTTTCGTAACTAATCCATAAAATTCATCCAGGTTTTCTTTGGGGATTGTATAAGATCCACCATGTTGACCTCCATAAATGGTATGGGTATGTTTTTTATTTTCTGTTTTGGGGAATTTTTGTAGAAAGGTTGCCAATTTTCCATAAATCATATTATCCATAATTGATATTTTTTTCTTAAATTAATTTTCAAATTTAAAAATTAGTTATTTAAAATTATATCTTAAATACTATGATAAAATGAGTGCTTTAAAACGTATTTTAAATAAAGATATCAGAGAGGTATCAGAATCAAATTTAAATTCTCTTGGAATTTATATTGATTTCAATGAAGAAAATTTATATGAAGCAAAAGCATGTATTGTTGGACCTAAAGATTCATTATATGAGGGAGCTTATTTATTTTTTAATATAAAATTTCCTAAGAACTATCCATTTTCACCACCTGATTTAAGTTATGTTTCAAGAAATAAAATAAGAATTCATCCAAATTTATATGTTAGTCATCATCCAAGTGGAAATGGTGGTAAAGTATGTTTATCAATATTAGGAACATGGAGTGGACCTAAATGGACAACTGTGATGGATATTACAACTGTTTTATTATCAATACAATCATTATTAGATAAAAATCCATTACATCATGAACCAGGGAATGAAACTAATTTTACAAAAATTAATGATTATTATAATCAAGTTATTCAATATGATTCAATTCAAACGTTATTATTAAAAAATTTTCAAGATATTCCTTTAGGTTTTGAAGTATTTTTACCGGATATGAAAAAAGAATTTTATAAAAATAAAGAAAGTTTAAAAGAAACAATTGATTATTATAAACAAAAAAAAACTGTAATTATTCATGTTTCATTTTATCGAATATCAACAAAGTTAAACTACAAACAGTTATATAAAGATTTTATTGAATTTTATTCAAAATTTGAATAATAATTATTCTATTTAAAATAATAATAATAATAATAAATATACATTAATCATAATGGAAGTAAATTTCTGTAAAAAATGTGACAATATGTTATTTATTTACTCAAATGAAGAAAATAATTCATTGTATTTAGCTTGTAAAGTATGTGGAAACTATGAATCATATAATGAAAATAAATGTATTTATACAAATACTGTTGATATTGATTTAAGTGAAACACTTAATCAAAATAAATATTTTAAAAATGATGTTACATTACCATGTATTAAAAATAATCCAAATATTAAATGTCCAAATAATGAATGTATATCAATCAAAGAAAATAAACCCTGTGATATTTTATATATTAAATATGATGATGATTCAATGAAATATTTATATATATGTAAATATTGTGATCAGAAATGGAAAAATTAAAATTTGAAAATATTTTATTAGTAATTATTACTAAACACTAATTAATTATGTCTGATGTAGAAAGCTTTTATAGTGATGAAGATGATAAATCAATGATTGGTGGTTCATCTGATGAAAGTGAAGATGAAATTGATAAAATTGATAATAATGTTATTAACACAGATATACTTACTGAAGATTTATCATCTTTTATGATGAATTATGAAACTTTAAAAAAAAAATACAAGTCACAACCTGTTTTAAATAAATTCGAGAAAACAAAAATTATATCAGAAAGATCTCAACAATTAGCAAACGGATCATTTTCATTTTTAAAGAATCCAGAATCATATTCTTCTATTTATGAAATAGCAATTGAAGAATTAAGACAAAAAAAAATACCTTTTATTTTAAAACGACCAATTGCAAATACATTTGAATATTGGAAATTAGAAGATCTTGAAATAATATAAATGTATTTTTAATAAAATTTTATAAAATAAAAATATTATATTATATATATAAAAATGGATGATATTTATATATTATTATTAGTTTTAGTTTTTTTAGTTGTTATTTCTCAATGTACAAATTCAGATGTTGAAAATTTTGATGATATGGACGGTGTAGAACAATTACAAGAAAATAAAGAAGTTGTTCTTGAAGATCATGATCATCCGGATGGACATCATCCAAAGGCACCTGTTAAACATAATGATGAAAAACCAGCACATCGGGGATGGAATGTAATGCCTTTTGTGGAGCATTCTGTTGATTATGCTGATGCGAATAAACCGTATGGACATGTTGTTCCTGTAAGCCTTCAACAAGATTACGCAACATTAAAAAGTTTTGGTAAATTACCCGAAGAATTAAAACAACCTGAAAAAGTTAATGGTTCTGAAATTACAGGTGAACCAAGTGAATCAATGATGCCTGGTTTTGATCCATCATCAAAGGGGGGCTTACTATTAGATATGGATAAAGTAAAAGATGAAAATGGAATGGGTGGTAATGTTGAAGTTTATATGGTATATGCTTCATGGTGTGGGTGGTCTAAGAAAACAATGCCCGTTTATGAACCACTTTTAACCGAAATGAATGTGAAAACAAATTCAGGTAAGAGTATTGTATTTAAGATGGTTGAAGAAAGTGAGCCCGATTTTGAAATGTTTAAAGGCAAAGTTCAGGGATTTCCATCATTCATGTATGTTGAAGATGGAGGTGAACCTCAAGAATTAGAAATTTCAGATAGAACAACTGGAGCAATAATGGATGCTGCCAGAGAACTTTAATATAATTTTTTAACTGATACAGGATTTTTTGCTTTTTTACGTGTATCAAACTCACAATTTTCTTCATTTGAATAATTATTTTCAGAGTATTTCCAATATTGATCCGCACCAATTCTAAAGTATGGATGATCATCCGCTTTATACCAAAATACCTGATCAGTTAATTTATTTGATTTCGCATTATTATGAATAACTAAACATTCATAATTTTCCGTACATTGATCCATTACTTGACAAAATATCTCAAATGATGGAAACATTCCCGCATAATGTTCATATAACCTTTTCCGATTGGAAACATAATTTTCTCTTAAAATGAAAACAAAATCAATATTTGTTCTTAAATTCGGTGGGATCCCTAAAGCAAATTGCATGGTTAATAAAAATAATAATTTATAATGTCTTCCATTCATGAATACATATCTCATTGATTTTTCTTTTGCCCATGAATTATCATATAAACAATCATCTAATATTAAAAATGCTCTAGAATCACATTGTTCCCCTTCATTTTCTTTTTGAATCATAATTTTTTGTCTTTTAAGCATATTTTGAACTATATCAGGTTGAAATTCATCATGAATAAATAATTTAGGAACAATTTGACTGTAAAATTGATTTGCTCCTTCTGTACCAGAAATAACTTGTCCAACAGGTATATCTTTATGGGAGTGTAAAATATCCCGACATAAAAAAGATTTACCAGTATCTCTTTTTCCAATTAAAACAACCACACTATCACTTTTTATTTTTGACATATCAAATTTTTTTAATTGTAATTCTTGTGCCATTTTCTTGAATATAATATATATATAAAATATTTAATTTAAAATATATACACAGACGCAATTTGTAAGTTTATTATTTTAAATTATTGTATAAGAAACTTTAATTATTATATGTTTATTAAAGAATATAAATGGACAAAAAATGATTTTAAAAAATTAAAAAAATCTTGTGGAAAAATTATAGATTTAAATGAAATACAAATCTATCAACCATATTTTTCATTATATTTTCATATTCATAATACAAACTTTTCCCATAAAATTTTTGATATTAAAAGAAGATATTATGTAAAAGAAATTTTATCATCTTATAATGAAAAATTTTATACATCAAATATATTTGTAAAATGTAATGTATATGATTCAATGAAAAATACGTATGAAATAAAAGATTTATTTTGTAAATGTATCCCATTATTAGATCCTATTCATCTATTAATGAATAACTATTCAAATAATATTAATCGTAATACTTTATTACCATCACTATATAATTATAATACATTTCAAAAAATAAATAATATGAATAATACAGCTTATATTGATACATTTTTTTCATTAATCTGTTCAAATTTAACTTTATCTGATATAAATCCTTCATTCCCAATATTTTATGGTTCATTTAATGGTATTAAAAGTGATTTTAAATATGATATTTCAGATGATTATTGTGAATTTAAATATGAAAAATGGTTTTATAAAAATTGTGGAAAAACATATACATTAGATATGTATTTATCTGATTCTGATTCTGATTCTGATTCTGATTCTGATTCTGATTCTGATTCTGATTCTGATTCTGATTCTGATTCTGATAAATACTCAAATTCAACTTATAGTTCTTATTCATCAACTAATAATGGTGATTATATTGTTTCTTTAAAAAATATCCCATGTCAGAACATGCTTATTGAGAAACTCGATGGAACATTGGAAGATTTCTTAGAAAACATCCACGATATACCCTATGATATTATTATTTCATGTTTATTTCAAATATCGTTCGCATTAAGTTATTTACAAAAAAATTATAAATTCACACATAATGATTTACATATAAATAATATTATGTATAAAAAAACAGATAAACTATTTCTTTATTATAAATTTAATAATATTTATTTTAAAGTACCCACATATGGTTACCTATTTCAAATAATAGATTTTGGAAGATCCATTTTCACATTCCATGGTAAAACTTTTTTTAATGACACATTTGAAAAACATGGTGAAGCAGAAGGACAATATACCCCATTATTTAATAATTTATTATTTAATAAAAATTTAAATGATGTTATTTATCCAAATTATAACTTTGATTTATGTCGTTTAGCTATAACTATATTAGATACAATTGAATATAATAAACATGTTGATTATAAAGAATATAACTTTTTTTATAAGTTTTTATATAATCTTACAAAAGATATTAATGGGAATTACTTATATGGAGAAAATGATGATTTCAATATGTATATAAATATTGCTAAATACTCATCGAATGCCTTACCCCTATTTATTATTCAAGATGAATTGTTTAAACAATTCCGTGTTAAAAAGAAATATTTTCCTAAAAAATCATATTATACATTATAATTTAAAATGGTGGACGACTTGAATGTGTAATTGTATTTACATTTGTTATTGACTTTATGTTTTTTTCAGATGAACATAATTTTATTAAAAATGATGTAACAAATATAATTGAAAAAATTAATATTGTTTCATTCTTTATTTCATTTTTTTGTTTATTATCCTGATTATACTTAATAACATAATAAATTGTTGAACATATAAAACTTAATATCAATGAAAAAATTAAATTATTATCTAACATACTTTATTATTATTGATTATATTTATAATTAGTAAAAAAAACTAATTTTCATCTTCATTCGCATCATCAAACAGTGTGTATAACTTATTATTTTTATTTACTTTTATACCTCTTTCTTCTATCATTTTTGATACATCATTGAAAAAATCATCAACAGTTTGGTTATCATCTTCATCATTATTTCTTTCAACTTTAATTACTTCTTTTAATTCTTCCTGTTTAGTTTTTTCTTGTATTTCCATTTTAACTTCAGGTTCCTTTTCCGGCTCAGGCGTAGGATCCGGCTTGGATTCTTGTTTTATTATTTTTATTCCATCATTTTTATTAATTGGTTTTATCTTTTGTATTTCAACTTGTTTTTCATCCGATTCAATTATTTTAGGTTCATCATTTATTACAGGTTCATCATTTATTACATGTTCATCATTTATTACAGGTTTATTATTTATTACAGGTTCATCATTTATTTCTTTTTTAGGAGATAATGGTATTATTTCTTCAATATTACTTATTTTATTGATTGTATCTCCATTATTATTATTATTATTATATTCTTCTCTTTCTGGAAGAGTTTCAATAAATGAATTTAATAATGAATTATCATATTGTTTTGAATTATTTCCATTGTCTTGTTTTGCTATATCAATATTATCATATACTTGTTCAATGTTCATTGTATTTATGCTATTTTCTTCTATATTCGATGTTGATGTTATATCGGGAATATCATTTATTTCAAGATTTTCACATTTATTTTTTATTTCTTCTTCATCAGGAGATTCATAATATAAATTTTCATTTATTTTGTTTTTTTCATCTTCACTAAATATACTTAGATCATTATTATCATTATCATTATCATTATCATTATTATCATTATCATTGTTTACATCATCATTATCATCATTGTTTATATCATCATTATCATCATTATCATCATTGTTTATATCATCATTATCATCATTGTTTATATCATCATTATCATCATTGTTTATATCATCATTATCATCATTGTTTATATGATCATTATCATCATTATCATCATTGTTTATATCATCATTATCATTATCATCATTGTTTATATCATTATCATTATCATCTATTTTATTTGATATTCCAAGATTTCTAATTTCTTTTAGTAACATTTTACGAATATCTAATTTCATATTACGTTTCTTTATTTCTAAATTATTTGAATCATATGAATTGAGATGTTGTTTTAATATTTCTTTTACAGGAAGTAATTTACGAATTGTATTTTCAATGGATTCTTTAATTAGTATTTCAACTGTTCTCATATTTTTTTGATATTCAGAACCAATTACAAAATCATCAAATAAATAGGGATTTTTCCATATTTCTCTTGCTAAATTAATATAACATTTATGAACAAAATTTATTGTTTTGGGTATTGTTAAATCAACATTTTCTTCAATATTTGTTCCAATGGATGTTAAAATTTTCGTATGGCTTATAAATACAGCTGTTATTAAATCATCTAACCAATCACAATCAGACATCTGAATAATACGATCTGTTTCTGTTTCAATAATGACATTACTCCATGAAGGCACTTTTTCTAAAAATGTTCTGAATAATATTAATATACTTCTTGTTCTATCTGTATTGTGTATTGTTTTTGCTTCATCATATATTGATTTCATACCATCAAATAAATGAGGAGACATAATTTCAATTAATTGTTTTGTATATTCTAATTTTGCTTGTGAAAATATAGGGGAATTATTTTCTTCCATTTTTATTCATATATATTTTATTTTTTAAATTTAGACTATTTTAAAAAATCAAAATATATACGATAAATATTATGATTAAATGATGTTTCATAATAAATATCTTTTAATACTGTATCATCTTTAATTAATTCCGGATGTAAGAAATAATTTGGCATTTTCATATTATCAATATATTCAGGAATTGTAAATACTTCCACATGCAATATAAATCCAAATGATTCAAAATATTTATTTAATAATTCAATATCTGGTTTACATAAATTTGTAATGTCAACTTTACCATTGTTACCAAATAAATATTTTGATCCTTCTGTGAAAATCATTAATAATTCCTGAAATATATGTAATCCTATTTTTGTATCTTTATGACATTTTCCTAATTCTAATTTAACAGAATCTTTTTCTTTAGGATTATGTGAAAAAATAAAATTTATAAAATCATTTGAATCTCCTTCTTTATATTCTGTATCTTTATTTTCCATAATTATATAAATTATGGTTAGAAAAAACATTTTACATAAAAACTTATTTACCTCCTGAATGAGTTTTTACATAACCCATGATGGTTCTGATTCAACCGTTTGGGTTCCTATCCAATTATGATGGCTCATTCATCAGTCTGGAACAGAATCTGCCATCGCTGCTTTTTCATGGGTCTGGAACAGAAGCAGCCAACGCTGCTGCTACTTTTTATTGGGCCTTGAACAGAGACTGCCGTTTCTCCTGCTACAGGGCGCCACCGCTCATACCATACATCCTTCTTTTAATCCAGTCGTGGAAACGATTCATTGCTCTTTCAAACATCCCTTTTCCCGGTGGAGTGGGGGCGCAAGTCGGAGGGGTTAACTCTCCAGATGTAGCCGGAATTCTATAATTCTCCAATTCTGTTTTTACCTCATTTATATCACTGACATCTATGCCGCGAATGCTGACGTCTTCAATATATTCTGTGGGATCTTCTACATACGCATTTGCACGCAACATGCTATCATTGATTGCTTTTTTTATCCTATTTGAACTAGTCATTATCAAAAGCTTTTCCGACGCTTCATAGTCTTTTTTTATCATCCATGCCCCATGTAGTTCCTGAAGCTTACGGATTGTGTCCATGATTTCTTTTTCCTCTCCAAACCCATTACGAACCATACTTTCTATGAGAACTTCGGCAACCATCCCCCCCCATTGATTGAATTTTTTTATTTTATCTTT
>Ga0257127_1000885_pt1 | contig 23372 bp, 10 predicted proteins | sample SI060_135mmetaG_FD_190152 | JGI IMG/M metagenome (GOLD analysis project Ga0257127, IMG submission 190152) | Marine microbial communities from Saanich Inlet, British Columbia, Canada - SI060_135m | ecosystem: Environmental > Aquatic > Marine > Inlet | place: Canada: British Columbia | collected... | reverse complement strand
GTCGTGGAATGGTCCTCCCGGTGAAATGGTTCGCATCATGTCAAAAATAAGAATTTAGAAATAGCGATGCAAATATGCAAATATGCAAATATGCAAATATGCAAATATGATTTAATATATTATTTTCATTATTATAATATATTTATTATACAACTAAAATATATATGAATAATAATACAAATACAGATACGAATACAAATACGAATACGAATAATGTCTTTGATACAATAAATAAAATATATAGTAAGGTTGGTTTTTTAGAAAAATATGGAGGATCATTATGGGTAACTATTATTTTAATCATTATATTTTTAATATTATATTCATATTTCTACTTATATAACCACATACAGTCTATAAAAAACGATTGGGTCAATCAACGGTACAAACCAAATATCATGCCATTTGCAGGTATTATAAATCCTCCAGCAGGAAGCACGTTTAGAGAGAAAATAGAATTTACAGGGAAGAATTTTGCAGCCGGAGTACAAAATATAATAGTAGATATAATACAATATTTTTTAGCACCATTTTATTATTTTATTAATTTGTTAAGTGCTAGTCTAACAGAAATATATAAATCCGTACAAGATATTAGAAAATTTATTCATTCTATTAGAATAGCTGCCGAAAAGACAACTAGTGAAATATCTGGAAAAACATTAAATTTTCTACTACCGTTGCAACACATTATCATAAAAATACGTGATATGATTGGTAAAACACAAGGTATCATGACGGCTGGATTATTCACATTATTTGGCGTTTATCAAACAATTGTTGCTAGTTTTGGGGCTATTATTCAGATTGTTACTGGAATATTAATAAGTTTATCAGCTATCATTATGGTATTATTTTTTATTCCATTTGGACTAGGTATGCCGTTTGCTATACCACTATTAATTTTATTTCTTACCATTCTTGTACCAGGTATAATGATTTATATATTAGAAGTTATGGTTTTAAAAAAATGGGTTAGTCCTTTACCTGGTATACCATCTTGTTTTGTAGGGGATACACTACTTACTTTAAAATCTGGTAAAAAAATTAAAATAGAAGAAGCAGAAGCAGGTATGATATTAGAAAAGGACAATATAATAACATCCACTATGAAATTATTGCTAGTAAATGATAGTATATACAATTTAAATGGTGTATTATGTACTGGAGAACATACTGTAAAATACAATGGTAATTTAATTAAAGTTAAAGATCATCAGTTGAGTAAGAAAATCGATAGGCAAGAAGAATACGTATATTGTGTGAATACAAGCAAAAAAGAAATAATAATAAATGATATTATATTTAGCGATTGGGATGAATTAGACATTATGCGTATAAATGAAGTGAAAGAAAACGGACAAAAATATCTGCCAAAATCCTTTCAATTGTATGACATTCATAAATGTTTGGATGGTGGATTTAAATATGATACAAAAATAGAATTACAAGATGGTGAAAGTGTTAATATATGTGATATAGAAGTGAATAATATATTGCGTTTTGGCGAGCGCGTAGTAGGTATAGTGAAAATAAAAGCCGACGATTTAGAGATAAAAAAATACATTTTACCAGATAATTCTATTGTATGTGGTGGTCCTAATTTGCAAATATGTGATGGTGATTTAGGAATATTGACTACATTAAATATGCATGGAACAGCTATCAAAGAAAAATATATATACCATTTACTAACTGACAAAAGAAGTTATCATATCAATGGTGTAAAATATTGTGACTATAACGGTTGTATAGATAAATTTCTGCATATTGAAAATACAAAATTCTTAAGAATGCATATGTAAAGATGAAATGCATAATGTAAAGATGAAATGCATAATGTAAAGATAGAATACAATTATTAAAAATCATAACATATTTTATTTTATATATAAAATATATATAAAATGGAACTAAAAGTATTCGGAATAGCTTGTCGATTAGAAGTAATCATAATTTGTTTAGTGGTTGGATTTATTTTAGGAGCACATCTTTTGTGTTCTTGCAGTCGCATTGGACTTAAGGAAGGTATGGCTATGATGGGAACATCATTAGATTGGAAAATGAGCGAGGATATGCCAAATAGCTGGTCTACCAAGGCAGATAAATATTCACATGAAATGGGGTATAGTTCAGCTCAATCAAAATTGGAACAAGCTAAAGGTGTACCCGTCCCTTTACCTGAAGGTCAAATGTATATGTTTGCTGATAACGAATTCAAACCAGAATGCTGTCCTTCCACGTATTCTTCAAGCAATGGATGTGCTTGTATGACAAAAGAACAAGTAACATACTTAAACGAACGCGGTGGTAACAGAACTATGTCAGCAGCAGAATTTTAAATATTTAATCAGAATATTTTATGTTATATTTGTTTTTCACATAAGAATCAAATAATATATATTTATTATAACCATTTTTAAAATAAATACGTGATAATGGAAAACTGGTGCTGGTGCTGGTGCTGGTGCTGGTACTGGTACTGGTACTGGTACTGGTACTGGTACTATTAATATTAATAGTACCGTCTTTAACGGTAGAAAAAGAATCTTTTATTTCTGTAAATTTATTACCATTTTTATATGAAAATGGTACAATATTTTTTAAATTATACAATTCTATAGTCGCTACTCTAGATAGAAAATTTTTTGACATGATATAAAATACTATATAAAATATTTTTTATATAGTATTTTTAATTTACATAATTTCTTTTTCATGTAATTCGCATTTACTACAATATTTTATTTTTATCATTTCATTTTCAATACCATCTTCAATATAATCTTCTATAATATTGTGACTGCATTCTTTTTTCAACCTTTCATTAATTTTTCTAATCATATTTTCATTAAATTTAAGTTTACATGTTAAATTATAATCAACCATGTTATTATTAAACGCCAAATCTGTGTATATTTTATCATTTTTAACATCGCCATAATAAGTTTCAATATTATTAAATATGTCGACCTCGTCAATTACTAGTTGAATTGAATTACTTTGTCGCAATATACTTTCTCTTAGAAGTAAAAAAAAATTTACAGTACCTTCTTCATACATTTCAGTAGTAGTGTCATAATTCATAAAAATAGTATTATAATAAACATTATTTTTATCTTTAAATCAAAATTCTTGTTTTCTTACAAAACGTGCAACGGTATATATTCAGCTGTGTAACATTTTACATATTTGTAGACCTTTTTCTAGTTTTCCTTTTACTTTTTGTCATTTTTGATTTTTGATTTTTCCTTGTTTTTTTACCATCACCAGGCATTCCTCCCAAAAATGTAGTTGCCAATGATTTAATTCTAGACAATGCTGAAATTCGTTCACTTGTTCTTGCACCTTCTTGTTGTTGTTTTTGTATGTTATATTGTTGTAATAATAGTTGATATCTAGATAAAACTAAGTTATAGTTTTGTCGATATAGGATTATCTCAAATATATTGTCAGTAATATTTTCATTATTTGGAGTCTGTACTGAATTTACAGTTGCTATTTCCATTAATTTATTAATTAAGTGTTGATACTTATTTATAGTAGTTAACTCAATTGACATATCCGTAAATAAAAATGGAAATTCTTTATAAACTGCATTTATAAATTTTGTCTTATTTGTTAAGATAAGGGTTGGATTCTGTAAATTCTCTAATAAATTGGAAAATCGTATATTTTGAATCATGCCAATATTTTTTGCTGTATCATTATTGATAAACTCGTACAATATATCTAATAATCGATTACCATTTAATGCAAAATTTTGATTACTTTTATTTTTGTAAGAAAGAGAATAAAAATGAATAATATTATTAATATCAGTAATAGTCTTTTCCTTCTCATTGTGTCCGTAAGTTACTCCACTTAGTTTTATTAGTTGATCTATAATTGTATCATATATTGCATTATTAAATAAGGTGACGATTGAATTGGTAAAATCTGGAACATAATTTTCTATTTCCGTTATTTCTGTCATTATTTCGTCATAATATTCATTTATATCAGTAAAATCTAAACTATTTTTACTTGCATCAAATGATACCGGTATTGTCTTTAACGTATATATAAATTCTTGCGTTAAATTAGTAGACAATTCATCTATACTATCGGGAGTAAAGGTAGCATACGTTTTTTGTTTTTTTATTGTAGTACCATTATTGTCGCTTACTACATCCATATTATTTATTGTTGTACCATTATCGTCGCTTACTACATCCATATTATTTATTTCTTCTCTATCTAGTTCATCGCTTGTATCATAGTTTGTATCATAGTTTGTATCATAGTTTGTATCATCGTTTGTATCATAGTTTGTATCATCGCTTGTATCATCGTGTTTTCTTTTTTTGTCTGCACCACCTAGCATTACTTTTGCATTGGTTAATACGTTATTTACAATCAAACAATTGTCAATAAACCCTAATATCTCTTGTATAATCAACATAATACCATTTGGAATCTTATCTCCCTCACCCTTTTTACTATTTAACCAATCGGCAATTCTTTCTTCTTCAAAACGATTATATTTATCATCTTTTTTATTATATGATTTTACCATTTTAGAATATATTGCATTAAATCCTTGGTTTTGTAATAAATTTTTAAATAAGTTATTAATAATACTATCTAATCCTGCAAAATTAGGTATACTATTAGATAATAGACTATTTAATGATAATAATTTTGTAAGATTGTCAAATTGTATAATAATTGGATTACTATATCCTGCGTCTAATTCGCGCTTAAATAACTCGCCAATTAAAAAATTCCAGTTAGATTTACTACCAATGCGAATATTTCCAAGACGTCTTCCTATTAAGTTTGTAGCAATGTCTGTAAAATCACTAGGTATTTCTTGCAAAATTTTTACTATTTCGTCTACATCATATGCTTGTAATATATTTTTTATATTTTTACTTTTAATAATATTAGATAATGCAGTAATTTTTGCATCATCAATATTAGAAGAACTTGGATTACTTTCTATATTATTACCAAGCAATGGCTGTAAAAATGATACCATTTGTGGAAAAGGTGCATTAGTCACTTGTTGTTGAAATGTAATATTTTGAATTAATGGATATGCATAAGTGTAATTGGTTTGATTATTTAATATATTTGTAATTTTTTGAAATATCCCCTCAATAATATTGATGTAAGAAATGGATTTATCAAAAGTTATATACAATGCTGCACGACGCTTGTCTTTATTTTCAGAACCATTTCCTGAGAAATGTTTCATGAAAATATTTGTAGATACCATAATAATATTTTTTCCTGCAGCTAATAATCTACCAGCCAATGGTCTTTCTGAAAGCAAATATGTTATTTGAAAATTCATTTGATAATAATTTTTAACCCATTCTATTATTTCCCCATACACTATATGTGATGAATCACCTGAAAATTTCAATATACTCCAACCACTGGGTGATTGTTTTTTGTTAGACATCAGTCTATTTAATTCGTTCATACAAGCATTTTTAATAGGATCTTTATTATCTGCATTTCTGCAAATTACACTTTTTAATTTACCCATAATACTAGATATACAAGTGGCTGCCATAGATTGTGATGTAGTATATTGTATGCCACCAGCCATCATTTTATTTTGTAAAATAGTAACTTGAAATATATTACCACCTTTCATGTTATTATAAATTTTCTCACAAACAGCATCTACAAATAGGGCAGATGATTTATCTAATATATAATAAGCATTTGTTCCACGGTAGTAAAAAAGTGGATTAGATATAAAACCATCATTGTTTATCATAAATCCATCAAACCGTATTTGTGTAAAACGTGACAACATATTATAGTACTCGTTCCTAGTGTTATTATTTGTAAGATATGGATCTTGTTCTACTGATTCTTTGCAAAATATCATTAAATAACACCATAAATAATTTAAATTGACAGTATTAATAAGTTGTATTTCTTTATTAGTATATTCACTTTGAGGTTTGTTTATTATTTTATTTAAAATATCGTCTATCATTTTTGATCCAGTAGTTTTTTTACCGCTAGTCTTTTTTTGCTGAAAGTAATTTTCTAAAATATATTTGAATATTAATAAATCATAATTAAAATATGCGGTATATTGTAATCTATTGTCGCCGTTATTTTTTTTGAATAATTGTTGTCCTAAACCTCCGTTTCCATCTAATGGATTTTTTAAAAGACCACTGCTATTTGTTTGTTCGAAAAACGTTTTAAGAGAAGCAATACTTTGATCAAGTAAATTGTTAAGACCGGGTACACATGAACCTGGAAAGCAATCTTTTATATAACAATGTTCGTTATTATTCGGAATCACATATGGAACTTTTCCTTCGTCTGTACTATTTGCATTTTCTGTTACTATACATTTTCCATAAGTATTTAACGTATCTTTTATAAGTAAAGGTGGTGTAATTGCAGAAACTGTCGTATATTCAATGGCTTTATCTTCCCAATCTGTTGGTTTTGCTTTTTTTGCTTCTTTTCCCAATTCATCGTGTACGGAATCAATTGTTTTTGCTGCTGAAATGATAGGATTATTATTCGGAGGATTGTCCCATTTTCGAAATGTATTGCTATCAATAGACAAATTATTTATATATGAAAATCCAGTATTAGTATTATATTTGTCACTCATTTATTTTATATATATAATATATTTATCTTTTTTTTGCTTATCAGTAAAAGACATTTGTGAATAAAAAATATACATTTGTTTACAAATATTTACATACTATTTTATGATAGTGTATTTTATCTAAATCTAAATATATAAAGTTTTCAATACGTTGCTAACTTCATTGCGTTTAATCATGTTACTAACAACCTCTTTTGTTACAGTATAAGGAAACTCTACTTTAAGAGTCATGTCTTTTTCAAATAGCGAAGAGTCTGGTTTCATTAATCTATACAAATTCAATTTTGTGTAAATGATTTCTAAACATCTCTTTAGATTTCTGACACCATTTTCACCATCCGTGTATCCTTCAACAATATAGTCGATTGTTTCATCTGGAATAATGATATCATCTGATTTAAAATTTACTTGTTCGATAATTTTGGGAATCAAGTATTTTTTTGAAATAACTCGCTTATCCTTCTTTTCATATCCTTGCGTTTGGATTTTATACATTCTGTCTAGCAAAATGGGATTGACTCTTGATTCGTCATTGTAACTAAAGATGAATAGACATTTACTTAAGTCAAAGTCGATCTCTGAAAAGTACTTATCGTGAAATTGGTTGTTTTGCGTGGTATCTGTCAAGTGAGTTAGAATACCGGCAATTTCTTCACCTTTTGGCGTATCGCTAATTTTATCCAATTCATCAAAGTAAATTACTGGGTTCATAGACTTGGTTTTCACAAGAATATCAACGATTTTACCCCAAGTACTTCCCTCATATGTGTAACTATGACCTTCTAGGAAACTACTGTCTGTTGCGCCACCTAGTGCAATAAATGCAAAGTCGCGATTAAGAATCTTACTAATGCCTTCTTTTACAAGAGTTGTTTTACCAGTACCCATAGGGCCTTTAATAGCAATTGCCGTTCCAACTGCACTAGGATTGCTTATCCACTGACCGATCATTTGCATAATTTGGAGTTTTGCATCATTTAGTCCATACACTGCACTATCTAGAACATCCTTAGACTTTGACATATATTCGTGGCATGCTTCAATGCCGTTTTCCATACTCAGTGGAAGATTCTTGTATTTATTGAATGGAATTTGCATGAAAGTATCTACCCAATTCTTCACTTTGTAATATTCGCCATTTCCAGGCTCCATGTAGCGAAGTGATGTGATCTTATTTAATGCAATAGATTTCAAATGTGCGGGAATATCAGATTCCAAAAGAGATAGTCTATATGGCTTGTTTACAATAGATACTTTGTTTACTTCTTCAATTTCCTTAATAACTTTTTGCTGTTCGTCTAATGACAAATTTTCTTTGAAGAACTTGTAATCATTCATTAAACTTTTCTTATTGAGAAGACCTTTAAATTTCTTGGTATTTTTTAATTTTTGTGACTTTAATTTCTTACCCTGTTCTTTTTTCAAGTTCTTTTCTTTTGTTTCAAGGGCTTTCATACCGTCTAGTGCAATCTTATTATTTTTGTCTTTTTCTAAAATAGATGCAAATGTTTTTCTAACCTCATCAATAGTTTCTTGTTGCTTTTGGATATCCTCTTCAATATCTTTCATTTTAGAAGTATCAATATCTTCGTCATCTTCATCTTCATCTTCATCTTCATCTTCATCTTCATCTTCATCTTCGTCTTCATCTTCATCTTCATCTTCATCTTCATCTTCATCTTCATCTTCATATTCACTATCATCTTCATCTTCGTCGCGCATTGGATCACCAATTGTGAAAATAATATTAATACCTTTTTTTCCGCGCTTCAATACTTCAATGTCATTATCATCGTCGTCCTCATCATCGTCGCTATCATACTCTTCTTCATCAAGATCTTCTTCCTCGTTCTCGTCAATTTCACCCTCTTCTTTCTCAACATATTTAGACTTGTGTGACGACCTTTTAGAATCTTTATTTTTTTTGTTATTTTTGTTATTTTTGTTATTTTTGTTATTTTTGTTATTTTTATAGGCGATAGTAGTAGCCTTTGTTTTTTTTGAAGTTTTCTCTTTAATGACCTCATTCTCTTCATCACATTCATCATCTTCGTCATCTAACATAGACTTGAGTTTTTCACCACTTTTGATTTTATTTTTAAGATGTTTAGATGGAAAGATATTTTGCAAAAATTTTCTGTACTCATGAACGTCCATAGTTTCGTCGTCGCTATCACTGTCACTTCTAGTACTGTTATCATCGCCATCTTCCTCACTGCTACTGTCAGATTCTTCATTCTTTTTTAATTTATTTTTTGATTCTTCTTCTTGTTTACGTGTACGTGTGTTGTAAACACGCTTAGACTTATTGTTCTTGTTATCGTTCATTGATCCCATGTTTAAAATGTATATCTTATATATATTTATCATATATTTAAGATCAATTTTTTAATAGCAAATTTAACACTCGTTTTTTACAAAAAAATAATTTGACGAGAAATTGATAAAAAAATTGATGATTTAAAACAAGTTAAATATAATATAATAATATAAGGAAGCAATGTCGAATAACTCGAAAGAAACCATCCCTAAAAAAAAGAGTGCCAAGATCATTGGCATTCAATTTAGTATATTAAGTCCTGATGAAATTAGAAAAGGTTCGGTTGCTGAAATTACTTCACGTGATACGTATATTAATAATAAACCTGTTATTGGAGGATTATTTGATCCAAGAATGGGTGTGCTAGACCCTGGGTTAATTTGTCCTACTGATGGTTTAGATTATATGGAAACTCCAGGATATTTCGGACATATTGAGTTAGCAAGACCCGTATTTTACATTCAATATTTAACAAGTATTATAAAAATTTTGAGATGTGTTTGCATTAAATGTAGTAAATTGAAAATTTCTAAAGATAATTATAAACAAGCACTAAAATTAGCACCATCTGCACGCTGGGACTATGTATTTAAATTAGCCAGCAACGTATTTAGATGTGGTGATGATAGTGATGATGGTTGTGGATGTTTACAACCAAAAAAAATTAAGAAAGAAGGTCTTGCTACATTATTTGCAGAATGGGATAATATTAATGGCTTAAATGAAGAAGAAAAAGACAAATTAAATATGAAATTAACTCCTGAGATTGTGCTAAAAATATTTAGAAGAATTTCCGACGACGATGTCAATTTTATGGGATTTAGTCCTGTCTTTTCAAGACCTGATTGGATGGTATGTCAAGTATTGGCTGTTCCTCCTCCAGCAGTGCGTCCTTCTATTAAAATGGACGGTCAACAAAGAAGTGAAGATGATATTAGTCATATATTAGTCAATATTATCAAGGCAAATAAAACACTTCAGGAAAAATTGCAAGAAGGTGCTAATTCCAATATTATTGATGATTGGCACACTGTTCTTCAATACTACATTGCTACACAGGTAGATAATAAAATACCTGGTGTGGCTTCAGTAGCTCAGCGATCTGGTAGACCGTTGAAATCTATTAAAGAAAGATTAAATGGAAAAGGAGGTCGTGTTAGAGGAAACTTGATGGGTAAACGTGTTGACTTTTCAGCTCGTTCTGTAATTACACCAGATCCTAATTTGTCTATTCGTGAATTAGGTATCCCATTAAAAGTTGCCAAAAATATTACCAAACCAGTTACAGTAAATGCTAACAATACAAAATTCCTATTAAAATTAGTTAGAAATGGTCCTGATGAATATCCCGGTGCTAAAATCTTAGAAAGAAAAAATGGTGAACAAATTACACTTAGATACGCAGATAGAGAAAATATTCAACTACAACATGGTGACATCGTTCATCGACATATGATGAATGGTGATGGTGTACTATTTAATCGTCAACCCACATTACATAGAATGAGTATGATGTGTCATATTGCTGTTATTATGTATAAAGGAGATACTTTCCGCATGAATGTTGCTGATACTAAACCATACAATGCTGACTTTGATGGCGATGAAATGAATTTACACATGCCACAAGACGAAGAATCAGAAGCAGAATTGAAAAATTTGGCAGCAGTTCCATATCAAATTATTAGTCCTGCTAATAATTCGTCTATTGTTGGTATTTTCCAAGATTCTTTACTTGGTGCTTACAGATTTACTAGACCTGATATTAAATTCGATCAGAGAGAAGCCATGAATTTACTCATGTCTTTTAACAAAGTAGATACTAGCTTATTAAAAGGGAAAAAAGAAGTCAGCAATTTTGACATATTGTCGCAAATTATGCCACCAATGACAATGAAATTTGGAAACAAGGCGTTTGCAGACAGCGGTGAAGATTTCAAAAAATCAAACCATGTTGTTGAAATTGTTGCCGGAAAATATGTAAGAGGACAAATGGAAAAAAGTGTTCTTGGTGGTGGTGGAAAAGGATTATTGCAACGTATTTGCAATTACTATGGAAACATGGCCTCTGCTGATTTTGTAGATAACTTACAAAATGTAGTAACCGAATATATGAAAACAAGTGCATATAGTGTTGGTATCAGTGATTTGATTGCTGACGCCAAAACAAATGAGAAAATTGTAGAAACTATTACAAATAAGAAAAAAGATGTGAAAAACTTGATCGACCAAATTCATATTGGTATTTTCGAGAATAAAACAGGAAAATCAAACGAAGAAGAGTTTGAAACACAAGTCACTAATATTTTAAATAATGCGACAAACGAGGCCGGTAAAATTGGTCGCAAAAGTCTAGACAAAGGAAATAGATTTGTTACCATGGTTAATGCTGGTTCAAAGGGTAGTGATATTAATATTTCACAGATGATTTCTTGTCTAGGACAACAAACTGTTGATGGAAAAAGAATTCCCTATGGTTTTGAAAACCGTACCCTACCCCACTACACAAAATTCGACGATTCCCCCAAATCAAGAGGCTTTGTTGAAAATTCATTTATTTCAGGTCTTACACCAGAAGAATTATTCTTCCATGCTATGGGTGGTCGTGTGGGTCTTATTGATACTGCAGTAAAAACTTCTCAAACCGGCTATATTCAGAGAAGACTTATTAAAAGTATGGAAGATTTGAAAGTAGAATATGATATGACCGTTCGAAATAATAAACAAAAAATCGTACAGTTTCAATACGGTGATGACGGAATCGACACAGTTCGTGTAGAAAATCAGATTTTACCTCTTCTAAGTATGACTCTAGAAGAAATTTACGCACATTATCATTTACCAGCAGACACTGATGCAAATACAGTGTTTATGACAGCATATACAAAAGGTGCTACTACACGCATGAAAAAACAACACGGTGAGTTGTTAGAGAAGACAAAACAATATATTGAATATATGACAACCTCGAGAGATACGATTGTGAAAAATGTTTTTAAAAACACAGATAATAAAATGGTGCATATTCCTGTAGCTTTTCAACATGTTATCAACAACGTACAAGGTCTGCAAAATATTAATAAAAACTCAATGGTTGATATTACACCACTAGAAGTGTTTACTTTGATCGAAACAAATTTTAAAAATCTAGAAAAAATTACATATGCTAAACCTAGTGAGTTATTTAAAGTAATGTATTATTACCATTTATCTCCTAAAGAATTATTGACGGTGAAGCGGTTTAATCGCAAATCTACTATTACATTGTTAGATACCATTAGTTCTATCTATAAAAATGCTATTGTTGCACCAGGTGAAATGGTTGGTATGATCGCGGCACAATCTATTGGCGAACCAACTACACAAATGACTTTAAATACGTTCCATTTTGCAGGTGTAGCGTCTAAGTCAAACGTAACACGTGGTGTACCTAGAATCGAAGAAATTCTATCATTATCAGAAAATCCTAAGAATCCATCGGTTACCATCTTTCTACCCAAAGACCAAGAAACTGATAGAGAGAACGCACAGAAGTTGATTCCTGAAATCGAAAATACAAAATTAAATGAGCTAGTTAGTTCAGTTGATATCTGTTTTGATCCGGATGATATGAATACATTGGTAGAAGAAGATGTGGAAGCATTAACACAATATTATGAATTTGAAAAAATGGTCGACGAGTGTGGTGCAAACAAATTAACTAACAATAAAGAAAAATCTAAATGGATTGTTCGTATGGAGATGGATAAGGAATCGATGTTAGACAAAAGTATTACTATGGACGATGTTAATTTTGCAATTGGTAATGCATTTGACGAAGAAGTACAATGTGTATATTCAGACTATAATACTGACAAACTTGTATTTAGACTTAGACTTAGTAATATTCTATCAAACAAGAAAAAGGCGGGAAAAGCAAATCCATTAGATCAATCGGATGAAATCTATTTACTTAAAAATTTCCAAGATCAACTTCTTAATAATATTGTTCTAAGTGGTGTCAAAAAAATTGATAAAGTTGTATTAAGAAAGATCACAGACAATGTTATTAAAGAAGAGGGAAAATATATTAAAAAAGAAGCATGGGTCTTAGATACAGTTGGTACAAACTTAATGGATATCCTTGGACTAGATTTTATTGACAAGAATCGTACAATAAGTAATGATATTCAAGAAATTTATAAAGTATTTGGCATCGAGGCAGCTAGAAATGCCATTTTCCAAGAGTTAACAGAAGTCATTGAATTTGACAGTACATATATCAATTACCATCACTTGAGTATGCTTTGTGATAGAATGTGTTATAGTTCTAAAATGATATCAGTATTCCGCCATGGTATTAATAATGACAATATTGGTCCAATTGCAAAAGCGTCTTTCGAAGAAACGCCTGAAATGTTCTTGAAAGCTGCTCGTCACGCAGAATTAGATCCAATGCGTGGTGTATCTGCAAACGTAATGTGCGGACAGCAAGGATATTTTGGTACATCATCATTTCAAGTACTTGCCGATATCAATGCAATGATGACTAATGAACCAGTAGATATGGAAGATGAAGAAAATGATGAAGATTTGATAGATAATACATTTATGGAAAAAGATACATTGAATGAAAAATGTGGCATTGATAAGTTGTCTATTGACAATAATGCTATGAATATCAAGAAAGTCGATTTAGGTGATGATGACGATTATGACATCGAATTTTAGAGTATGATAAATACAATACCATTTCAAATCGGTAAATTAAATATGTTATTATCTAACTTGCAATACAAGTTCATAAATAAATGAAAAATATTATTTTCTATTATAATATTATTTTCTATTATAATATTTTTTATACTTAAAAATAAGTATTATAGTTATAATAACATGGATATATTTAAAGAAATATTTCAATACGAAATAGACGAATATTATTCAAATAAAACAAAACCATCAAGTATATTTAATTTTGAAATATCTTTTATTCCAAAAATATTTTCTGACAGTATAAAAAAATACGGGTGGTTGAAATTTATAAGGTACAAATATTTTATACTAGAAAATTTTTTAAAATGTACGTATATAGTTGATAAAGATCAATGCAAAGATCAATGCAAAGATCAATGCAAAGAAGATATACTAACTATTTTTTCTAGAGTTCAATGTAAAATAATGGCATTATATAAATTAAAAAACAGAATTATTTTTAAAAGTAAGAAATACTTAACCGAACAAGTAGACTTGGGATTTTCCCCACTGCATGAATTAGAAAGTAGTTATAAAATAGAATTAATACAAGATAAAGTAAAATATTTATTCTCCTTATTCGATTTAATTAAAATAATCAATACCTCTTTATCATACGATTATATTTTTTTTACTGACCCCAAACCTATCAAAAATCCATGGAACAATAAATATTTCAATGATTCTAGTTTATATAACATATACTATGCTATTTCAAAAACGAATATACCCATGCCTATTTTGCTATCGCGATTCGTTAAATCAAATCTATGTTTAAAGAATTTTGACGCATACAATCAATTAATTATAAAAAATTATATCATTGAAAACGCGCACTTATTTTCAGAAGATAGAAAAATAAGGCATATTAGACAATTGATATATTATTTTAATAGTCGAAGTGTAAATAAAATTATTCTTGATAAAGATTTTCCCAAAAAAAAAATAATAGTAGCTATGAATGAATATATTAAACCATATTTAATGACTGTCTATTCTTATGAATCAGATTTGCGCATTAGATATAAAATGATTTTTTTGAGAAAAATGAAAAAATTTATTAATAACAATCCAATGTTTGGTAGAAGAATTGTATCTATGCAAATAAGAAAATTGTACTATATTAGCTGTTTAAAATATTTGGAAAATAAATCATTATTTATATTACCAAATATATATATACCAAAACCTGACATGATAATACTAAAAGATAAGTGTTTCTTTATTGATATTATTGGTACAAATAATTATACTATGTTTCCTCATTTCGAATCCTGCAAAAAAAATGCAAATCCTGCAAAAAAATATAATTATACAGACATAAGTAAAAATATTAAAAACTATACATTTTCACAATCTGAAATAGAATTAATTGACATAAAGTATAAAAACACTGTAAAAAATGAGTTACATTCCGCATCAACTACACCGTCATCATCATTAACAGATAACAACAGTGAAGATTATGATATTACAAATGAATACAATTATAATAGTAGCGATAATGAAAGTGATTACACTGAAAGTGATGAATACGATGAATATAATGAATATGACAATGATGAATATCAGGAAGGTGATGATGTACGAAATGAAAATATAAGTGGAATTAATAATATAGTACCTACAAATATGGATACTACAACTAGAACAACCGGAAGACACCCACCTACATATAATATAGAAGTTACTGTATCCGGTAACAATACTGAATTACTAAGTGATAGTTCCAATAATTCACAAGCAATCAACAGTCTTGATATTAGGTTAGAAAATATACTACATTCGCTTAGACACATGAATCTAGGGGATGATAGATCATTATATGAATATCATAATATGTATGAAAGTGGTGAAATACGTAATGAAAACAATGAAAACAATGAAAACAATGAAAACAATGAAAACAATGAAAACAATGAAAACAATGAAAACAATGAAAACAATGAAAACAATGAAAACAATGAAAACAATGAAATGCGTACAGATAATTATGGTATATTAAATCATTTAGATCTAGATAATGATGACGATCATAATTATGAATATAATTATCATTACAATCGTAACCGCGTTCGTGAAAATAATAATATAACAATAGGATACGAAAGCTCTAGTAGTATGGAAATTGAAAGTGACGATGAGAATTAACCATAATTAATTATAATAATTATATAATTAATTATAATTATTAAATAATATTTTACATGGAATAAAATATTATTCGGATGTTATTCGGATGTTATTCGGATGTTATTCAGATATTATTCAGATTTTCAACTAGTTTTAATTTTTTTCCTTTTAATTTAGTTTTTTTTATAGTTTCACTATTTTTTTTACTATTGTCATCAACGTCACTGTCTTCGTTTCTTAAAATAGTGTATTTCTCTAACATATTCTTTAGATTATTGTTTTGTTTTAGTATTTCGTTTTGTATAGATAGTTCAGGAAATTTGTTAATATCTAATAAACAATTATTATGTTTGTCTATAAATAAACGATACTTTGGGACATTCATTTTATATTTGTAGAAATTAGGTGTTCTAATTACATAGCATTTTTTCTCATTCTCATTAACATTAAGTGATAGATAAGAACTATTATTATCAACAAATGTTTTTGCATTGACTAATACAATAGGTATATTGTAATTATTTGATACTAGTAATATATCAAAATTATTAACATAATAATCTTTACTCATAATAATATCCTCTATTGATATTTCTCCTTTTTCAAATAATTTAACTTGTGGATATCCATAATAATGTAGCAAATTAACCAATTCCTCAAAATTTACATCACGTATTGTTGAATACTTTTGAATTAATAGTTGTTTTATTTCTTTCACGGTAATTTCATTATCATTATCAACTGTATTTTTTATAAGTGTCAATAATATATCAAAAGTACAATCGCCATTATCATTAGAAAACTCTATTTCTTTGTAACCTTTAAATTTCAATTTCATTTTAGCGTATATATCCTTTTTATTTGTCGGACAATTACTGTATATTTTGCAAGTATTTTTTTCAATAAGAACTTTTGTAGATTTTACCTTTTTAGGTATTGTCGATAATTTACTAGTTTTTTCGTTTACCAAAGGTTTACTAGTATTTAATATTGATGAATCAACTACACTATAATTAGAGTTAGAACTGGGAACAGTATTAATAACTTTATTTTCATATACATTGTCATATTTTTGAAATACGGATGGTTCTACGTTGTCAAATGTATTAAATGTGGTATATTTATTTTTTATATCTTCAACTAAATTTTCAAAATATCCTTGTGTTAGCAATGATTGCAGCAAAATAATTTCATTATCATGTAGATTATATTTTAAATCACTGAATGATAAAACTATTCTAGGTTGAAACATAAATTGCTTTATTTTATTATATCTAATTAGTTCATCTGCTATTTTGCTGTAATATATTTTTTCATTGTCTAAGTTACTTAGTAAATTATTTTTAGGAATTAATAAAATATCGCCAACTGTCATATTTTCTTCAATATTTTTCATATTTTCTTTTGTAACATTTATAAAAGATACTTTATCTCTAAGAATTGATTGTATTAATACAATCAATTTATCCAATTGTGTATAATAAACAATTTGTTGTGAATTAGAAACGCTTTCTATTTCATCTCGTAATATAATATTATTGTAATTTAATAATTCGGTTCTTAATTTATTTCTAAAATTTAAATATAATTCTGTTTCTAGTCTTATTTTTTTTACATATTCTTCGCGTTCTGTGTCTATTTTATTGCTGGTCTGAAGTACAGTATCTACTTCGAAATAATTTCCTTCATCTATTGAGTGTTTTATATTCACATCTGTATCTTGTTCGGGTTCAGATAATGGTATGAATTGGTTGGTTTCACTAAGTACTCCCACAATTAATCCATCTTCTAATATTTTTATTAGTGGTTTACATAATATCTCACCATTTGTTTCATTCACTATAGATAGTAAAAATTTATACGTATTTTCCATAGTGGAATAAAAGCTATCGTCTTGAAATGAAATTAATTCATACGAAGATATAATCGCAGATGGAAAACATGGAATAAATCCCTTTATTTGCCTATCATTTTCTATTATTAACCCTACTACTTTGGTATCGTAGTTAATAACTAATTTGTCTATTTGTATTTTATATTTATCTAATATTTCAATACTTTTTTCCAATGTGTTATTGCGTCTAAACTTTATTTCTTTGTATTTAAATTTATTTGGCATACTATCTAATGGTTTACACATTGTTGTATAAATACGCTGAACGTTCATCGATAATTGTTTAAGATTAGGAATTTTACTCATCATGACAGGAGTATACAGCTTATTTGTTATTATATTTATAGAAGTGGATGTTGATTTATCAACAACAATATACAGTGGTTCAAAATATTCATATTTTTTAAGTATAATAGCTGTATCTCTAGAAGGATCATATTTATTTATAGAATAATAGTTTGTAGGACAAATTATATCTAAATTTGCCGTAATATCGTCTTGAGGTAAATTAAGTAAAATTATATTTATTCCTTTTTCAAAAAGAAAATTATTTGGTTGACATACTAAATCCCATAAATATGTATAATCTAGTTCAGACTCTTTATTTGTAATATAATTTCTAAAATTATTTAATGCAGACATAATTTTTTTTAATTGTAACGCATGATAGGTAGTTGTATTGCTATTGCTATTGCTATTGCTATTGCTATTGCTATTGCTATTAGATGTATTTAACTTAGAATAAATTGAACTTTGTTTCATTTCTTCGGTTTCAATATTTACATCATCTAAATTAGAACTTTTAAATTCATTCACCAATGTCCCATTTTGTATACTTATAAACACGTCTATTGTTAACATTTTTAATAATTTATCACGAATAAATTTTTCTATCGATAAAACAACGTTATTGTTTTTCTCACCATAAATATCTGATATACATGCTATAAAAGATTTCTTTTTATTATTTTCAACACCTCTTCTAAGATAACAAGGAAAATTCTTTTTTAAATTTTTATTAGTATTACTTACTTGACAATCTTTATTATCAACGTCAATAAATTTTTGAACTATAAAGGGTAAATACCCCATTCTATCCTGCTCTAATGGGTATTTATCGGGACCCTTTATATAATCATCTACTTGTTTCGGTTTACTAGATAGCTTTTCTGTTGTTCTATTTATTTCATCGCTTTGACTACATTCTTGACGACGTTTAATTTGGGTTGGTTTGTCCCAATATTTGAAACAACATGGTACACATAGACCTTTTGGGTGTGTATCTTTTTTCAAAAAACCAGGATAGTGTTTTATATATTCTCCGGATTTATCGTAATGTTCTTTATTGTCGGAGAATTCCCAAATATTTGCTCCAGATGGTATTGTCTTAGCATTTTGAGGTATAACTTTTCCATATTTGCCACTTTTTACTTGTTTATGTGTCAAACTCACATTATTTTTTAAGTCCCAATATCTAGGACATATGTACCAATATTGTTTATTTGGATTAGATCCGTATTTAATTGCTTGATCGTAAGATCCAGGATGTTCTTTATCTATATTTTCTTTTTCTTCGTCAGTTAGCAAAACCGGTTGTCTTCGTTTATTCCACGGACATAATCTAGAATATGCATTGTATTTTCCATCAGAGTCCGTTAAAAATAATGTAGGGTCATTATTATGCATTTTTCTAAAAAATGGATTGGGGTCGGTTATTTTCATACCAGTTATATCCTTTTCAATATTTTCATTGTTGTTTTCGTTTTTATTACTAACTATTTTTAGTATAGGCTTTTTTATATTTTTACTCATTTTTAGTGACGAAATACTCTTATCATTACTAGTAGTTGTTTTCTTTGTAGTATTATCTAATTTTACATCTACATCCGTTCCTTCGTCATCTTCATCTAAATTATCTTGATCGTCCACTTCAATATCTTCTTCTTCATCCAGATCTATGTCTATTCCTTCGTCATCATCACTATCTATATTACCACCCAGTAATTCTATTTCATCGCCTAATTCTATATCTTCTTCGTCGTCCAAATCTACATCTATTCCTTCGTCATCATCATCATCATCATCATCATCGTCATCATCATCATCATCATCATCATCGTCATCATCTTCATCGTCATATAAAAAGTCCATAACATTTACTGATTTATCTTTTTGTGATTCTACATTCTTACCAAAAGACAAGTCTTCTGCAACTATTGCTACTGGTATATTTTCACTAATTCCTTTCTCAGATGGTGCAATAATATCTTGTATTGCAGTATCGTCTTCTGTTTTAGAAGTTTTACATAAGCTATCGATTTCTCTTACAGTTACGCCTGAAGTTTCGGGGACTTGTGTAATTCTAATTAATGAATCGATATAAATAGGAATAACTTGCATATAAAAAATATTGTTAATCTTATCCATTTCCACCGTTATATTCTTTTTATATGCATCTTGAGTTATTTTAGTTAAGAATCCTGGATTATTTTTTATTTTAATACTGCGTTTCTTATTTAATGTTTGGACCACTTGTAAGTTATTTAATAGTTCTGCTATTTTTAATTGTGCTTCTTCTTCTTTCAATTGGAAATTATCCATTAATAATTTTACAATGTCATTTTCCTCATTTGCTCTATTTAATAATTCTACTATAAATGCTTCCTGACTATCCATAACATTATATTCGGCAACTCTTTTATAACGCATAATTATACCTTTCTTTAAATCACCTACTACTACATTAAATATACTTGAAATACAGCCTAATAAATTATTCAAATTGATATTCTTGTCGATTGATATATATGAAACATATTTTATATCTACTATTTCGATATTATCATTGTATATACTAGAGAACTTAGTCATAGTATATCCATTTTTTTTTACATAATCCTTTATAATATTTATCACGGGATTCACAGCATTTTTTAATATATTTTCAACAAAATTAACAGACTTGGTCTGTTTAAATTCACATTTTACATATATATTGGTGTAATTATCTATTGTTATATGTATTGGTATATATTCATTATTTTCATTATTTTCATTATTTTCATTATTTTCATTATTTTCATTATTTTCATTATTCTCATTATTCTCATTATTTTCATCTACATAATATTCCATATAACATGATACTGATTTTTTTCCTTTTGTTTCTTTTATTAGTTTAAATATTTGTGATTTTGATAAATAAGGCATTTTTTTCCCGTTTTTTGCTACTTTGTCGCAATACAATTTGTATATATTTTCTTGTCTATTTGATGCACTATATTTTATAAATGGTAATTCTTTAGATGTATGTATTAATTTAAAGATCGTATCTAATGGTATGGAAAATTCTACTTCTTGTGATAAATTTAATTCAATAAATTGAATACCTTGTTCTATATATTTTAATTCTTCTTTACGTGTATGATATACTTTGTGAAACATATCAATATTTTTATCATTTTTCTCAAATGTTTTATTGAGTAATTGTTTATTAGATTCTAATAACTCTATTTTTTTTTCTTTTAGTTTTTCTATTGTGTTAATCCTTTTCTCATTTAAATAAGGAAAGTAAATTTTTATAATTAATTCTTGAGGTAATTCTTTATTGATAGCATTTGTTAGTACATCTTCTGCTAAACACATGTAAATTGTATTATTAATTAAAAATCCATTAGACATTAATAAATCTTTGTTTGTTGTTGTGATAATATTGTCACTATTATTTTTTAATATTTTGTTGAATGTTACAACTTTTAATGGATTTACAGTTACGTTGTAAATACTACTACCTGTTATAAAATGTTGCCCTATACAGTTATTCACTATAGATGACTTATCATCTAATTTTAGATCAATTATGTCATTGAACGTATACTGTTCTTTAATTGCAATATTAGTAATATTAATGCTATTCAGGTTTAATAAAAAATCAAACAGTATTTCTTTTGTAATCGTTATCTTACCATTTTTTGATAAATTACTGTAGATTTGTGAACTAGTAAATGTTTGCATTTTTTTTGAAAATAAATATATTTCATCAAATGATATATTGGAATCTTCTTGAACTATTTTCTTTTTTATGTTTTCAATAGTATCGTCTATATAAAGTAATTGTTTAGAAAATGTTACCTTTATTTTTTCATCAGTTATCATTGTTAATTCTTCATCACTAAATATTCCATCAAATATTGGTGCTGATGCGTTTTCACTGAATTGCTTGTTAATATTATCGATTGTATCCGGTATTTTATCTCCTATAAAAGCCACGATTTCTTTACTATTATTTTCATATAATTTAATTACTTTATAAATATCATTCATAATATTATTATATATATAAAATCTAAATATTATTTTATATATATATATAATGCTTATTAATGGAATAGTAGCGATGGATAATAATAGAGGCATTGGAATAAATAATAAATTACCATGGATATTGCCACAAGATATGCAGAGGTTTCAAAAATTAACTAAGGGAAACGGTAAAAATGCTATTGTAATGGGCAAAAATACCTGGAATAGTATTCGCATATTAAAAGATCGTGATCATTTAATATTATCATCAAGCTTAAAATTAGATTACTTACATGAATCATGTAATAACAATACATCTAATACTAATACTAATACTAATACTAATACTAATAACCGTTCTACCTCTAATAGTTCTTTAGTTAAATCTTTTGAAAATATAACCGACGTAATTAACTTTGCGAATGATAAACAATACGATCAGTTATGGATAATAGGTGGCTCGCAAATATATAAACAATTTTTAGAACTAAATTTAATAGATAATTTTTATATAACTTTCATTGATGAAGTATTTCGTTGTGATACCTACTTACATAGTATTCCAAATAATTATATCTTAATAAAAAATCAGATTACAGGCGAATGTACCAATAGTGGAAAGAATACGTATATACTTATTTATAAACAATTGAAAAAAGATGCAATCGTTATTTACAATCATAGTATATGGAAAATAGAAAACGTACACTGTGATGATTATCCAAATTATTATTATACTATTAAAAATAGTGATGGGAGAGAAATTCAAACAGTTAAATCTAAATTAAAAATGAAAGGGTGAATATAATTCAATAATAAATGAAGGTAAATATAAACTACATGTTAAATAAATGTTTTCTGAAATAATTATGATTTAACCATATTTCATTACCACGTTGTCTTTCTTTAAATGTAAATCCATTATTTTTTAATAATTCGCCAAATATTTTATTTTTTTCTTGTTCTGTGCTATGTGCTTCTATAATAATACAGAATATTGGAAATGTAAAATCTATAGATTGTAATAATGATAATTCCGAACCTTCTACATCAATTATCATGAAATCTATATGTGTAAACTTACTATTGTTTAAAATATCTTTCATTTTTTTATTAGGAACATCATAAGAAGTCCAATTATATTTATTTAAGTTAGTATTAATATTATTTGTTATTCCTCCTTCCGCATTATTACCTATAAAAGATATAGTCGAAGATTCACTATTTGTTACGGCACAGTTATATAATTCATTATTTACAATAGATCTATTGTTTTTAATATTTTTGAAAAAATTTTCTTGTGGCTCAATTAATATACCTTTAAAATTAAAAAATCTTCTAGTGCTTTT
>Ga0257127_1000870_pt1 | contig 23540 bp, 21 predicted proteins | sample SI060_135mmetaG_FD_190152 | JGI IMG/M metagenome (GOLD analysis project Ga0257127, IMG submission 190152) | Marine microbial communities from Saanich Inlet, British Columbia, Canada - SI060_135m | ecosystem: Environmental > Aquatic > Marine > Inlet | place: Canada: British Columbia | collected... | reverse complement strand
TACAAGGTTACGCTTCACAACGTTCTGCGGACTCTCAATATCAAATTGAATGAGATTCTTCAACATCGTGGAGGTAACATCTAACGGCGCAGCTGTAATGTAGTCTGAGAAACGACCTAGGCGAGTACGGGAGCGAACCCTAAAGGTGTAGTTGGTCATGAAGTTAGGCGCATAGATAAAGTGTTCAATGTGCCCTAATACAGTACCAATGTTGGACCACTCAATACCCGACCCAGTATCCATTCGAGCCTCAACCTCGATGTAAGCTGCACTAATGTCGTCCGGAGACGTCCAAGCAATTTTGACACTGCTAGTTAGCGAGTTTACGTTATCGACCAATACAGCAGTCACACCAGTGGGTGCTTCCAGTGTCATGTCGATGTTGAGATTTGTTGTGGTATTGACAACTGTCTCAGAATCAAAGAACCATGCAGAGCTGTCGTACGCAAAGGCATTGACCTCCACCTCATAGTTGCTCTTCATGTCGACACTGGAGATCCTGACATAAGTATCGATGTCATTTCTATCACTAGTCAACCGAACAATATCGCCAGGTTCGTACCGCAGGAACTCGTAGGCTGCATCGAACTTATATGTCGCCAGACGAGATTCGTTGATAGAAGCCTTACAGATTCCACTGGCGTGATACTCGTTGTTGACACCTTGCATAGGGAGGTCGGTGGCGAGAACCACGCCCTGATCCTCTGCAAGATACGTTGAGTTAGTGAAGTCAAAGGAGTCAGAGACCATATCCTTGGCGACGTTTACATAGCTCAGAGATAGCCTATTGAGTCGGCTAGCTGTGTCCTGTTGAGCATACTGAATGTCGGACAGAAGAACGTCCTCTGTCACAGTGCCTACCGATAATGCCGCTGAGGCTGTTGGGGATTCAATGCCAGGATTAGGGATATTTATTTTAATCAATCCGGCAGCGTCCCTCAATAGTATTGCACCAGGGATCGTGTCGAGGATCGTGTCAAGATTATCAAGATGGTCATTTGCAGGCGAGATCATGCCGTGGAATTCATGTCTAGCTAGATCTCTTGTGCCACTGCCGAACCGGCCCTCTATAGGAATGTTTGGCATGACAATCTCTGCGGCGATCGCAGCTGCGGCGGCAAAGGAGTCGTTATGGATATCTGTACCCAGCTGTAGGCCAGGCCCGACGACTGTGTCCATCAGGTAGTCTAATAGGACTTCTATGGTATTGAAACTGTAGGAAGTACCAGCGCTGAGGACTGTACCTGTGTACGTCCGGATCTTCTTACCTTTGAGAAAATAGGCTGTACTCGGACGACCACCAAACTGAGGGTCGTCACGGTTCATTTTGAAGTACTCAGTAGCATAAGAGAGATCATCAAAGGTCGCTGTGGAGAGGCGGCCTAGAGTTGTTGAGGTGTTGATGGTCCCGCCTACTTTGTTGACATATAGTGCTACAAAAGCATCGTACTCAGCATCGTCATAGTCGCCATCGTCAACTTCCACATGGACTACGTCCTCGATACCACCACCACTAAGCACTACCTGCGAGATCAGGGTCTCGTTCTTGGACCCTGCGAAAGTGGCGAGGGAGCCTAATAGAACTTCCTCACTGTTAGCTGCGACTAGATCGAAGTCTGAATCCACATTGGTGTACACAGTAGTAGGTACCCGACGAACTTCTCCATATATCAGGGGGATGGAGTCATTCGAGCCTGATATCTTGATATCACGCCTGGCTGCATTGTCCTTAGCCGCTGCTGCTGCTGCTTCGCGCGCTGCTTTTGCCTTTTTCTTAGCCTTCTTCTGCGCCTGCATTTGATATACAGTGGAAGCGGCTAAGAGAATCAGCTGAAATATTACCATTCCACCCATTAGAGTGCTCCCCAATGTAAAGTTTTCTCTGTATCATGTGCGAAGGCCATCGATGTGTCCGCTGGATAGAGAGCTTGCTGACTTATCGGAGTTGTTGTCCGATCGCGAATTTGATGCAGTTTAGTCAGAGGTCCGCTGCATTCTATTTTAACTGTAGGAGCGTCATCTTCGATACTCCAAGAGGTACTGCTGACCTTTCCATGGTAGATTGGTAGTACTTCTGACCACATCACTTGCGTCTCTACGTTGGTGAATGCGGCGTTTACACGAACAGGTGTTCCTACATTTTCTACATCGAGAATTGTTCTCAGCGCCAGATCGACGTCTGCGAAGGTCATATTGAAAATGTCGCGTGACAGTTCTGGGGAGGAGTTAGGAGGCGACATAGAGAGTAAACCAGCATCAGCTAGATACGTGTCACCACTTTCAGTGATGTCCCAGGGAGCATCTGTGGCATACACGAAGCCCGAGGGAAAGCCTAACTCAACAAGCACTGAAGGGGCGACTATCCGTGCAGTGATAAGAGCCAGCAGTTCAGCGCTTACTTGTAGCATTTTGAATCCATCCTATAAACAGAAACAGGGCCATCTTTAGACAGTCCATGAGAGATTAATTTGAAGCCACACATCTTCACCCATTTATAATGTTTTAGGTCATTGGTGGGGCCTTGCGCGAAGACTACAGGGTAGTCGAACTCACGTGCGATTTTCTTGCATACGCCAGTGAACTCCCTCCGAAGAGAAGGAGTCCACTCAGCGAATACATCAGCATGCATCATCAATAGACCGTGTTGACGCAATACGTTAATGCTGAATTTTTCATTTTGGAACGAGTACATCAGAGGTACTCAATGAACTTTAGAGAGGCTGACTGAATAATGCCATCCCTGTACTCAAATGAGGCGTTATCAGCTTCATTCAGTACAGTCGCTACCGTGTCAACGATTTCTACCGTCTCCGAGGCAGTTATGATGGTTTTTAATCCAGGCTTTAACTGTAGGTCCGCTTCATACTTTCCTGAACCAGCATCATACACGGAGGTAATTGTCGCTGTTACCGCATATAATTTAGTGTGGTTCGAGAAGGTAATGAAGCGTCCTGCAGGGATGACAAATCTTTCATCAGAAGAAAGACCTATCGTGTCATCAACCTCTAAACCATAAGTGGTGTCAACCGTTATGTCTGATGTCGTACCACCTTGAAGCAATGTATCGGTGTAGAGGTGTTGTGGACAAGGAATCTCAAAAGGAGTTTCCATACCGTAGGTAAGCCAGTTAGCCATGAGAGCAGCGTGGAGCGTCGAGTTCAAACCGTCTTCTACAGTTATAATGAACTCGAAGCGCTGTGCCATCTTCAGCACACCACGCCTTCTCAGGTTAATTGTATCGGACACCAACCTAGACTCGTTAGAGAAAATGCTTAGAGGCGTTTGATACGGATAAGTTTCGAATAGCAGTTGTGTCATACGATCCTCTTTTCTCTGAAGTCTGCATGAACCATGTTAGCAATCAGAGGGCTCATTTCAAGTACTTCTTTTCTAGTTTGTTTGGAGATATCCCCAGTTATGTTGATGTTGATTATCTGCTGAGATGAACCGTCAGCAGAGTTACTATTAGCCGCAGATGTAGCGTCCATATTTGTTGGAACACCTACAAGGCCACCTGCTGCAAATTTACCTACTTTACCACTGTTAATAGCTGTCAACAAGGCCAGGTTTTTTGACGTAGCTCCGGCATTGATAACGAACTCACCATTAGATAGCATGGCAGGGACAGAATCGGAGGTACCTGTACCAGGACCACGGATCTTACCACCAGAAGCTGCAAAGATAATCCTAGCAGCGCTCATAGCAGCACCGAGAATTGCACCACCTGTACCACCGATAGCTCCGCCAGCCAGTTGAGTAAGGCCACCCAACACACCACTGAAGCCTTGATTAAGAGTACCGGTAAGACCCTTGCTGATATCCAAGTCGTTCTTCATCAGTACGTTGTTGATGCTAAGACTTTCATCCGCAGTTAGGCCCATGTTCTCAAAGCCGAATTCGCTTCCGTCCATATTGTCCACGCCAGGCAACGTACCTGTACCACCAAAGATACTGCTGATACCGCTACTCAAGTCACTACCAAATCCACCGGTGGCACCACCAGCCCTATTGAGGAGGCCTTCCGTGGCAGCAGCAATGCGAGTCTGGAGTGCTTTAGTGTCAGTCTCATATGGTGTAAAGGCAATATTCTCACCACCCACTTTTCCACCTGTCTTGAAGATATTTTCTCCAAGTTTACCAAGTATACCACCACCAGCGCCATCATCTAGACTTGTGAAGAGGCCATCCATAAAGGTGTCAATGACGCCAGAAGTGAACGTGTCCAAAGCTGTTGTCATGAAACTTTTTACATCAGTTTCACCTTTTATCAACGATGTCAGTCCACTCTTGAGACCAGCACTGATCGACGTCGCAAAGCCTTCTCCAGCTGTCCTTGCCTTGTCCTGGAATGTGATCGCACTCTTAGCGGCTTCACGTTGCAGACCGTCTTGTAGCGCGTAGTAGGCGTCTGCAGCAATCTTACGACCTTCTTCACTCGAAGCGTTAAGCATATCTTCCCGAAGTCCGTCCAGGGCCTTTATGCTGTTCTGGAACATCACACGGCTTGCGGTGGACATGAGATCGATACTCTTGACGCTAAGAGAGATACCTCTACGTGACAGCTTATCGGACAATCCAGCGTTACCTACCATAGAATCGGCAGCGGCATCCGCAAGAATAATCTGAATATTCTCTGCTAGGCGGACAGCACCCTTGCGAAGAATTGCTCGCATTTTTGGGCTTATGTCCATAGCGGCCTTACCTAGAGCAGTCAAGGTACCTTCCAAGGTGGTCGCTATTCTCTTGACCTTGAACAAGCCCTTTCGGCCTAGCATGTCTGCTGAAACGTCAGAGATCGTCACTCCGATACTTGTCATAAGCGGGGCAAGTACCTTGGAAATGCTTCTCACTGAACCAAGAGACTCTGCAAACTGCAGCGTAGCCTGGCGTATACCAACTTCAAGTGCAATCGCGTCCTCCTGAAGCTTCTTCTTCATTTCATCAGTGGCATTAGCCAGATCGACCTTTTCAATGTCTGCTTTCATCGTCTTAAAGTTCTTAGCAGACGTGAACAGATCTTTTCGAGCAGCACCAGACAGTTTACCAAACTCCTCAAACGTCACACCAAGTTTGCCAAACACAGCTTTGACATCTGTAAACTGCTCCTTGAAGGACGATGGAATAGCCTTGGTGAATATCTTACTGCTGTCCTCACCCAGAGACTCAGTCAGAGACTTCTGAATATCTCTCGCGAGGTTATCCATCAGTTCCTTAGCCTTGTCCTTGAATAGCCCAGGGTCTAGTTTCTCAAAGTTGCCCTTCAATTTAGCATACTGCTCAGCCGACTCCAGAACATTAGACAGATCTATAGCAGACAGACCCTTGATGCTTTCACCTGTTATTTTAGCAAAACCGTCAATAGTGCTCAGTGACTTCGCAATCATATCTGCACCGTCACTAGTGGACCCAGCATTTTCTACGCGGTAGGAAAGTGCGGTCTTGTCAGTGGTGGAATCAATGATAAACTCTTTGATATGCTCCCAAGCCACGCTCATGTTCTTAATAAGCCAGGCTATACTCGTGCCACCAACATCCTTAACTTGGTCAAGCACGGAGGCCTCTGCCCCACCGGACAAGTCGTCTTTCTTTCCGGAGTTACCAAGCATGACAGCCACGCCAGCCTTGAATTGTATCAGGTCTGGATCGGCTGCAGAGGTCTTCTTCTTCTCGTCATTCTTGGCCTTGTTATTCCACCCTCGGAACCATCGTGGTTGTCCAGCTTCGGACTCCTCTGGAGCCTTGGGTGTTGGCGGAAATACTGGAGTGCTTGCCTCGTCGTCACCAAAGCCGAACTTCTTAGCCACACCCTTAAGCTCCAGGATGAAGTTGTCGAAGTAGGTACTCACAGATGCGATTATATTGTCACCCAATTCTGTACCGGCTTTAGACAGTGTCGTTGGTAGCTCCTTAATTGAAGTCATCAAGTCATCAAAGAGCTTTTCAACAGGTGCGATGGCATCATCTACCATCTTTGTGATCACCTTGGTCTTAGCCTCTATAGCGTCTGAGAAGATACTCATGACTGTGTAGATAGCAGTTATTATCAGAATTACAATCCCCGATTTCTTCAGGACACCTAAGAAACTCTGACCCGCTGATGAAGCTTTAACTGCGGCAAATTGTGTTGCTAGACCTGCAAGAAACTTAGCGAACAGGCCCTGCAGCGCGACCATAGGAAACAGCTTGCCTACAGTCAGTGCAAACACTCTGGAGAAAGCGAGGCCTCCAAGCGAGAAAGCTTTGCTTATACTAAGAACTAAGACGTTACCAGCCAACGCACCAACCATCTGTCCAGCAATGGCGGTTCCCATCATTACGGAAACTTTAAGCCACTCAGGAGAATTTGTCATACCTCGACTGATCTCAGCACCTAACTGAAAGCCAACAACGCCGCCTAATGCAGAACCAACACCGACGGCAGCGGTAGTAGCACCTTGACGAATCTTGCTCGTTGTTTCGTTAAATTGCGCACTACTGTTTTCGAAGGCTCGCGTTAGTCTCTGCTCTCTTGAGGTGAGATGACGAGTGGTGTCCGACAGATTGCTCTGATTTTTTGCCGCCGTTGCCAATTGGTTGTTAAGGTTCAACGCGCTTCTTGCTAGACGCGCTTGACGGCTAGTTAAATCAGCCGTTGATTGCAGCTGTTTGTCTTGTGACAACCGGATAGCCTTGGCAACACCTAGTCGCTGTCCATCTGCGCCGCGTGTGCGAGAAAGGACGTCTACAGTGCGATTTCGATTGGACGTTGCCCTGGCTAACTCACGCCCTACTTTGGCTGGTAACTCCGCTAACTGCTTCCGTGACTTTACAAGTTCACGTTCCTGGGCCATCAGCAAACCCTTCTGTACACCTAGTTGAGTGACAGAAGTTGGTGCTTTTACAACAGCAAGTGCAGCTTGTTTCAGAAAGTCACGACCCTTGGTGAACACTAGGGCCAACCCTCCGAGTAGAAGTAGAAACTTTCCAGGAGAGAATGCCGCAGAACTGGACAGCGAGGGTAGCTTTTCAGCAACACCTTCAACAGCTTTTGGAAGGTCCCTCTTAAAGAAGGCGTCCAGTATTTGCGCGGTAGCGTCCATGATACCACTAACTAGACCGAAGATGAATTTGCTTATCGAACTTCCGCCTAGGTCTGCACCTAGTATTGCCTTTGTACCTGCAATCCAGGCAACTGAGAGTGCCTTTATAAGCCCGAAAGTAAACAGGGGGCCTGTCCATATCAAGCTGATGGCACCACCAATAGCGGCAGCTAGCAGGAAGCCGAATGTAGTTATCTCTGACGCAAAATTCTTCGCGCTAAAGAAATCTGAAACACCACCCAGATCGAAGGAAGACAAATACTCAGTGAACGAAGTCCAGGCGTTGAGTAGACCACCTTGGATGTCTTGCGTAAATTTAATCACCCAAGCAGTGCCACCAGAGATCACTTCACTGATATTCACACTGGCGTATCTGAATGCTTCCTTTAGACTGTCGCCCATTCCGCTGAAGCTTATACCACTGAAACCGCTACGCAGTGTTTCTAGAACAGAGTCACCAACATCTAGTCCAGCAGTTTCTAGCATGTTAGCAAGGTAAGGACCAACCTTAGAGAGGTTGTCCAAGAGACCTCGTGCAAGCGCGGCACCAGATTTGTAGGCTGCTCTTGCGTACTGTTTTATGGTAGATGCGATACTCGATTCAGTAATCGTCGTCAAGTCATCGCTGCCTGAAAAGCCCTTCAGTACGTTGTCTGAGGAAACTCCAACGATTGCACCATTCACGTCTTTGATCTTATCAATAACGCTTCCTAAATCCTTCTCAGCTGACTCAGCAGCGTAGCTAAAGCCAAGCTTATCTGCGACTTCAACCAAATCGTTGGTAAAAGTATTTACAGCAATAAGCGCGGTAGAAAGGAGCCATACAGTACCTAAAGCAGTAAAGAAGCCGCCTAGGCTCAGTGCCCCTGCTGCTAACGCACCAAGTGATGACAAGACTCCTACATAAAAGGCCACCTCAATCCCGGCATTGACACGCAATTTTGTCAACATATCATTGACATCTTTCGACTTCAGCTGTTCGGCTGTAAGCGCCTTAGCACGATCGTCTTTTCTGTAGTGAGAGATGATGGAAGCTTTCTCATCCAATTGCGCCCTAAACCCACGGATATCTAGCACTTCGACATCATTAACTGGAGTAGAAACGCTCTTCAACAGCGTCTCATTTTCTGAGGTCACTGTTTTAACTAAGTCCTTGAAGACATTAGCTGCAGATCCGGCAAAGCCTCTTATAGCCGCCAAGGCTGGGCCGCCTAGACGCTGCATGTGGCCCGTAACACCATCCACTAAATCAGGAATGTACGAATGACCAACAACCTTATCCCACAGTGTGTAGAAGAAACCAGCTGCAGTTTTTGTGAAGTTCTCTACAAACTTGAGTGCTCTGGCAAGTCCAGGGAATATCTTCTCGAGGTCGATACCTTGGATACCGTCAAACATATCAGCGAACAGTCGAGTAGCAGCTGTCCTGATCTTCGCCACTGTCGCGACAAAGTCAGATACGAGAGTACTCCAGATGTTTTCTAAGTCGATGCTCGACAAAACACTGCTGACAGTGGAAATCACCATCACGATACCTGCCAACACCCTAGTCGGAAGTCCTTTCAAACTTTCTTCCAGATCCTGAACGCTTGTCATCACACTGAATATGAAATTGTAGAACTTCGATTCAATTATTAGAAAAGTGTGTTCCAGGTTACTTGCGAGAGAATATATGCCATCAGCTAACGAAGCAATAGCATTAGCAATCGTGTTCTTAGTTCCAAATAAGAGCTTGCTGAACTTGCTAAACATGACAGTCATAGCAACACCCAGCTTGGTAAATGCAGAACCATAACTGATTACCATACCACTGAAGCGTTTGTCAATCTCGCCAGACTGTTTAAACATAGCCTCGAAGATGCGTTTGGTCGTCAGCTGGCCAGTTGCACCCATATCCCTAAGAGCGCCTACACCTACACCCAGGCCTTCAGCCAAGTTCTTGGCAAACACTGCAGAAGACTCCAAGACGGTGCGCAGCTCATCACCATCTAGACGTCCTTTAGCCAGACCCTGTCCAAGCTGCTGGATGGCACCAGTAGCCTCGGCTGCAGAAGCACCGCCAAGCTGAAGCGATTTGTTAACAATGGAGGTGAACTTACCGATATTCTTTTGAGACACACCTAACTTACCTACAGATAGTGCAACCTTTGAATACAAGCTAGCTGTAGCCGCCAGGGGTGTTCTGGTTGAGATTGCCACTCTCTTCACGTTGTCCAAGGCGCTTTTGAACTCCTTGGTCGTATTGGTAGTGGCTCTCAGTTTGTTCTCTAAATCTGTGATGGAATCACTCAAAGTTGTGATACCGGAAACGGCTGTAGCAGCGGCTATTGCAGATCCTATCCCAACTGCGAATGACTGGAAAGAGGATGTTGCACTTTTAACCGATGTTTCAATGCCTTTGACAGAGCCTCTCAGCTTGTCAAGATCAGCTCTCGCCTTTCGGGAGTCCGATACTGTTTTGATCGCAATGGCCATTTGTACATCCTTAGTTAAATACCCCTCAGATCCATATACGGACCTAAGGGGTATGTTATGTCTTATCTACGATACTGCCAACTGGCGTACCAAAACGGATAGCGGTACGCTCGATGAACCACTTTGGGGCTTGTTTGGAGGAACCTGCATTGAGTGCCTGGATATGCTCAGCCACGTTAACCAGGCTGTATCCAGTAGCTGTCTTCTGATGAAGCCAGGAGGCGCGTGCCTCACCTGTATCTATAGGTGTTGCAGCAACCATTGCTGTCTTCATAGCGCTAGTGGCCTTGAACAGACCTTTGTCACTATCCGCTTCGAAAGCCTTATCAATGCTCCTGAGAGTTTCATTTATCCCAGCTGTCTCGATCTTCATCTTAGTCCTCCAGTCTTACGCCACCTTTAGCACCTAAGATCTTGGAGTGCATGAAGGAGCCTCTAAGTGTGGACGTCGCATTACCTTCTGTTGGATTGCCCATAACAGCTGCTAGGCTAGGGAAGATCTCAGAAGGTTTTGTTTTAACGCCTTGAACACCCATTAAGTAGGCAGCGCGTAGATCACTTCGCCAACCTGCTGGACGTCTTTCAAAATACTCCACCCAGCCTTGCAGCTCATCATATGGCATTTCGTGTTTCAGTATGTAGACAGGCATGCTTAACTGATAAGCAATCTCATATATCGAGAGATCCTCCTCAGTTAACCGGCGTTTCCCGCCTTCGCAGCCATGCCTGAGTATTTCATGATTTGATCGGAGAGAGTGCTAAGCTCATCAAGAGGATAGCCTTCAAATTCTTCGTCAGTGATGTCTGCTGCATCGGGAACAGCCATCTTGATTACAAAACGCAGAAGTTCGACACCGCTGGTATCATCTGCGTCTGCATTTGTTTCTTTGGCTTCCTTGGCGTTTTCTTCCAACTCTTTAACACGAGCTTGGACTTCAAACACCTGCGCAACACTGAGTTTGTTGATGGTGATGCGGACACCCATAAAGTCAATCTTTTTTGAGATAACTTTACCGGCAAGCGCACGCATACCAGAAATTTCTTCTTTAGCCACCGGGGCGGCAATCTTACTTGTTTCGTCAGACATGTTTTGTACCTTTGAACTCTTTTGAGTTCTCTGCTTGGAAGTCATCTAACTGCTTCCGCATTGAATGTAAAAAGGATAGTGTACGAAACACTTCCTGCGATTTCTCTTGATTATCCATGAACTCAGGAAGACGATCAAAGGTCATCCTTATGGAAATATCGATGCTCTTTCGCATATGCCTTGCGGTTGTACGTAGGACATAGCTCATACTAAACGGCTTTAAAGGAGCCATTGGTGTGATTGTCGGTGATTCCGACGCTACTGATATATCAGACATTTTTAATACTTTCGAAAAGAAAGATGGGAGGGCAGGACAGTGGGGCGATCCTTATTTAAGTTAACTTCAAACCAGATAACCCCTCCCAACTCACTTAGGTGTCAGTGAAAGCACCATAGAAGTCAGACTGAACCGTGATCGTCACAGTAGCAGTGTTTGAATCCGTCAACTGCGGACTGACCTGGAGAGCTTCGATCTTGCCGAGCCAGAAATATTGGCTGTTCTCGGAAGTACCGATTTCACCGGACAGTGAGCCGTAGCCACCTGATGGTTCAGCATTCAGGAGAGCGAAACGGAACATACGTTGTACGCCGTCACCAACCATGGCGCCAAGGAAGTTAGCAGTGTCCTGCCAATCCGTACCAACAAAGTTCATCTGAATCTCCATAGAAGGAGCGTCAGCTTGACCCTGGATTTGCTGAGAAGTGGACGAACCATAAACAGGTACGTTCACAACGTTAGGCGGAGTGCCCATTGAAGGGAATTCGCGGACATTTTCAATCCGAATGAATTCACCGGCAGTTGCTGTAGGAGCAGAACCATTTGCAAGAACAGCAGCGAAACAAGCCTTGAGGTTTGATTCGGTAGGGGAGGCAATAGCAGCTGCAATTTCCGCACTGTCAACAGCGACAGAGAGGTCAGAGAAGAGGCCAGCACCAATGGATGCGATATGTGTCATAGTCTATTGTACTCCGAAGTATGAGAAGGGTATTGTGTAGGTTGCTCTGAACAGGGAAGCATTGTCGGCATCTTTACCTGCAATATCAAGCACGCTATCAGTAAACTGAGTAACATAACCTGAGGCAGCAGTTACAGATTTTCTCGACAGATAAGTGTCCAGTAGATCTGCGATGACAAATGTCCGGGATGGACCGTTGCCGAATTCCGTAAAGATATCAATGATCAGAATACCACTCGTGGAAGAAGCATTGAGACCTTCCCCGTTAGGAATAACGGAGACTCTCAAAAACTCATTTCCGGGTGAGACTGCTATGAAGTTGTCGGGGTATGTGTTAATACCTTCGGCAATCCAAGTCTCTAGAGCGAACACAGAGAAAATATCAGTTCTTGTATCTACATATTTTCCCATGCTAACTCTCCCTGAATACTTCTACCAGAGTAATATAACCATCACTTTTAATGCGATCACCTAAGTTCCACACATTTCCATCAATGGTAACAGTGTCGTAGGCAGAGAACTCACCCAGGTCTGCAGTCTTAAACATCATTTCTGCTTTCTGAGTGTTTCTCGACCCTTTATCTTCACGACTGTCCTTCTTCGTTTGCACAATCACAGCTTTTATAATAGTGATTGTCGATGCATCCTCAGTAAGGGCACCTGTGCCGAAATCGAAAGCCGTTCCATTGCGCTTTGTGAAAGTAGCATCGTCCGCTAAGTCCTTGACAAGAGTGAAGGCCTTTCGCAGTTGATTGTCAATAAGCGCCCTGTACATTAGTTACTCCTCCACCAGTTACGCGAACCGCCATTGACCAATAATGGTCGAATGACTCGTTGCACAACACCGGGAAGAGTGTCAGGGGCATCTACTTTCTTAAGTTTAATGGAACCAATTGCAAGCTCCTCGACGAGGCCTGTATTGTCTAACAGACCGTCATTGTTCATCAAGTGATAAGCAAGCTCATAGTTGGCTGTCAATACCCGCGTAGGTACTGCGTCTTCAGATAATACCACACTAGCACCAACGTGAGGGTCAAAGTACGATCCATCACGAGGAAATGCCAATGGCTGAGTTTCACTTACGGCACTACCTGTCCACTTCACATCATTTAGATACAATGCGGCAGTCACCAAGGCTGATTCTTTAACAGCATTGGTAGCTGAATCCCAAGCATCGGCGTCAATACGAGTCTCAAAGTAAGTCTCGGCATCAGCTAATGATACGTAGGAGTTAGTGTCTACGATTAAGGTCATAAGGAAACTCCTCCAAGTCCAATATTAGGAGTGGAAAACCGGAAGGATTCCCAGAGAAAGGACTGAAGTCGCCTTACGAGTGTAGACACCAGTAACGCCGGTGAGGACGTCAGTAGCGGCTGTAAGAGCACCAGGAGTACCGGAAGTAGATACCATCTGGTAGTCAGCATTCGTAGGAAACGAGTCAGTGTCACCAACCCAGTCATAACCGGCTGGAGCGTTGATGTAGCCCCAACGATGCCAGACCGAAGTCGTACCGCCGCCCATGTAGGCAGCTGCAGCGCGTTCGATTTCAACAGGTTCATCAACGACAAGATCTTCCATAGCAATTGCACCAGGCAGTACAATAAAGGAGGTCTTCGTGCCAACGATGTCGACGCCAGCACCAGTGTTGAGTTTGGTGATCTGGGCAGAAGACAGGCCTTGTGAAGCACGAGTGCTGATCAGACGGAACTTACCGTCAAAGATTGTCTGGAAGTTGATGTTGCCATCAGCCACACGATCTTGATCAACGAGGTTAGCAGCGCGCAAAGACGCCATGACTTCCGGAGAAGTAACCAAGTAAGCGTACTCAGGCTCATAGTCTTTGTAGGCCATGCCGAAAGCATTCAGGAAGCCAGTCGCACGAGCAGCACCTTGGTTTGAAGCCGAAGCTGCAGTAACAGCCAAAGCTGCGCCCAGATCCACATACATGCCATGAAGAGCACTTTCAGGATCGTTGTCGAAGGTCTGACCACCAAGGCCTGTACCACCGCCACCAACAGCAGCACCGACAACACACTCGGAAATGGCGACACCCTTGAGTACGGCCAGGATCGAGTCATGCTTGTCTTGTGCTTTGTGTTCTGCAAAGTCACGACCAATCTTGGCCAGACCATCGTCTTGGGCGACGATTTTCTGCAGGTTTACTTTGGTTGCACCGTATGTACGAACAGTCTTGACATAAGTCAGGTAGTCCGAACCGTACGTGCTAACGGTACCATCGGTCGAAGACGTCAGAGACGCAACGTTGATGGTTGGGTTCATAGTTGTGAACCAACGCAGCTGACCGATGTATGTTTCGGTCTCTTTGTCGATATCAGGGTTCGGGCCAACAATACCAGAGCCGGAAAGCTTCTTGGCATTTGTGTAGGCTTCGTCGGAGTACGCGCCAATGGCTTCTTGGAGCGCATAATTGGAGGCACCGCCTACGTCAGTACGGAGTGTCATATCTTATTCCTTTTGGAGGTTATTTGCGAAATTTACCCTCCTCAGCCAACTTAAGAACGTCTGCCTGGGACATTTTGAATAAAGAGCCATCAGGTTTGTCATTGTTGTTTAAGGAAGAATTGGAGTTGTTGCTGCCTCCACCACTTGACGATTTAGCCTTCAACAGAAATGAATTTGACTCATGTTCGGCGAAAAGTTTCACTGCATCCTGGATCGACCCGCCGCCAGCTTGACCCCAGTTACCGGAGTCGTCCTTGACGAGAGTTTTCACTACTTCAGCGTGAGCTATTTCGGAAGCTTTTTCATTACGGAATGTGTAGGTGCTCAGAGCAGTTTTGATTTCCACGTCACGAGTCAGCACAGTATTACGTTGTTCTGCTGCCAGTGTACGGGCGTCTGCTGCTTCCCTCTTAGCACGTTCTTCAACGAGACCTTCTTCATAGAGCTCTTTGTATTTGCCCTCTTCTTCAAGTCTCTTCCGATGTTCTTCCTTCTCTTTTCGTTCGTATTCCGCAGCTTCAGCCTTGGCAGCATCCCGTTCGGCATACGCCTTATCAAGATTGCCTTTCAGTGGCTTAAGTGCTTCAGCAACTCCGGCAGCAATTTGCTCTTCCAGAGTTAGCTTGGAATCATCTGAGTCGTCATTCTCATTTTCGTCATCAGAATTTTTGTTCTGATTTTCGTCATTAGAATTGTTCTGATTTTCATCATCAGAGTTTTCATTTTCGTCGTTGTCGTTTTTGTTTTGGTCAAGTTTAGGTGACATTTTCTTTATCCTTTGAGTACAACTCATAGATAGGGAACTCACAGAGTTCACCAATTAATATGCATCATGCTATTCTTGTTTAACATGGGTTAATTTAACGGGTTGCTTCTTAGCCAACACCATAAAACCCAAGGTCATTTAGAAAGCCATCTGGAACATCTTTCAGTATATCTCCTCGAAGGAGTATATCGTCTTTACGCATGAGTTTGCCGTCAATCCGTGATCTGCCAACGACAGGAATAAGTCCTGTTTCGATTGCTTCATTTAGGTATTTATTGTAAACGTCAAGAGGGAGACCTCTCGCACGCATTTCTTTCAGAGTATCCAAAATTACATTGCTCTCAAGCATATTCGCATATATATCTCTAAGAGCCTCACGAGCCTTCAGCATATCAGCAGCATTGCCGAAGAAGGCGTCATGAATCGTTGAGGTTGGGACATTATTATCTGCACCCCACATGTGGAATCGTTTGACGATAACTGCGTCATTCGAATGGTTGCCGTTCACCGCAAAGGCTGTTCTTGCCTTTGTAGCGTCAGCTATATCGTTAATCTTCCCAGAACTATTCAGAGCTTCATCCCACCACGTTGTCGTGGTTTTCTGCGGCACCTGTACAATGTTGGTAACCCACTCACCTAACTTATTTTTGTAGGTGAGCCTCTCTTCGAATGTCTGGGTGAATCCCTGCTCGATTGTTTTACCGTCGAAGTTAACCCACGGTACTCGTGTCCAACTCTTAGGCATCTCATTCGCACTTAGGAATTCAATCTCCGCCACTGTCTCTTTCCTTAGATACTGCTGTTTGAGCAAATCTTTAAAGTCGAGATTAGGGAGGGTAGTTTTAAAGGAAAACAGTTTAGTACCTGTTCGCCTTATCTCTGGAGCTTTGACGCCATAGATTATATCGGTCAGGGTGCTATTGGGATTCCAGAGACCAATCCTTTTTAGCACATCTTCACTGACTGATGTACCTGGTTTTATACCAAGAAATCTACTGAGAGTATCTGGTAGAGTGTAACCTTTAGTACGGTCACCTCTGATACTCTGTTTACCGATCGACCTCCAATCAAACTTGCTTGAGGATGGTTTGGCATGGACGAGGTAGTCCTCTGCAAGTCTTCCGAAATACTTCGTGAAGGACTTGAGAATGGGTACCTCTTCCGCTAGGTGGTCACTCATGATGCTTGCAATTGTCTTGAAGTCAGTAGGCGTGACAATACGTTCATAAGACTTCGTCATCTTTTCCACAAGCTGTCGCGTTTCAGCATCTAGAAAATAAAGTTGCTCCATCATGTCATCGCCGGGATCTATACCTTTATTGAACACATCCCTGACATCAGATCTCAACTGTTTAAGTAGATCAGCAGACTCCTTATCAAACCGATCATACCTTGCAATCCTTGCAGATATTTCTGCCAATACCGTATCTCTCTCAGATGCCCTGACAACAAGTGTATTGGTATCCTTGCCAAGGATATTGGAGAGTTTCCCTTCCACGTTCATGATACCAGTACGCTCACCAGCACCGTAAAACGTCACCATGTTCTGGGCCTTGGCAGCTTTACGTAGATCCTTCTCAGTCAGATTCAGCTTTTGGTTTAGCTTCCTGAAGCGAGGGTCGTTGTAAGTGGCCGCCGCAATTTCATCATAGAGACGACGCTTCTGCCGTGTAGGTACTACATTACTCAGTTCAGCTAATCGTTTGTTTCGAGTGGTAAGAGCAATAATTTGAGCACCTGATGATGAGGCATCCTGCTCTATTGCTAGGGATGTCACATAATTCTCCATTTTACTCAATGAAGTATTAGTATAGGATCCACTTAAATGTCTGTCGATTTTAGCAGACTCGATAGCAAACCTGAAGAATTTACCCAATTCCTCACCTTCTACCCTTGCTACTGTCGGGTTTTGAAGAATAGCACGGATGTCTCTTGGCTTTGCACTTATCATCTGATTACCAATTTTGACCAATTCAGGTCGCCACTTTGCAGCAATCTTCTGACGTCCAGTGATGCTTAAGCCATTAAACCGTCCCTCAAATACATCATCAAGACCGCCAAGAAATGCACCTACCTGATCTTCAAAGTTCTTGAACCCTTGAACGCCGAGAATCTTAGACTCCTTAGTGTTGAGAAATGGTCGAAAAGTTTCGCCAGACTGTGGACCAATAAGCCCTCTATCATATATACGAGCGCGATGATCAATAAAAGGGTGATTAGAAAAAGACTTACCACTATTACGCAGCCAGTCCATAGCCTTGAATCTCTCATAGGTGTCACCTCTCGATACTAGATAGTGTCGGTACTCATTCAGTGAATCGAACAGGGCAGATTTACCCTTGTCATCTTTAAAGTAGAGTAATTTCTGAACGAAGTCGTAAAAGTCTTCATCAACCCTGTACTCAGCCTTGGCAGCCCAGTTTAACGCCTTGACCATGTTCTTGTCAATAAACTCATCAGGGAAGTCCCTGAAAGAACTGGTGGAAGTGATTGGGATTCGGGTATCGTAGTAGCCACCCAATGGGCCTCTGATAAAGTATGTCTTATTACCTTCCCGAAACACTAGCCGGTTCTTTGGGTCTGTAACACTAACACGTAGACCTAGTTCGACCTTTCTGGTCAGCTTTGAGTACTTAGCAATGCGTGGATCGATGATCCTGACATTGTGCGAAAACGTATCGTAGTAGGGACCGAATAGTTGACCGCTAACACGACTCTTCATTCGTCTTTTTTGAACTCCGAACGTCTCCAACTCATATAGCTTTTTGGCCCTAGGCGATTCTAACAATTTCTTGCCAGTGTTGAACCACTGCGTGCGAGTACCTGTCTTATTCGACAGCTCGAACAAATCTCTACCAAGGCTAACAGACAATGCATCAAAGTCAGGACTATCTGCCAGACTAAGTCGATTGGCAAACTTGAGGTAAAATGCTTCCATTTCTTTTTCGGAAATCCTGGAGCGAAGTACAAAAGGTATCTCTAAGTCAAACACTCCTCTGAGATCCTTCGCAATTTTGGCAGCAGTGTTGTCTTCCCAGTGATTCTTTGCTTTGATGTTCTTTACAAAGTTTCGACTCAGCTCATCAAGCTGCGTAGCGCCTAGCACTGGATCAATGTAGTTAGAATCCATAAGACGCTTGAGCAAATTTCCATCCTTGCGAAGCTGTGTTTCAATAGCATCGGAAACATTCATGACATCGAACTTGATCTGAGCCTGCGCAACAGCCTTAAAATTTGACCAAGGGGAATTTGGATCTTTACGGTACCTGGTGAAGATTACTCGAAGATTGTCTACAATAACGGCACGTTCGTTCACCGACATAGAGTTAATAAGACTTCTGTCAAACTTTTCAATGAAGTCGATGTCCGCTGCACGTAGCACAGTAGATTCTTTCATAAGTCGTAGGTTGTTCTGTAGAACAGAAGGTGCTGGTTGAAATAACCGAGTGTCTTCGTAACGACTTGTGACGGGGTTGAATTTCATCTGCTTGTCTGTGGGAAGACTGCCAAGAACACGCTTCTTCGTAGCCCTCTTCGTGTGCACCAGATTACCACGGTAGTTTGTCAGTGACAGCGTACCGTCTAACTCTCTAGACTGTAGAGTGTAGTACTCTCTCAGCCTATTAGTCAGTTTAGCATCTGTGATAAAATCATCAGGACTACTAGCGCCAAGGTGTAAGGCGTCCAAGCGTTCTTTGGCCATGGTAAACTTACGAGTATCGCCTGGAGGTGTGTAGCCTGAATCCGTAGCCTTACGCAGCTCACGAATACCGAGGGAGTGCCCCATATCGTTCGTAAACTTGTCAACTGTAATTTGACCTCTACGGAAGATATCGACTTTAGCCTCATCACCAAGATGCCGGTACTGTACATTACGAGGTTGTCGTAACAGCCACCCATTATAGGACTCTTTCAAAGGTGTTTGCCCGTCGTAGTATGCGATTTGTTCGGCAGACAGTTTCTTAAGGTTCCTTTTACGAACTTGCGCGATACCTTCCAGCTTAGCTAGATCATCGTATTTCTTCACAATTGGTGTAGTAGTACTACGACAATGATAGTGTGCAGGTGGCAGATGCGCAGTATCACCCATAGGGTAAATAACACCGTCGCGATGAGAGCATATCGGAGTGGTCCGAGAGTCGAGCACAGAGACGTACTGCCAGCCCTCCAGGCACTTCTCATTGGCAGCGTATACGGCGTAGTCCGCTTGTGCATAGACGGACGTCGTGGCCGTTACAACCAAGGCTTTTGATTGGTTTCTCGTTATCTTGTGAACATTTCCTTTACGAACGTCTCTTGCGATGACGTCGAAGGGCTTACCGTCAGCTATACCTTTGCGAATAACAAGCTCAAGACGCTTCTTCTCGGAGTTCTGGATACCACCCCAACCCATAGCCAGGGTGGTGTCTTTGTGAAGAGGTTTCTTCAACACAATATCTTCTGAGACTCTACGAGCAGGTCGTTTGGTACGCCACACTTCAGACACATTAGCTTCGAGGTTCTGATAGGCGTACGACACTTGGTCATTAGCAAGATCTAGCAGTGATCTTTTAGACACCTGATAAGTATCTTTGAATGTCTTGGTCAACTCCTTGTCCAGTAAACCCTGGAACTGTTTAAAATTCCGGGATTTACTGATCAAGGTGTCTAGGCGGACCTTATGCCCGTTCAATATCACTTCGACTTTCTCCGAGGTTCGTTGCTCGTACAATCGCACCATTGCTGATCGATCGAGTACGCTATCATAGAGTTTCGTGTTGATATTTTGGGACATAAGATTCCATCCTTTAGGGTTACTCCTCTTCGGAGTCTACAGAGCTATCCGAACTGGAAGGGTTGAGATGATCAGAACCATTGATCTCTTCAAGGCCTTCGGCGTCGTCATAGTCGGGAGATACGATATCGTTGTGTTTCAAGATCTGCAACCAGACAGAACGAGGTATAAGTCCACCTTCGTACCATTCTGTTGCGAGTCTTAGCCAATCTGCACCCAGAGGGATAGGATTGAAATCAGGTGACAGGGTGAAGTCGATCTCTGTATATTTGAGACCTGCGTCATACCGCCAGTTGATCATGAAGCAGATGACTTTCATCATCGTAGTACTAATTTTACTATTCAAGGTGCCGAGCTGAGCAGTTTGAGCTGCATTACGGATTTCCAGAGCCACACCCGATTGAGCCGTTTCTGGTGACAACATACGAACACCAAGACGTGCCATTTCTTCCATGCCGTTAGCAATAGAAGACTCCATGTCCTTCAGAGCATCTGTAGGCGTCTCTAAGGCCTTGATATCATCACCCTTATCCAGATGAATCCAGGTACCAAGACCACTGTCCACAATTGCGTCAAACGCCTCAGCGGTCATGTCCGACATAACAACAGGAGTGTAAGTTGCAGCACCATACAGAAGATGATTTCTACGACTTACCTTGTTGTATAGGTTAACTTCCTTGTCGACCAACGGCATGAGGATCGGCTCGGTAACTTCAATAGAACCATTCAGAGGCCATGCAGGGATCACTCTAAGACGCTCATCGTGAGACCTAATATCGTCGATGGTTTCAACTAATTTGAATGTACCACCCGAGCCTTTTGGCTCTACCTTCTGGCCAGCAACAGTGGGAACACTGGTCTCAGGAACTTCATTCTGGAACACTCGAACACGATAAAAACCATCATCAATGTCATGGACACGTACAGTGTCTACGAACACGTCGTGGAACTCGTCGCTCTCAGTTGCAGAGGCTTCCAATGATCTTGTCACTACCATGGTTAACATAGTAACACCTAGATCGTTGGTGCCTACTTTCCAGTTAATGATTTCGTCAGCCCTCCAAAGTACTGGATAGGGAGCCAACTCCAAGAATTCCTCCTTGGTCATAGTTTCTGGATTCTTTATCCGAGGATAGTCGACGTAGATCCAAGCGCGGCTAGTTTGAATTTCCTCCCATAATGCTCTGTCTAAGAAGGACAGTAGAGAAGAATCGTTCTGACCGAAAGCGGAAATAATCCACTCATTAGCTTCTTCTGTGATATTATCAGGTAGGGTCAACTGCGGTTTCTTGCGAAGCAACCCTCCAATAAGCATCTTTGAGAACTGTGCTACGATACCTGGTAACTCAGCCTCTGCTTTGAAGAAGTTGTATTGCGCGTTGGTCATTGTTGGAGAAAAGGGAATGAGAAAGTTGCTGTAGTTTGTTACATCGACAGTACCGTCGAAGTCCTTCGCAAAACGCTCGCCACTGCATATTGCGCGACACCGATCCCACATTCCTTGCATGGATGTGTATTCGGCGATAGGATCATTAACTTCCTTTTTTGTAGTAGCGGCGGCGTTTGCGACAGCCATAATTTAGCCCCTCAGACCTGCATTGAATTCAGTCATTTTGCCGATGAAGATACGACCAGTGTCCTTGTTGGTAGCACTGATGTCGCCCTCTCTTTCGCCAGCATTGATATACCAGCTAGAAGGCACCTTCTCTTCGACACTAAAGGGTTTTTCACCCCCTTTTGCCTTGAGGTCTTGGACCTTGGCGGGTACATCCGCAGGTTCAGTTGACTCAGGCGCTGGCGCAGGTGCTACCGTGGTAGGTGCATTGGCAGTAGGTTGAGAGATCGGTGCAGGAGCCGGTTCAGGCGTTGCTGCGACGGGTGTTGCTACAGGAGCCGGTTCAGGCGTTGCTGCGGGAGTAGTTTTAGCGGGGGTACCTGCTGCATTCATTACAGGGGCTTTTGTTTCGGTGTCACTCATGTTGGTCTTCTCCGATTGTTTCTGTGACTACTACACTGTAGCCGTGTTTCTTGGCGATCAAGTCGATCATTCGAGATTGTTCCTTCTGTTTCAGCACAGCTGCAGGATTCACATTCTCAAGGACAAAAGATAACTGTTGTTGAAAGGCAACTGCGCCTACAACCAGTGACCAAAAGCCCACAATGACTGGTCCGATCGTGATCCAGAAAATCACATGTTTCATCAATTTCATAGGACTATCCTATCTTTACTTAAAGAAGCTCTTAAAGATCTGCATCTTGGTAGCTGCCCAAGTTACAAATCCGCCAAGCCCGATAGAGGTCAGCAGAACAGCTAACCACCGTTGTCGCCATTTCTCAACAAAGTCAAGAGTAGGCTGGTTCTCGTCAAGACGTCTTTCGTTGTCTTTGGCGATAGCTGTCATGTCCCTCGCTGCTTGCATAAGCTCAAGGTGTTGCTTGTCAATTCGTGCGAATCCCTTGCTCATTTCGTTGAGGACATCCTGGAAACGGCCATGGACATAATTCATATCCTCGGCTTGTTTGTTCGTGGACGCGGTGACAGCAGCTTCGATAGAAGATACTCTACTGTCTACTTTACCAATATCTTTTGAAAGTTTCATTAGCTCGGCGTAATTAAGGTCATTACTCACGGCCTTATACCCTTCAAGTTTGAGTTGTTTTTGCTATTAAGACTCCTTTTCAGAAACCCAAGTTAATACCGTCTCTTTGAGTGAGATCTTCCCACGTGTCAGTGTCGGATGACTCTCTTTTGAGCCACTCGTAAGGCAAAGAACGCCAGGGTACCGGCTTGTTCATCCTTGAATCAAGTATCCAATCACCTTGGATAGTTCTGACATTAACTAAACCGTGTTGATGGCCTTCTTTGTCTCTACAAACTACTAAAAGAATATTAGCGCGAAACTCAGGGTGAGCTGCTCGTAATTTACCACGACTAGATATAGCAAAATCGGTACATTCACCATCGCCACAAGAGTCTTCCTCTTCCTGCAATGTGTCCCAGAACTCTGCCTGACGGTATATTTCAGGGGCAGATGCATATCCAGCGCGGTTATTTATTTCGTATTGTATTTGGGTCATCACTTCCCATATTTCATCGATGTCAGGTCTCGGTGTATGCATCCCCTCGGTCCCCACGTTACTTGTTGCGTTGTGCTTGAAGCTCGGCACGAACCTCATCGAGGTCTCTTCTAATGTACTTTACTTCTACAGTTGTCTCGACTGACTCATCTTTCTTTCCCCAAAGAGCTCTAATCTGCGTGGCCAGATTCTCGATACGCTCATCAAGAATCTGGATAGCGTCGGCGTTCTTACTAGCCGAGAGCTTCATTGCGTACCACGCAGACATTATAGAAAAGATAGCCACCCCAAAGGGGAAGAGAGTCTTGGCCGTTTCCATGTCCATCCTTCAACCCCCTAGGTGTTGCATTTTCTATTGTCACAACAGTTCGACAGGCGTGTACGCTTCCATGTCGTCTGTGTTGTTCATCGCGGCCAGTGCTGGTTCCATCGTATCAGGCAAGTCACGCAGCGTCTGTTTCTCAACAGCACTGTTAGCCACTGTGCGGTTAGCGCCGGGACGTTCAATCAAGTTGTCCTTGATTTCATCGTCCATCTTGTCCAGCTTGGTATTACGCATACCACGAAGCTGCTCAAGACGTTCTGCGCGAACCTTTGGCAAGCGCCAAGCATGTACCTTCAACTCGTCACTGGTAACTTCAACAGCCAGTGTGTCGGCGTCAGGGACAATTGCTGGTGTTAGCTCAACACCATCATCGTCATATGTTGCCGGGATTGTTGCAGCCTTTACACGCTTGGCGAGGATGCCAGCTACAGAGCCAGCGTCACCTACACAAGTAACTGTTCCGTCTGCGTTTACGATTAACTCATTCATCTTATTCGCCCTCCAGTTCGCCAAAGCATACGACGTAATTCTCAGTGG
>Ga0257127_1000868_pt1 | contig 23720 bp, 26 predicted proteins | sample SI060_135mmetaG_FD_190152 | JGI IMG/M metagenome (GOLD analysis project Ga0257127, IMG submission 190152) | Marine microbial communities from Saanich Inlet, British Columbia, Canada - SI060_135m | ecosystem: Environmental > Aquatic > Marine > Inlet | place: Canada: British Columbia | collected... | reverse complement strand
GTCTTCGTCATCATTGTCGGTTTCATCATCGTTATTCGCATTATTCGCATTATTCGCATTATTCGCATTATTCGCATTATTATTTATATTACCGATACCGGATGTAAATGTAAATAAATTGCTGGGTGCTTCAACTGTATATTCTACGTTTATTCCGCGATTATGTAAATTATTTAAAGAAATATCGTTTTGCATGAGCTGTTCGTTTAGACTACGTGATAGCTGATTTGTTATACTATTTAAAAAATTATCTATATTTCCATCTTGGATATTAGACACATTTTCATTCGCACTTACATTAGTAGTGTTAGTGTTAGTGTTAGTGTTAGTGTTAGTGTTAGTGTTAGTGTTAGTGTTAGTGTTAGTGTTAGTGTTAGTGTTAGTGTTAGTGTTAGTGTTAGTGTTAGTGTTAGTGTTAGTGTTATTAGAAGATTGGTGTTCTCTAATATCAAATCTACACATAGGACATATTACACTTCGTGTAAACCATCTATTTAATGCGTCTGTATTGAAACAATGCCCACATTCTTTTATTCTACTAATATTTTCATTTTCTTGAAACGGCATTTGGGTTATCGGACATGTAGTGTGTTGTATATTATTAGTATACTGAATAATTTCAACAGCGCTACTTATTTGTTCTTGTGTAGGACTTACATTAACTGGTGATAAATTATCAGTATTCAACAATACAGGTGTAAATAATATAGATGCGTTAGCTGTTAAATCATCTGAATTTCCTAACAAAGCTTCTCTTATTAAAGAAGTAAACATATTATTATTCTCTATATTATTCAAAGTTGTTCTTGTAATATTTCTCTCTATTGGACTTGTGCTACTATTATGAATATTAGTAGGTCTATTAGCAGACCTATTATTAAGTCTATTTGGTTCTGTTCTATTATAATATCTAGATCTTCTTATTCTGTTATTATTACTTATATTTTCATTACCAAATGTGTTATACGTGTTTGCATCTGAGTTATTTCGTGCATTATATAGTCCTAGTCCATTAGTATATCTATTGTGATTTTCTATACTAGATTCTCGTGGATCATGTAAGTAATTATTTATATTTGCAAAATTCCGTCTATTATTTATTGTAGAATTTCTCTCTGGTAAGCGAGTTTCATTATTATAAATTCTATTATCACGTCTAATATTTTGTTCTTCTCTATTATCTCTATTATTAATAATTTCGCTATTCATTAATTCATGTATACTACTTTCTATTGTTCTAATAGTATCATTTGTTTGTGTGTAATTTAAAAACGAATAATGTAACAGAGAAGAATATGTGTCAATTATCCTATTAATGATTCTACTACGAGTATCATTGTTAAAAGTACTTCTGTTGTTTTCCATATTATGTATAATATAGTAAGTATATTTAAATAATATTATAATTAATTTAAACATTGTCTATCATTATAGAATAATTATGTCAGGCGATGGATTAACAGGATTAGCTAATTTAGGAAACACGTGTTTTATTAATTCTTGCATGCAAGTACTAAGCCATACATATGAATTAAATAATTTTTTCGATAATAAAGATGGAACTTATAAAGATAAACTAGCCGTATATCACAACAAGGATTATTTATTGGACTCAAAATTATTAGTTGAGTGGGATAACCTACGTAAATTAATGTGGCAAAAAAATCAAACTATTTCTCCAGGGGGATTTCTAAAAGCAATACAATATGTAGCCAAACATAAATCCAGAACTATTTTTACTGGATTCGCACAAAACGATTTGCCAGAATTTTTATTATTCATCATAGATACCTTTCATAATGGCATGCGTCGAGAAGTAGACATGGTTATAAAAGGCGATGTTAAATCTAAAACAGATGAAATGGCAATACAATGTTATGAAATGATGAAAACTATGTATAGTAAAGAGTATTCTGAATTATTAGATATTTTTTATGGGATTCATGTTAGTAAAATCGAAAAAGACGGGGAAGTATTAAGCACAAAACCAGAACCTTATTTTATTATTGATTTACCTATCGACAATAAACCAAATATGTCTATACACGATTGCTTTAAAAAATACTGTGAGGGAGAAAAATTAGAAGGTGATAATGCTTGGTTTAATGACAAAATAAATGAAAAAATGGATGTTGATAAAAAAATTGTGTTTTGGAGTTTACCTAAAATTTTAGTTATTGACCTAAAAAGATTTACACCAATGGGTAAGAAAATACAAGTTCCATTGGATATCGAATTAGATAATCTAAATTTAAGTGAATTTGTCGAAGGATATGATAAAAGCAACTATGTGTACGAATTATATGGTGTTTGCAATCATAGTGGTGGTACATTAGGAGGACATTACACTGCGTCTATTAAAGTAAAAACAGGTGACTGGTACTTATTCAATGATACAAATGTATCAAAAATAGACTTTGATGGAAAAAATAACACTTCAGGATATTGTCTTTTCTACAGAAAAAAATAAAAATTAAATAAATAATTAATATATAAGATATTATGAATTTAACATATGATTCAGTACTAGGTATCCCAACAGTAGAAAGTAGTGGATTAAATACAAATAATACAAATAATACAGGAGTAAATTTAGGTGTTCCCTATATTATTTTATTTGCTGTTATATTAATTTTATTTATTATGTTATTTTCAAGTTTAGGAAATTCTGAAGTTTCGAATACGTATCAATCGGGTTCCACCAAACTATTAAACGTTTTATTAGTATCCGTTGTTTTAGTTGTTATCTTATTAAATGGATTACAATATTTTTTCAATATTAATTTAACAGCACATTTAAATAATTTATTTACAGATATTCCTACTTTAGATTTAACTGTAGAAGAAGCAAACCAAGAAGATATTCCACCCGTTCCAGAAATTAAATTAAAGAAACAAGTATTTAACATACCAGACAATACGTATACATTCGATAATGCCAAAGCACTTTGCCAAGCATATGGTGCTCGTTTAGCAACATATGATGAAGTAGAATCTGCGTATCGTAATGGTGCCGAATGGTGCAATTATGGCTGGTCTGATAGACAACTTGCACTATTTCCTACACAGAAAGACACATGGAATTATCTACAAAAAGTAAAAGGGCATGAAAATGATTGCGGTAGAGCCGGAATAAATGGTGGATACATTGCCAATAAAAATGTTCGCTTCGGTGCAAATTGTTATGGATACAAACCTAAAATAACAGATGAAGAACAGCAAACTATGCAAATCAGTTCAATTTACCCTAGATCTATGGAGGATATTAAACAGGAAAAACGTGTCGAATATTGGAGAAATAAAATTCCTGAAATATTAGTTTCACCTTTTAATAAAAAAGTATGGAGTTTAATTTAACTCAGTTTGCATTTAAGATTAAAATTTAAATTTACATTCTATATTTAAATTTTACATGTTGAAAATTATATCCATTAGTAGTTATTTTTTTTGCTTGCGTGTTTTTTTTCCTTTCTTTTCTCTCTTTGATCTTGTTTTACCTCCGTGTAATTTTCGCTTTTCAGGTTTTACTAATTCTAGTAACTGATCGTATATATCTTCACCAATCGGTTCATTATTATATTCATATCTAATATTGTTGTTTTTTTTTTGATTTGCATTATGTGTAAAAAATAAGCCAGCTGGGATAGCTAAATCTTTCAAAGACCGCAAGGTTTCGCCAATATCTTCTTTTGCACCACCTTTTTGGTTGGCGGTATCATTCTTATCATTTAACGTATCATTTAACAGACATGAGTTTATTTTAAAACCTCCTCCTTGTAAATTACCATCTTTATCAGTTGTAAATATTAAATCATCTTTGTCAAAATCATCTTTGTCAAAATCAAAGTCCATATACATATTGTGAACATAAATTAATTATGTTATTAACTCTTACATAATTAATTTTGTATATTTATTATAAATCAAAAATAGTTTAATTATTGTAATATCGTTTAATATCTGTTACTACTTTGATTTCTCTTTTTTCTTTTATATATTCCATAATTTTTTGCACTTTTTCTTCTTCGTTAAACAAATCCGTTAAGCAATTTTCCAAAAATCCTAAAGTAATAGGAGATGTTTGTTTTGTTTGGTTAAATTTAAGCCGACCGTCGCTAATTTTTACGGTCGAGGATGATAGATTATTATCTGCTACAAATCCCATTATTCCATCTGTCAAATCGTTTCTTTCACTTCTAATTTCTTTTGCTTTATCATTTAATGTCTTTAATTGTGTATCTAGAGCAACCCATTTTTTAATATTGCCTTGAAATCCTTCCATACTTTATAAATATAGTGATATATCTTTATATTAATACCAACTATTTCTACTATTTCTACTATTTCTACTATTTCTACTATTTCTACTATTTCTACTATTTCTACTATTTCTACTATTTCTACTATTTCTACTATTTCTACTATTTCTACTATTTCTACTATTTCTACCATAATATTTACTAAAATTGAAGTAAGTATTATACTAATTGTAATCACAATGGATATATATTACAGTTACACACTATTCTAGCAAAATGAATATGGTGATAGATTTATTAAATTTACCATGAAATATGAAATACGAAATATGAAATATGAAATAAAAAATTATTGTTATGATAATCTAGGGTATACATACGATGAATTGAATGAATTTAAAAAAACTAGGTCTAAACAAAAATGGTATATATTACGCATTAAAATAGAATTATGGGAATGGAAACGACTTGGTACTTCTGTAGCTTGGTTAAGACCAATTTATAGATATGGCAAATGTTATCATAAAGGTGCTTACAGTAGTATATTACATGAATTGCAAACTATCAAGCGTTACAAAGAATCCGTCGTTAATGAAAACACACAATAGTTTACTTATTCTGATTTTTCTCTTCTCTTCTCATATTGTTTCATTATTGTAACCCGTCTAAATATTTCATATTTTCTTTCAATGTTTTTTTGTATTCTGAAAACGTGTTTAATCGTTCGATTACTTTTGCAAGATTACTATCATTAGGGTTTTTTTTCATTTTTTCTGCTAGTACTGCAATAGATCGTAGTGAAACTATATCTATATTATCTTCCATAGCAACAATTAATTTTTCCCAAATATCTCTATTTTGTTCCAATTTCATTTGTTTAATAGCTGTATTTGTACCGTCTTGAATCGTCTTCAAATATGTATTTAATTGTTTTGTTGTGTTGTCTTCTTCGGTAATATCTTTACCTTTATCTTTACCTTTATCTTCGGTTGTATCTTCGAATATTCCCATAAAGGATTCCTTTTTTGTTTTATGCGTAATCGTATTTATAATCAGTATAAGTAATAAAATTATTACACCATATCCTAAATATGTATATAAATTTTCATACTCCATTATGAATATCTAAATATATATTAGGTCAATAGAAATATTTTTATGTTTTCAATACATTGCTTTGATATCTTTCTAGTTTGTCCGTTTTCATTACTCATTTTAATATCATTTAAACATGTTTCGTCTAATTGTAATTCTTTTATTAGATTTTTAATTGTCTTATATTTTTTCATTATAGTGATAGCACTTTTACTGCTAACACTGGGTATATTTGATAACATAATTTCTCCAATATTTTCTATTGTAATATTATTTTTCTTATGTTTTTTCATGACCTCACAATATGATTTTTCATTATTACTACGGTTATTTACAATGCTTTCATTTTGATTGTTTTCATTATTTTCTTCTTTTCCAGAAGTATTTATAAATAATGTATCTACGTTATTAATATTATTATCTACGTCTTCATCATCACTACAAAACGTGCTATAATACGGTTTCTTTTTTTCTTCTTTTTGTAATTTATTTGCAAAATTCACTACTAATTCACATGTTTCATTTATATTTTTGGTCCTCATTACTGAAAATCCTTTAAAATAATTTAAAGCAATAAGTGCCGAATATAGCGTTTTCTTATCCATTCTACCCTTTGCTGCATTATATCTCTCTAAATCACCTTCGATAATATAAATTATATTATGATTATCATGATGATAATTATTTAATCTATACGATTGTTCGTTATACCGACCATCTTTTATACTTGCCGCCAAGTCGTAGAGAGATTTTCTCTCAAATATAATCCTTTCGTATTTATTATTACTTGTCAATATAATGTCACCTAATGGCAAATTTTCTAATTCTACTAAATGATTATGCTCTTTAAACAATAAGTTCATAGTTGTTACAAAATCTTTTTCACGATAATCTACTTTAATAAACATAAGTAATATTAATACATTACTTATATTTAACTACTTATTGATATATATATTCACATATTTTACACATCTGAATGAATATATTACACTTCCGTTTTTAAATTTTTCTTTATTATAGCGAATCCTGCCCCAGGATCAAAATTATCTGTTTTTGTAAAATTTAATACTTCATATTTGCCATTATATTTTTCTTTAATAAATTCTATCGTTTTATTTACACCACACCATTCCGGTTGAATATTATTTATACCCATTGGTGCAGTATCATGCATAAATATCAATCCATTATCACTTACCATTTGGCTATAAAAATGAAAGTCTTTTTTAGAACCTTGGTACCCATGATCCCCATCAATCCATAATATATCTATTTTTTCTTCTTTATTTTTTACATATTCTAAACCATCTGGATAACTATAATTTTTATAAACTATAATTTCAGGATATAGTTTCCTAAACAAAGATTCTTTGTTATGAATTAAATTAGGTTGTGCTCCCATTCCATTACCTAAATCTATTAAATATGTTTTTGAATCGTTACTTCCACTATCAATTTGCGCTTCTCTAATTATTCTAGGTATTATACCACAGCCACTACCTATTACTACACATACCTTTGGTTTAATTAATTTTACCAAACTAAATACACTATCTAACGTATTATTTTTACAAACCCCATGACCTGATGCATAAATCATATCTTTTAATTCTGTATCTATCAAATTTCCACCATGTAGTTGTCTTAACTTTACATTTTGTATTAAAAACAACTCTTTATGACGTTCTATCTTGTTTGTTGTCATAACCCTGGCAATATATTTATTATATACCGTTTGAATATAATAAATAGTTATAATTCACGAACTTACTATATATAATAATTTATAGCATTGGTCCACCAGCCCCAGAATACCCCAAAGAATATTTTTGTCTAAAATTAAACAAAAAATTGGGTCTTGTAGCAGGAGCAGATAATTGGGTTGACGATGATGACGATGAAGCTCTCATGTATCCAGTTGCACTAGGTGCTGCTCCGCCTTTTTTAGGTCCACCAAAATAACTAGTTCTAATAATTTTACCATCTAATGTTTTTACCAGTACACCCGGCATAATACCGTTTGTTGGACTAGCACCACCATATTGTGCTTTTCTTGCTACTGCAGAACGTCCGCGACTACTTCTATAACCATTTCTTTGAGGCATAATATAGTATACTATTAGATAAAATATTATACACGAGTATTATTGTGTTATTACTGTAAACAGTATTTTTATACAACTTAACGCATTATTAAAGCTCTTTTGCCAACACCACCAGATGAGGCAGGGTTAACTGAAACTAATTTATTTTGCTGTAAGTATAATTTTTGTTGAGCTGGTGTTTTACCATTTAGAGCATAAATTGGTCTGCTGCCGTTTTTTTGTATGTGTCTGTATACAGATGCGGTACGACCTCCTTGTTTGGGTGCTAAACCAGGCATAATACCAAATACACTTGTTTTATTAGAAATTGCAGAAGCATTTCTAGCTTTTTTACTACCATTCATGAGAACCATTATATAATCTCTAAATATTTTTTTTTATGAGTGACTATCAATTTGTATGCTTATTATCTTTATATTGAAGCTATATAAACATATATTGTCAATAATCATTATATCAATGAGTGAATTTAAGATTTCCAGCGATGATGACATTATTAAATCAGATGAAGGATTAGTATTTAATCCGTATAATTCTAACAATGTTGAGATTACATTGAGCCAAGTTCAATCTATTCTGACAAAATATGGAGTTCCTGGAAAAGTAGATAATATGACTTTATACAAGCGTGCGTTTATTCATAAATCTTATACAAAACGCCCACAATTATACAATTTAAAGGAAAATATTACTATTATGGATCAACCCAACGACTGTTTACCACTTCATACTAAATCAAACGAACGTCTTGAATTTTTAGGAGATGGGGTTCTCGAATGTATTACTAAATACTATTTATATAGGCGTTTTCCTAAAGAAAATGAGGGCTTCATGACCGAAAAAAAAATTGCACTAGTTAAAAATGAAGCTATAGGAAAGCTAGCACTAGAAATGGGGTTACATAAATATTATATTATTTCTAAACATGCAGAGGAGAAGAAAACCCGCACGAATCTGAAAAAACTAGGCTGTTTATTTGAATCGTTTTTAGGTGCATTATTTTTAGACTTCAATAAAATGAATGTTAATGATGAAGAAGGTTGGTTCAAAAATATATTTGTTACTGGTCCAGGGTTTCAAATGGCGCAAATATTTGTAGAAAGTATTTTTGAAAAACATGTTGATTGGATGAAGCTAATTCGCGATGATGATAACTATAAAAATATTTTACAAGTGAAGATTCAGAAGAAATTTCAAGATACACCTCATTATTTGGAAATAAATCACGACGACGAACAAGGGTACACAATGGGTGTATATTTGTGTTTAGGACAAAAAATTCACGAGGTTCGAAAAGAAGATGCTATTGATTTTAAATCATTTGGTAATTTTGAAGATATTCATAAAAAATATATTCAAGATGAAACTGTTTTTGTATTTTTTGCCTCTGGAAAACACAAGATTAAACGAAAAGCCGAACAAATGGCATGTGAGGAAACATTAAAATTTTTGGAATAATTACTGCGAAAATATTTGTTTTTTTATGTGTTGATTTAATATAGATGTCTTCTAGTGTTTTAGAAAAATTAAAAATTAAACCAATTCCAAAAAAAATAGAAAAAATAAAGGTTAAAATTAACGAACCTAGTAAAGATGAAAAAGTAGACATTAAAACAAAAATATTAGATAAAACAAAAGATGATATTATTAATAGAGCGGATTTTATTCAAAAACTTACCATTTCCGTCGCTACGACCATTCCTGATAAAGTACTACCAACACCATTCGATCAAGATAAGGCTAAAGCTACAACTATGAAAAAACCTGTTAAAAAACTTACAAAAAAAATTAAATTAACTTCCGACAAAGATGTTGATGATCCCGTATCTAGAAAAACATCTAAGCCTAGATTAGATGTTGTTGCAGATGATATCGATATTGACAAGATAATAGAAGAATCAAATCTTGTTACAAGATTACCACCAAAGGAAAAAAAGGTCTTGTTACGTGCAAATGCATATTATATGAATAATCGCGAATCATTTACCAATTTTATAAATGCTTTATTTCGCCCATATAAGGAAGAACTTGAAAAGGCCGAAAACACAATTAGTTGTGATAGATCCGATGATGCCGCATTTAGTTTACTTACCCACCAAAAAGTTGTTCGTGACTATTTGAATATATATACCCCGTACCGCGGTTTACTATTGTATCATGGTTTAGGAAGTGGAAAAACATGTAGTTCTATTGCAATTGCAGAAGGAATGAAGACAGATAAACAAATTATTGTGATGACACCTGCCTCATTAAGAATGAACTATTTACAAGAATTAAAACATTGTGGTGATACCATATATAAGAAAAATCAATTTTGGGAATTCATACCGATTGCCGATACTATACAAGGAACAACGATGATTAGTGTATTATCAAAAATACTACAATTATCCAGTGATTTTATTAAAAAAAATAGGGGTGCATGGTTAGTGAATGTTAAAAAACCATCCAATTTTAATGAATTAACAAACGAACAAAAAAACTCTCTTGATTTACAAATTAATGAGATGATAACACACAGATACAAATTCATAAATTATAACGGTATGCGTAATAGCCATTTGAAAGATTTAACACGTAATTATTCTATTAATCCATTTGATGACAAAGTTATTATTATTGATGAAGCCCACAACTTTGTTAGTAGAATTGTAAATAAAATCAGACGACCAGAATCATTGTCTATGCGCTTGTACGAATACTTGATGTCGGCTCAAAATTGTAAAATAGTCTTTTTATCTGGTACTCCCATTATTAATTATCCCAATGAAATTGCTATATTATTCAACATATTGCGCGGTTATATAAAAACATGGACGTTTCCATTAAATGTAAAAACCACTCGTAAAATTAATAAAGAAGAATTGTTGAATATATTCGAGCGATTCGATATTCTCGATTATTTAGATTATAAACCCTCTTCAAAATTATTGACAGTTACCAGAAATCCTTTTGGTTTTATTAATATTAATAAAGATGGCACTTACAAAGGTGTGAGTAATTTTAAAATTAAAAACAAAGGTGAAGTAAACGATATTGACTTTGTTAAACTCATTAGTTCTATATTGAGTAAATATGATATTGATATTATTAGTTCTAATATACAAATTGACACATATAAGGCACTTGATGATAATTTAGATTCATTTCAAACACGATTTATAGAGTCATCTAGTGGAAATCTTAAAAACGCAAACTTATTCAAGCGCCGTATACTAGGTCTTACTTCTTACTTTCGCAGTGCACAAGAGCAATTAATGCCTGAATATAATAAAGATACTGACTTCAAGGTTATCAAAATACCTATGAGTAATTATCAATTCGGTATTTACGAACAAGCCCGTATACAAGAACGTAAAGTTGAAAAAGCTGCCGCTAAAAAGAAAAAAAAACAAGTGGGTGAGGAATTATATGAAGATTCTGTATCGACTTATCGAATTTTCTCTCGTGCATTCTGTAATTTTGTATTTCCTGAAAATAGGCGTCCTATGCCAAAAGAAGACAAGAATATAGAGGCTGTATTAAAAGGAGACGCCGATGAAGATATATTAGATGCTGTATCCGTACAAGAAAAAATAAATAATACCGACGGACGTTATGGTGCCGATGATATTGACATTGTAGAAAGTGAATTAGCTAATGAAATTGACAATACATATCAAGGACGCATACAAAAAGAAATGGAGTATTTGAAAGACAATGCATCCAAATTCTTATCTACCAAAGGTCTAGAAACATTCAGTCCGAAATTTTTGAATGTTTTAGAAAATATTAAAGATGAAGAGTTCCGTGGACTGCATCTTATATATACACAATTTCGTACTATAGAAGGTGTTGGAGTACTAAAATTAATATTAGACGCAAATGGTTTTACACAATTTAAAATTAAAAAAGATGAAGCAAATATTTGGAAAATAGATATACCTGAAAATAAAATGGGTCTTCCTACGTATGCTCTATATACTGGTACTGAAACAGATGAAGAAAAAGAAATTATTAGAAATATTTTCAATAGTAATTGGAACGCTGTGCCTAGTACTATTACTAGTGAATTATCTAATCATTCTACTAATAATTTGTATGGAGAGATAATTAAAGTACTTATGATTACTGCATCTGGTGCGGAAGGCATTTCTTTAAAAAATACTCGTTACGTTCATATTATAGAACCTTATTGGCATCCTGTAAGAACAGAACAGGTTATTGGTCGTGCTAGAAGAATATGCAGCCATCAAGAGTTACCACCCGAATTAAGAACAGTAAATGTATTTTTATATTTGATGACATTTACAGAAGAACAATTATCAGGCGATGGTGCAGTGGAACTTAAATTATACGATGGTAGTAAATTTGATGATACTATACCAGTAACCAGCGATGAAGCATTATACGAAATTTCTACTATTAAGGAAAAAATTAGTACACAAATATTAGATGCTATTAAAGAGGCTTCTATGGATTGTGTTATATATAATAAACCAGGTTCGAAAAATGCTGTAAAATGTTTCTCATTTGGTAAAACTATGCCTTCCTCATTTTCATATAAACCATCTATCGGAAATGAAGAATTAGACGTGGTTTCTAAAATAAATAAAAGGACTATTACGTGGAAAGCAACCGAAATTAAAATACCTATAGATGGTATTAAAAAATCTTTTGCTAGAAATTCACAAACAAATGAAGTGTATGATTTACAAAGTTATAAAGATGCTATTGAATTTGGTAGCGAACCTATATTGGTAGGTAGGTTAATTAAAAAAAATGATGGTAAGATGAAATTTGTAAAAGTATAAATTGTTATATCATTAGTGTATCAAATAAAAATAAAAATATTTATATAATTTTTATTTTTGTATGGTTATTATTTTTTTGTATGGTTATTATTTTTTATTTGCATACAATTTAAATAATTTTCTGAAAGTATATTGCTCCATTTTGCTGGGTTGGGTGAACGACTAATTATATTTTTTAAATTTTCTTTATCCAGTATTTGATTTTTATACTTACTTAGTTCTAGTGTATCTTCTATCAAGTATGTGTCTCGTGTTCTACGCGTGCAATCATTATTCACTAAATTGTTTGTCAGCTTGTAATCTGTTATTTTTATTGGAATCGTTTCACTATTACTGTTTATAATTTCATCACTACAACTAGATGTCCTTTCTTTATTGCTACCTATACTCATTGTATCGATACTACCAAAACTGTAAAAACTACCAATACTATCTAAACTATTACTTCTTTCATGAATGAAATGAATATTATTATTAGTAAGATCCATATACTTATTACATATACACATTTTATTTTATCTTGTTTTATCTTGTTTTTCTGCAAATCCATTACATATTTTCCATAATTGTTCTTGTGAATCATTTATTGATAATATTTGCTTCTCCAAATATTCTATTCTTTCTACTAATTCGTTTTTATTATCATCGTTTTTATTATCATCGTTTTTATTATCATCGTTTTTATTATCATCGTTTTTATTATCATCGTTTTTATTATCATCGTTTTTATTTGCGGCTTTTCGTTTTAATTTATTTAATATACTATCGTCAGCTATTGTATTTTTTACTATACTAGACAACCCGCTATTGTTGGTATTATCAACATCTATATTATTATCAAATGTCACCTTTTTATTATTTGTATTATTTGTATTATTTGTATTATTTGTATTATTTGTATTATTTGTATTATTTGTATTATTTGTATTATTTGTATTATTTGTATTATTTGTATTATTTGTATTATTTATCCATTTTTCAGCATTTTCTGTAATAGTTGGTATTTCTAATTCCCGTTCTCTAGATGCCAATCTTTCTGCGATCAATCTATCCATTTCATCACCTATAGGTTTATCATTATTATCTGTATTGTCATTGAAATTTATTTCTTCGGGTTTTTTACTATTCATTGTATTGTTAAAATCTTCTTCTTGATGTTTTAATTTTAGATTAAGCTGGTTTTCTCTCTGTGTTTTTAAATCTTGAGATTTGTATATCATTTGAATGTTTGATTCCGATGTGTTATTTTTTGATTTCTCTATATTTACCAACTTTATTAGTTCTTCCATAGATAATTTATTTTTTTCTAATAATGATAATCCTTGATTGTAATGATTTATATTAATTAATGTATCTTCGAAAATGGTATGAATAGTATTAAATTTATTATTCGGTATTCCTTGAAATACATTACTATCTTGCAACAATTCCCATAACATACTTTTATTTTCATTTGATACAAAACTCATTGCTACTATTAACCATAATAATATTTTTATATTATTATTGTCTATTATTGTCTATTATTGTCTATTATTGTCTATTATTGTCTATCAATAATTATACGTTGAAATATTTTTTTCGGAGTTCAAATACTTTACGGTCTGGAATTTTATTTCTTAGAAAACACTTTATATTCCTATCCTTTAACATTTCTATTATAAAATATAAACAATACATTCCACATTCTGAGTCACTTTGTTGATGTTGTAGCTTATTGATATGTGTATCAAACTGTATACCTAACTGTTTCCCCTGATTTTCAACAGTTTCTATTAATTTTTTAACTTGTAACGGTGCTTTATTACCATTACTATCAAAATATACTATAAACTTCTTTTTTATATTAATAAATAACCCAATCCAATGCTCGCCATTTTTATAATGGGGGTCTGTATTTAAAACAATTCCTATTTTATTTTTATTTCTCTTAATAAAATCACTTATATTTAATTTACATAGCTCTTCCCATACACATTCTCCATATAATTTATGGTGGTCGTAGTCTATAGGCGATGGACCTAGAAACTCGAAACATTTATAATATTTTTCATATTGTTTCATAACAGATTCTATGTCTAAACTACTTAACCATTCGTTTGGCTTTCGTTTCCAATCATTTGGGGCTTTTGGTGCAAACGTATAATTCAATAACTCATTATCTATTTTTCCATTCATAAATTTACTTCTTAACCAACATGATTCACGATCGCAACTATATGACATTTTTTCTTTTAATTCATTCCATATTTGGTTTGAGTTATTTGTCATTATTTTATCGCGTTTATGTCTTGCGTTCCACGCATCTTTCATTTTAAATAACGCAGTATTGCTGTAACAAGAAAAGTCATTTGCATTTGGGTTTGGTCCACAATTTAATTTTTTATAACTATTATTATCATTATTATCATTATTATCATTATTATCATTATTATCATTATCACTGGTATAATTATTATCATTAACAGACAGTTTATCATTTCTTTTCAAAACTTTACTGCTACTGCTACTGCTACTATTACGCACATTCGTTTTTTTCAATGTTTTTCTATTTCTTCTTGTATTTTTCTCATATTTTTTTTTATTTGCTACTTTTGTCTTCATAATAAATATTTATATTTTATATTATCCATATTTTTTATTTTTACACATTTGAATAGTTATAGCGTTTCCTTAACGACTTTAGTTTTTGAAGGTTTTATTCCTTTTGTTTTATATTTTTTTGATTTTAAATTTATTTCTTCCTTTTTTGGTAATATTTTTGGATTTTCTATTTTATTCTTATTTATAACATAGTTATCTAAATTTACTTTCTTTACTTCTTCTTTTTTAAATAGTAAGTAGTCATTATTTATACATTCCTGATTCTCTACCATCGTTTTACCTGTCATATTTTCTGAATTATTATTCATATTATTATCACTACTATCGTATTTATTCTGCATTATATCTCGCTTGTCTAAAAATTCTAGGTAATTTATACAACTTTTCACATAATTATCGAAACCACTTTTTAATTGTTTATCTTCTTCATCTAATTCATCTCTAAATAACCTTTTTGTTAGATCTAATATTCGCTTTTTATAAAATCTTTTGTTTTTTGTGTAATATTTATCGTTGCTTGTATCGTTTTTTTTTAAGATATTTTCATATTGCGTCTTATTAGTAAAATATTCTAATGTTATATTATCTAAATAATTCATTGAAATTTCCATTTACATATTTCAATGAATATATATTCACTATTTCTCTGTATAATACTTTTACTACGTTTCTTTTAGTTGATTTCTTGTATGATTATTAAATAAACTGTTTCCAATATTATCAGTATTCGGATTAAAAGGCGCTAAATCCGATTTTTCAAATAATAATGGATGGTTTTGTTGCACTGGCTTATAATCTATTTTTGTTTGGTATAAATCACTATTAGACGATGGTACATATTCTGATTGTTCGCAGTTTTGTAATGCAAAAAATTGGTTTCTTAATGTAGATTCTGTATTTATATTGTTTGAAAATCCAGACCATGGTGCTTGTGCGTTTCCCGGATTAAACACGGACTTTGTACTGTATGTACCATATGTTTGAAGCGGGGTAGTTGATACTTGTCTTTGATCTAATATTTGCATATATCCATATTTTGTTGAGGCAGGACGACTACTGTATTGAGGTTGCAAATTTGCGGATGGGATATTTCTTTCATACAATTTATTATTCATTTCATCCAAACGCCCATCGTTGCATATATATACACCCGATACTAGTCCATGCATATTACTATTACTATTACTATTACTGTTATCCATTAATATAATATGTTATAATATTATTTTGTAAACTACCTAAATATAATCATTGGACTATAATAATATGTGCGGAATATTTGCATTGTTCCATTTGCTTTCTAACAAACAACTAGCATCCAAATATAATTCGATTGAAGAACAATATTATAAAGGTAGAAATAGAGGACCCGAATATTCTACATTAAATACAATTAATGATAATATATTATTTGGATTTCATAGATTAGCTATCAATGGATTAGATGATAAATCCAACCAACCCATTGTTGTCGATGGTATTTATTTAATTTGTAATGGAGAAATATATAATTATAAAAATATATACAACATGTTAGATATTAGCCCCATTACTAATTCTGACTGCGAATCTATTATTCATATGTATAAAAAATACGGCATCGAATACACATTACAAATGTTAGATGGTGTATTTGCATTTGCACTATATGATTCCAATATTAACAGATGTTTTGTTGCTAGAGATCCTTTTGGTGTTAGACCACTTTATATGGGTATAGAAGGTGATAATATGATTGTATATGCATCATTATTGAAACAAATTTCTGGTATTTGCACTACTTGTAAAAATTTCAAAGCAGGTACATATAGTGAATTTTATATTGAAAATCAAAATCAAAATCAAAATCAAAATCAAAATCAAAATCAAAATCAAAATCAAAATCAAATATGTAACAGAAAATATTGTTTTATTTCACAAGAACAACCTTATACAAATTTTAATTTTAACCATAACGTGATGCTACCTCATAATATATTTTCAAATAATTATCCATATGCTATTATTTATAATACTCTGGTAGAAGCCGTCAAAAAACGCGTTATTACTATGGAACGTAATTTAGCATGTTTACTATCAGGTGGACTTGACAGTAGTCTTATATCTGCACTAGTATCAAAATATGTTCCAAAAGGACAATTGCAAACTTATAGCATTGGTATGAAAAATGGTTCTGATTTAAAATATGCAAAAATGGTAGCCGAACATATTCATTCTAGACATACAGAAGTTCTTTTAACTGAAGAAGATTTTTTCGCTGCTATTCCAGAGGTAATATATAATATTGAAAGTTATGATACTACTACTGTTAGGGCAAGTGTTGGTAATTATTTGGTTTCTAAATATATTTCCGAAAACAGTGACGCAAAAGTACTTTTTAATGGCGACGGTTCTGACGAACTAACCGGTGGATATATGTACTTTCATAAGTGTCCTAGTAATATTGAATTCGATCACGAATGCAAACGACTATTGAAAAATATACAATATTACGATGTATTAAGAAGTGATAGAAGCATATCATGTCATGGTCTAGAAGCTAGAACGCCTTTTTTAGATAGAACTTTCGTTCATACTTATTTATCATTGGCGATTCATGTTAGAAATCACAATAATAACAGTGATATGGAAAAACATCTTTTGAGAAAATCTGTCGAGTTTATGAATCCAGATCTATTACCTAAAGATGTGTTGTGGCGAAGAAAAGAAGCTTTTAGCGATGGCGTTAGCTCACAAGAAAAATCTTGGTTTGAAATCATTCAAGAAAAATTAGATGTTATTTATGACGATGTGGAATTTAGAGAAAAATGTGATAAATATACTTTTAATAAACCTACTACTAAAGAACAATTATATTATCGTGAACTATTCGAACAACACTTCTCAGGTCGTGGAAAAATAATCCCTGGTTTTTGGATGCCAAAATATTGTAATGCAACTGATTCTAGTGCCAGGTCACTAGATGTATACAAAGACAAAATTAGAAGCAAAAGTAATCTAGACGAATTATTTGAAGATGTTCTGTCGAAATCATTCGATAATGAAAACAAAAATGATGATAAAATCGGTGTTAAAAATATTATTCATAGTAAAGATGCAGAACATTGTACCTCTACAAATAGTGGAAATAATGACAATTGTTTTTTTGCTGAGTTTGGATATTAGAATATTTATTGTAAATATCTTGCAACTGATACTGTTAAAAATATTCTAACAATATAATATAAGTATTGCTATGTCTATTAAACCACATGAATTAGTCTTTGAAATTGCTCTATATGCTTCTTATATTTTATATTTTATTGCGTACTTTCAGATTGATTATTACAATCCACAATATTTGGAAACATTAGAAGGAGTAATGAAATATTATGTTATTGGATTTTTAATTATTCGTTTTAATCCTTTTATACATACTAAGTTTACAGAATTTGATAGAAAAGTTGTATTTTCTTCTGCACTTTTCTTATTAACTACCACAACGTTTAGTGAATATGCAAAACAATTTGATTTTATGGAAGTAACAAAAATATTGAGAATTATTAAGTGAAAATCAAAATGTAAATAACCAATGATGTAAACCGTTGAAAATGTAATTATTTACGTATAATTTGTAATTATTTCTTTACAAATTATATATGAATTCTTTTCCATTTTCTATCAAAGATGGTGAAATAAATGGTGTATCCTATAAATATTATGAAATACCTACACATACACCTGACGGACGCTCTACTATATTATACAGAGGAGACACTGACTTATATCCTAGTTATCAAAAACCTGTCGCACCTGCCTTTTTTAGCACTGAACCTAAATTTGTAAAACATTATGGTCTTGTTTTTCGTTTTAAACCAGTACAAACATTAAAATTATTGGCTCTAGATAATGCTTCTAATTATTCAGAGTTTTATGATTCTTTAAAAAATGATAGCGATAAAGGACCTGCTATGCAACGCATATTAAGAGACAATTATGGTTACGAAACTGGTTCACGATTTTCCGAATATATAGAAGATTATAAATTAGTTAATTATTTATGTGGAATCGGTATGGATGGTTATGCTATTAACCGTATGGAAATACCAAGTGATAAGATTGATGCAGTTGTTGATGAATATGAAGGAGAAGAATATGAGAAAAATAGAAAATTTCACCCTGAAATGGCTATATGTGATGTTAATAAAATAGAATATGTTAATCCACAAGAAGATATTTCTGCATATACAGAACAACAAATAGAAGATGCTAAAGAAAAAAGGTTTCTAGATAAAGAAAAATACAGCTTTGAAGCAAATAGAAAAAATAAAAATAGAAACAAAGTTCGACCATCTTTTAAAGGTAACAGTTTATTTGGTGACGATGATGAAGACATTGTCGATAATTTTGAAAATGTAGACAATAGACAAAATTCTTTTAAAGGTAACCTATTCGGCAACGATGATGAAGACGGTGTCGATAATTTTGAAAATGTAGACAATAGACAAAATTCTTTTAAAGGTAACCTATTTGGCGACGATGACAGCGATTATAATACTCCACCATCCACACCAAGACGCGGTGGAAAAACTAGAAAATTACGTAGTAAAAAACACAAAAAAAAATCTACAGCTAAAGCTAGGTATAAATCTAATGCAATAAATAAGAAAAAATCTACTTCTAAATTGCAAAAGAAACATAAAAATAAACGTTCTACTAAGAAAGTTAAAAAAAATGCTTCTAAAAAATCAAAAGGACGTTCGTGTAAGAAAATGGTATACACCGACCGAAAAGAAAAATGATACAAACTAAAAAGAAAATGTAATACACCTTATTTAACTTTACACCTTCGGACATTTAAAATGGGACAAACCCCCAAAATAAAAATCAAAAATGTAAAATCACCGTATTTTTAATGAGATTTTGTCTCATTTTTCTTTTCGGTCGGTGTAATGTAAATGGTTGATGACATGATTTACATTATTTGCATTAGTTTGTATTAGTCGGTGTAATTTTACGTTTGTTACTTTTTTACTTTTACAGTTTTATTTTTCTCTTGTTTTCGTTTTCGTTTAAATGTCTTGCTATTCTTGTCATAGAAGAATCTTTTCAAATGTTGCAATACTCGTTTACTCACTATATTATCTATTTCTAGTTCTTCTTTTGATTTTTCAATTATATGATAATTATATCTATCAAATTCTTTCTTCATTGTATAAAAAAAATGATCTTTATTTTTTATGTGTTTACCCATGTTTGAATTAGCATATAATGTTAACATCTTTTCAAAACTTATTTGGTTTACATATGGTTTGACATTTATGTAGTAAATTTTTTCGTCTATCATACCATCGTGATATACGTCGTCTATAAAACATAATTCTGTGTTCTCGGGTAATTTAGTACATCTAATAAAATCTTCCAATGTTTTCGCATGAGTAGTTCTACCCATTTCAATTTGTTTTCCCCTTACTTTAAATGCACCTATTATTTGATCGAATAATTTGTATTTTATTTTCGTGTCAAAATAATCTTTTATTTGTAGCGACCATTTTTTGTGGGCTTGATTATTTGTATATATCATGACTTTGTAACACTTTCCTTCTTTCTTTTTATTTTTTAAATATTGTAATATTTCTATTATTTTTGGACGTAAAAAATCCGGATATAAATCTAACAATTCATTGAAATTATTTTCACTATATTTATTATTTTTTACATATTTATTTAAACAGTCGCAAAAAATTCCGAATTCTGTAAAATATCCCAATGTTTCATCTAAATCAAATACAACTATTTTTAATAGTTTATTCATATACAATATGCGGCTATAAAAAATATTACATATATATATATACCCTCTTTATGGAATTGTCATCAAGCGACTATAAGAAAATTGTAAATTATTATCAAATTCCTAAACAAAATGACAAAACATATAAAACATTGGCAGAGGATATGTTAGCAGACAAATTATGTAAATGTATTAAATCAGTTACAAATAAATCAGGGTTGAATGAAAAAAGTGCTATCGGTATATGTCGAGATAGTATTTTTAAAAAAAGAAATATTGACTTCTACACATTTGGCTGTAAGAAGCAAGCAAAACTACACAAAAAGAAAAATACTAGACGTCGTGTTAAAAAATTTAGCAAAAGTATTGCATTTGATGGAGTAAAAAAAACGAAAACTGTAAAAAAACAGAAAAAAAAGCTCGCCGAACGTAAAAAGTAAAAATAACCATTAGAACGTAATTGCGCCAAAATTACACGCTACTAAATAAAATTGAATGTTTTTAATTTTATTTAGTATTTTACAATTACTAATTATAGGAACAATGAATATGAAAATATTTAACGATTTGTGTAAATTTATATTAGCCACTTCTTCAAAGTACAATATTGATGAATCACACGATGTGTCGCATAGCATGAATGTGTTACATTTTGCACATAATATTTACGAACAAGAAGTGTATATTGACCCTGGATTAATACCACATAGAAATATTGTATATTATGCATCTACATTACACGACATGTGCGATAAAAAATATATGGATGAAAAACAAGGGCTTATTGAAATAGAAAATTATCTTGATGAAAAAATTACGAAAGAAGATTCTGATGCTATTTTGTCTATTATTTCAACCATGTCGTATTCAAAAGTAAAAAAGGATGGATTTCCTGATTTAGGTATTTACCAAAAAGCATATCATGTTGTGAGAGAAGCCGATTTACTCACTGCATATGACTTTGACAGATGTATTATTTATGATCTAAAAGTAAATAAAAATTCTTTTGAAACCTCCTTTTACCACGCAGAAGAATTATTTAGTAGACGAGTGTTACAACATGGAGAAGATAATTTGTTTACGACAGAATATGCTAAAAATGTGTATCCTTTGCTTCATTCCCAATCAATTCAAAGAATAAATAATTGGAGAAAAATGTTACTGTAAATCTAAAGCATAGTTTGTAGATAAAAATAGGATACTTATACATATTAGCATTACTTGTAAAAGATATAAACATTTTTCTATGGTAATATAGATACCTACAACTAAATATACATCATGAATATTACCAAAAAATTGATTGTAAATAATTTGTCATTATATACCATTAATACCAATAATACCAATAATACCAATAATACCAATAATACCAATAATACCAATAATACCAATAATATGAATAATACCAATAATATGAATAATATGAATAATACCAATAATATTAATTATTATAACGATTTACTTTCACTTTTAAATAAAATTCTAAAAACGAACTCATATGATTCTATTGCAAAGGAATTAAACGTAGCCATCGGTACTGTCAAAAGATGGAGTGAATTGCAAAACGTACCAAAATCATATGCATTTGATCTATTTAAAATTGCAAATATTGAAATTGATTACAATAGATTTACTTTTAAAGAGAAGGACCAATTTTATACTCCTATAGATACAGCCAAAATGTGTTACGATAAATTTCAACAAGTCATTAAAGATCTAGGCGACGATGACAATGATTATATTTATATCGAACCATCTGCAGGTAACGGTAATTTTATGAAAGTATTACCTAATAATAAACGAATTGGTATGGATATAGAACCAATGGACCCTGAACTTTTAAAAGGCGATTATTTGCAATGGATGCCTCCCACCACTAATATACTGGCGCAAAAATACGTTGTTATTGGGAATCCACCATTCGGATTACGAGGTCAATTGGCTCTGAAATTTATTAATCATTCTAGTGCATTTGCCGATTATGTTTGTTTCATTCTTCCACAATTATTTGAAAGTGATGGAAAAGGTGTTCCTCGTAAACGTGTTAAAGGGTTCCATTTGATTCATAGTGAAAAATTAAATTCTGGCTTTACTAGTCCTAGTGGAGATATGGTTAAAGTCGAATGTATATTTCAAATATGGTCTAAATATCATTCTAATCCTTTATATGACATTAAAACAATCGACGATAGTGTTATTAAAATATATTCTTTGTCTGATGGCGGTACACCATCTACTACTAGAAATAAGAAAATGTTTGATTGTTGTGATATTTATTTGCCTTCCACGTGTTTCGGTAAAGAAAATATGAAATATTATTCGGCTTTTAATGATTTACCTAATAGAAAAGGCTATGGAATAGTATTTAAAAAAAATAAAATAAATAATATTCAAAAATTTAAAGGGATCGATTGGTCGACTGTAGCTTTCTTATCTACTAATTCTGCTTATAATATTCGCACTTCTCAAATACTCAAACAATTTACTTAGATATTATGAAGGTGCAAAATATATGCTACATGAAAACAACTACTACATATACAAGTAATAGTTGTTTTCTCTATTTTTCTAAATAATCTAATGCGCTTAATATTACTTTTTCTTGGTCGCTTAATTTTTGAAATATAAAACACTCATCTATTTTTATTTGAAATTTTGTATTTCTAAAATTTTTGCATACTAAATGAATACCGTCGTCTAATATCTTGATATCAATTATTATTCCACCTGCGGTTAGTTTTAGATTTTCTGGGTTTGTTAAATTTATCCAACGAATGTATCTACCATATTGGATATTTGATAAGTCGTCCACAAATCGATAATCTTTTAATTTTTTATGATAATCTTTCAATACTTCCCTAGGTATTTGTAACTGCTGTAAATGATCGTTTTTTATTGCCTTTATTTTCTTACTAGTTAAATTACTCATACTTTCATTACACTCATTATCTAAGGATTTTAATAAATACTCTTCATTTAAACTAGACATTATTACAAAATATAGTTATTATAATTAGTTTCATATGTTTATTATAGTTTCTAATATACATTTGAAATTTTAACAAATATGTAATATGGGTTTTAC
>Ga0257127_1000859_pt1 | contig 23869 bp, 29 predicted proteins | sample SI060_135mmetaG_FD_190152 | JGI IMG/M metagenome (GOLD analysis project Ga0257127, IMG submission 190152) | Marine microbial communities from Saanich Inlet, British Columbia, Canada - SI060_135m | ecosystem: Environmental > Aquatic > Marine > Inlet | place: Canada: British Columbia | collected... | reverse complement strand
TGTAGGGAATTTATTGAAAAACATAATATGAAAACAATTCCTGCATATGATACTGCAGGTAGTGTAAAAATTGTTAAAGAGTTAAACAAAAAAAATTGTGCTAGTATTGCAAGCAAAACAGCATCATTGATTTACAATGTTCCAATAATCACCGAAAATATAGCAAATAATCTCAATAATCATACAAGATTTTTGATATTATCCAAAAAAGAAGTATCAGAAACAAAAAATGATAAAACTTCAATAATTTTTTCAATAAAACATGAACCAGGTTCATTATACCGTATTATAGAAAATTTTCATAAAAATAATGTCAATCTTACAAAAATTGAATCAAGACCAACAAAATCAAACACATGGGAATATAATTTCTATGTAGATTTTGAAGGACATAGGAATAATCGCAAAATTTCAGAAATATTAGATAAAATTAAACAAGAATCAATGTTCATGAAAGTTTTAGGTTCATATCCTTTAACAAAAATAAGCTAAAAGCCTTTTGGTTTTCTCATAGTAAAACCCATACTAAATCCAATAACTACAACTCCAGTAGTAAGTACCATAAGATCAATTGTGAATCCAAAGGGATTAGGAGTTTGTTTAGTTATAGCTGTAATTTCTAATTCTTTATTTCCAGTATTTTGAATTAAGATTTTTGAATTACCGTCTTCAACATGCATCCATTCTAATTCTAATTGATTTTTGTATGAAGTGTTTGGAATTTGTTTTCCATCACCTGGACTTTGAAGTTTAAGATCAAATGTGTCACCAGTGATTTGTAATAATTGAGGAATATTTGCAGGGGCAGGAATGGTTAATGTAATTGGCATGCCTTCATCGATAATAAAATGTTCAGTCATATCTACAGTAGGACCAGATTTAAGGAGTAAAGAATATCCAGCAGATCCTATAATTAAACTCCCAAGAATTAATCCAATAATACTTCTTTTTGATAACACAATTCAACAACTCCACATGCTGCTTAAAAAATTAACTGCGTTTGACCATCTGATTTATAGCAAATAGTCAAAGATTCTGTGTTTAAAATATCAAATAACTTAAGAACTTTAACTTCATAGTTTCGATGTATTGGTTCATTATTTTGTTGGTAAAATAAAACACATATCACAAAAACCTGCTCTATGTGTTAGTTGTAGTAAATCAGATCTTAAAGAGAATGCAGTTTTAGCAACCATGGGTCCTTCTGAAAGGGATGCGGATTATGTACCATCTATTTTATGCCTATCTTGTGAAACGTTAATGATAGTTACAACTAATCCAGGGGCCGTAGTTGGAGTTAATCATTCAACAGGTAATCAGGTTACTGTACGTAACAAATAACACCAGAATAATGGACGCGTATTTCGTAATCCATAGTAAAGTTATGAAATAACTGGTTGGAAGAATAATACTTTACGAATCGTTTACTACATTAAAGAAACATCATGAGGCTGACTTTCTGCAAATCCAGCTCTAGACATTTTGATAAATTCTGCATTTTCTTGCATTTGAGGAATTGAATGTGCTCCACAATAACTCAAACCAGAACGAACGCCTCCTGAAAGTTGTTTTAATATGTCAACTACTGTTCCTTTGTAAGGAACCATAGCCTCAACACCTTCTGCTACATAATCATTAAGATCATCATCAAATGAAAATGAACCTGTTTCTTTAGATTTTCTACCAATAGATGCAGCAAGAGATGCCATTCCACGATAAACTTTGAATCGTTTTCCATTTTTAGTTAAAACTGTACCAGGAGATTCATCAGTACCACCAAGCATGCTCCCAACCATCACAGAAGATGCACCAGATGCTAATGCCTTTGTTGCATCACCAGAGGTTCTTGTACCACCATCAGAAATTATTGGTATACCATAATCATTACCAATTTTTGCACAGTCCATAACTGCAGTTAATTGAGGTACACCAGAACCAGTAATCACTCTAGTAATACAAATTGAACCAGAACCCACTCCAACTTTTACTGCATCCACACCTGCTTTGATTAAATCTTCAGTGCCTTGAGCAGTTGCAATATTTCCTGCAATTAATTCACAATCAGGAAATGCTTTTTTAATATTTTTAATTGCACTAATTGCATTTTCACTATGCCCATGTGCAATATCAACAACTAGTACATCAGTTCCTGATTCCAAAAGAGATTCAGTTCGTTCTAAAAAGTCACCCTTAACACCAACAGCAGCTCCAACCAATGGGCTTCCTTTCTTATCTTTTGATGCATTTGGAAAATCAGCATTATTTGTTATATCTTTACTTGTAATCAAACCTTTGATAATTCCCGAATCATCAACTATAGGTAATTTTTCTATTCTATGTTGATGTAAAATTTGCTTTGCTTCATCCAATGTAACTCCAGGCTTTACAGTTACAACATCTTTAGTCATAATATCAGAAATAGATCCATTAGAATTAGCAAATAGTAAATCTCGTTCAGTAACAATTCCTACTAATTTAGAATTAGAATCAACAACTAAAAGTCCCGAAATATCTTTATCTTCAGCATACTCTAATGCATCTTTAATGGATTTTTCTGAGGATATAGAATAGGGATTTTCTATCATTACACTACCTGAACGTTTGACTTTGAGAACTTCATTTGCTTGTTCTTCAATTGTCAAAAATCTATGAATGATTCCTATACCACCAGCTCTAGCCATGGCTACAGCCATAGAAGATTCAGTAACTGTATCCATATTTGCACTTACGAAAGGAATGTTTATTGAAATATTTCTAGATAATTTTGTACTAAGATTAGTTTGACTTCTACTTGTAATATCAGAATATTTGGGTACAAGAAGAACATCGTCAAAAGTTAAACCTTCTTTGAATTCCAATGAAACCTTGTTGTATGGGTTAAAGATTGATTATAAGCTTTTGTGTTATTTTAATAATTTTGAAGCTATTGTGATTGCATCTTTAGTTGCACCCACATTGTGAGTACGAATAATATCTGCACCATAAATAACAGAAATGGTTTCTGCAGCGATCGAGCCAAATAACCGATCAGATGGATTTTCTTTTCCTAAAATTTTTCCTAGGAATGATTTGTTTGATGCAGAGATCAAAATTGGATGATTTTGTTTTAATGATTTTAGATTTTTAATTATGGATAAATCTCGTTTAACCCAATCAGATTTAATTTTTGTAAAAAATTTACCTTTCCCAGTTTTTCTAAAAAATCCAATAGCAGGATCTAATACAATTTTTTTAGATGAAATATTAGATTTTTTTGCAATTTTCAAACTTTCACTAAGAAGTTTTTTAGTTAAAAGTACATCATTACCAGAAACAGATTTTGAACTATACGCACATAAAATTAAAGATGGATTGAATTTGGAAATAATATCTTTCATATTTTCATCAAATTTTAATCCAGAAATATCATTGATTATATCAACCCCATACTCTAATGCATTTTTAGCAACATTAGATCTACAAGTATCAATTGAAATTGGAAGATTGGAAATATTTTGAACTATTTTTATCGCATCAAGAATTCGTCTTGTTTCAACTTTTTCAGAAATTATTGTAGATAAGTAGGGGGCAGTAGACATGCCTCCAATATCAATAAAGTCAGCACCTTCAAGTTCCATCTCTTTTATAGAATTTTTGATATCATTTTTTTTGGTGGTAATTGATTTTTTATAAAACGATTCAGGACTTGTGTTAAGAATGCCCATTATACGTACTGGATTTTTACCTCCAACCCCAACATTTGCAATTTGAGTCACATGGTTTATCAAAAACTAAGATAATTTGAGTGATATGTTGATGTCAGGTTGGAAAAAATGGTATTCAAATATTTTAAAAGAATTCAAGTATGACGAAAAAAAGGACAAAGAGTCAGCAATTATTTTAAATTCTATTTTAAAAAGATCAAACATCAATGATGAAATTGTCAGTTTAATCAAAAATGAAACAGTTTTTGTCATAGGTTCAGGACCTTCTTTATCAACAGCCATTCCAAAATTGAAAAATTTAAAAAAGTCAATAAAAATTGCCGCAGATAGTTCAGTAAAACCACTTGTAGATAATGGAATTGTTCCAGATATTGTAATTACAGATTTAGACGGAGATTGGAATTCGCTTGAAAAAATTGCAACCAAATCAATATTTGTTGTGCATGCACATGGAGATAACATAAATAAATTAAAATTTTCAAAAAAATTCAAAAAATGTATTGGAACAACTCAATCAAAACCTTTTAGTAAAATACAAAATTTTGGTGGATTTACAGATGGAGATAGAGGAGTTTTTCTAGCAAATCATTTTGGTGCAAAAAAAATAATTTTATTTGGAATGGATTTTGGAGAAAGAATTGGAAAATATTCAAACACAAAAAAATCAGAAAGAGGGATAAAATTAATGAAGTTAAACAAAGGAAGGTTACTATTAGAATGGTTATCCACAATTACAAAATCAGAATTATTCACAACATCTAAGCAGATTAAGGGATTCAAAAAAATAGCATACAAAAATGTGGATATCATAATTACCTAGAATGCATTTAATACCCATCATACATTTATCAAATTATGAAATTTTCAGAGGAACAAGTCAAAGAAATTGTCAGTTTAAAAGAAAGTTTGATCGAGCAAATAGATAGACATCAAGAATCTATGGAAATGTTAGAGAAAAATGTTACAGTATTAGATTTATTCTTAAAAGATTCTAGTTTTACAAAAGCTTCCAAATTAGAAATAAAAAATTTAGTGAATCAAGATGAGTCAGAAAATGTAATGGAACTGGATGATTCAGAAAATGTAAAAAAACCCGAAGAAAATTCAATCCCAATTAAAAGAGGAAATGATGGTAAAATTATTGCTAATGCATACATTACACCAGAGCAAGTTTCCATAATTTTAGATAATGAAATTATAATTAATGCAGATACTCCTCCCTTCAAATCATTTTTCTTAGATAGAATTATTGGTGAAATGAAGAAAAAAGATTCCATAGAAGCTGAAAATGGAAAAATTCAGAAAGAATCTATCATAGATTATATAATAAATAAAAATGGCTCAGACATAAGAGAAATAATTATCAGAAACTATAGACAAAAAGAAAGAGTGAATGAATTAATCAATACAGCAGGCTGGTCATTAACACGAATGCTTGAAAATATCAATAAGTGATAATATGGATAAAATTGTAGTTTTAGATTTTGGATCACAGTATAGTCATTTGATTTGTAGAAGAATCAGAGAATTTTCTGTATATGCAGAACTTGTTCCTTTTGATATTAGTTATGAAGAATTACAAAAACTTAATCCAAAAGGAGTAATTTTTTCTGGAGGTCCATCAAGTGTGTACAGTTCAGATGCTCCAGTTCCAGAAAATAAAATTTATGAGATGGGTTTACCATTACTTGGAATTTGCTATGGACATCAATTAATTGTGAATAAATTTGGAGGTAAGGTAAAAAGAGCAAACAAAGAATATGGTTCTTCTTTACTAACAATTGATAGTGACAAAGATCTTCTAAATGATGTTGGTGAATCAGTTAGAGCATGGATGAGTCATGGTGATGAAGCAGAAGAAATTCCACCAGGATTTCAAATCATTGGACATACGGAAGGTGCCAAAGCCGCTGCAATTGCATCAGAAGAAAAATCAGTTTACGGAATACAATTTCATCCTGAAGTAGTACACACAGAACAAGGTACTGAAATTCTCAAAAATTTTGTATTAAAAGTATGTAAAGCAAAACAAGATTGGAGTATGGAGGGATTCATAGACACTGCTGTAGAAAAAATTTCAAAAATTGAAGGAAATGTACTTTGTGGTGTAAGTGGAGGAATCGATTCTACTGTAGTAGCATTACTCATTCACAAAGCAATTGGAGATAGACTCAAGTGTGTTTTTGTAAACAATGGTTTGTTAAGATTAAATGAAGAAATTGAAGTTGAAGATATGTTCAAAAATAATTTTAATGTGAATTTTACCTCAGTTGATGCATCAGAAAAATTTCTAGGTAAACTCAAGGGAATAGAGGATCCAGAAAAGAAGAGGATGATTATAGGTGAAGAATTTGTTCATGTTTTTACTGAATTTGCTGAAAAAAGTGGACCTTTCAAATGGTTAGCTCAAGGCACGTTATATCCAGACGTGATTGAAAGTGGAGTTTCAAAAGGTCCAGCAGCCGTTATAAAATCACATCATAATGTTGGAGGATTACCTGATTGGTTAAATTTAGAAATTTTAGAACCAGTAAGAGAACTTTACAAAGATGAAGTAAGAGAAATTGCAAAAATTCTAAAAGTTCCAGAAAAACTTTTCATGAGACATCCATTCCCAGGTCCAGGACTTGCAGTAAGAATTATTGGAGAAGTTACGCCAAAAAAACTACAAATTTCTAAAATAGCAAGTAAGATTGTTGAAGATGAATTGATCAATGCTGGATTGTACAGTAAAGTATGGCAAGCATATGCAGCAGTAGGTGATGATAGAGCAGTGGGTGTTGTTGGAGATGAACGAAGATATGGAAACATAGTAATGATAAGAGTTGTAGATTCAATTGATGCAATGACTGCTGATTGGACTAGATTACCACATGGATTATTAGAAAAAATGAGTAATAGAATAACAAATGAAATTGAAGATGTAACTTGGGTAACTTACACTATTTCAAGTAAACCGCCTGCAACCATAGAACCTCAGTAGATGATAATTATGGAATATGAGAAAATATGTGATGAAATTTTAGAATGTGATGAAAAAATTAGATATGTAGCTGTTTATGATTTTGGAGAGCTTTACGAAAAAACAAAACCAGGATTAAACAATTATCTATCAAAAGAAGAAACCGAAATATCCTTATCTCAAGCAGTATACAGATGGTCTACACGTAAAAAAACTGCAGATAAAATTGGAAAACCAATTTTTGCATTTGCAAAATATGAAAAAATTTATCGCATAACAATATCAATTAGGGGTGCAGGATTAATTCTAATTAGTACAGAATTAGAAATTGATATTATGGGAACAATTGAAAAAATTTTAAAAATCAGAGATAAATACTCCCAATAATTTTCTAGTTGTATGAATTTTCACGTATTTGATACATATGTTAAGTCAAAAGAAGGTCATACTATGCATTTTGATGTAATTACAGACAATAATGATGTGAAGAAAGCAATTTCATTTGCAAAAGAATGGCTAAAAATAATTAATGAAGAATCTAGTAAAGTGACAACAGAGGAATGTAAATTTTGTCATACGCAATCAGTTCCAGAAGATGTTGAAATAGAAATAATGACAAATGGATATTTTATTTCAAAATTGGAAGGATGTCCTAAATAATTACGTAAGAAATGCAGCACCATATACCCCTGAAGAATCACCCAACTTATTTTTAATAATTGGGGTTTCAACTAGATCTGAAAAGACTTTTTCATATACAGACTCTTTGCCATCAGTATACAAAAAATCAATGTTTGATAATCCACCACCAAGGACAATTACATCAGGATCTAAAATATCGATAACATTAGCAAGACCATATCCAAAATTTTCTAGAAATTCATATCTCCATCTTGTACTCACATCATGATTAGAATTAGAGAGAATTTCAGGAAGAGTTTGTGATTTTCCAGTTAATTCCGTCCATTGTTTTTCTAAGGATGGGCCACTGATATAGGTCTCAACACATCCAAGTTTACCACAATAACAAGGATTTCCGTTACGATGTAAAGTATGATGTCCCCATTCACCACTGATATTTGTTCTGCCAGAATGAAGTTTTCCATCAATTACAATTCCACCCCCTACGCCAGTTCCCATAATCACACCAAAGACCAATCCAAATTCTTTAGCTGCACCCAATTGAGATTCAGCCATTGTAAAACAATTAGCATCATTTTCCACAGATATTTTTTTTCCTAAATTTTTTTCTAGATCTTCTTTGAATGGTTTTCCTATCAAACATTGTGTATTACTATTTTTAATTAAACCAGTTTGTTTAGAAATAGAGCCAGGAGTACAAACACCTAAAGAAAAATCAGCTATATCTTTAGACAATTCTGAAACTAAAGAGGATATCGAGTGAATAATTTCAAGATAGTCATCTTGGGGGGTTTTGATTCTTTTTCGTTCTAAAACATTGAGATGTTCATCAAGTAGGATAGATTCTGTTTTAGTACCACCAAGATCTACACCAAGTTTGTACAACAATAATTTATGGAAATTTGTATGCTTAAGTTTTGATTATCCCATTGGAGGCATACCGCCGCCAGGAGCACCTGATGTAGCAATAACATCATCTATTCTAAGAATCATGCATGCTGCTTCTGTTGCAGATTTTATAATTTGTTCTTTAACTGCAATTGGTTCTACAACATCAATAGATAGCATATCGGCAATCTTTGTATTTCTAGCATCAATACCAGTCCATTTTTGACCTTGATTCTGTTTTGCTCTTAGAGTTGCCATAGTATCAATTGGATCCATTCCTGCATTTTCAGCAATGGTTAATGGGATAATTTCTAATGCTTCAGCATATTTTTTAATTGCCAATTGTTCTCTTCCATCAAAATTATCTGCCCATTCTTTGAGTCGTGCAGCTGCAAATGCTTCCGGTGCACCGCCACCTGCAACAATTTCTGGTTTTTCAATTACATCTTTTACAACCATAAGTGAATCATGAATTGAACGATCAACCTCATCGATTACTCTTTGAGAACCACCACGAATTAGCATTGTAACGGATTGTGGATGTTTACAACCTTCAATGAATACCCATTTATCAGATTCTACTTTCTTTTGTTGAGCTAAATCTGCTGCACCAAGATCTTGTTCAGTTAAATCATCCAAGTTACTAATTACACGTCCACCTGTAGCTTTTGCAAGTTTAATCATATCACTTTCTTTAACACGTCGAACTGCCATAATTCCATGTTTTGCAAGATAGTGTTGTGCGATATCATCAATTCCCTTTTGACAAATTAAAACATTAGTTCCAATATCATGTAATTTATCAACCATTGTTTTCAACATTCTATTTTCTTCTTCCAAGAACATTTGCATTTGTGTAGGATCAGTGATTCTAATTTCTGCACTCATTTCAGTTTTTTCAATTTCTAATGCAGAATTAATTAATGCAATTTTTGCTTTTTCAATTTTAGTAGGCATTCCACTATGAACAATTTCTTTATCTAAAACAATTCCTTTGATAATTTCTGTATCTTGAATTGAACCGCCAGTTTTCTTTTCAACTTTGATATTTTCAAGATCAACAAAATAATCATCACCTTTCTTTGTTGCGATACTTAAAACTGCATCAACAACAACTTTTGATAAAATACCACTATCTTCAGAAATTAGTTTTGATTGCATGCTTGTTACAGCAATTTTAAGAAGGGATTCTCGATCATCTGGTTTAATTTTCTTTGATAATTCTGAATAAATTTCAAGAGTTTTTTCGCCAGCTGCTTGAAAACCATCAACAATAATTGAAGCATGAACGTCTTTTTTTAGAAGATCTTGTGCTTTAGCTAATAATGTTCCTCCAAATACAACAGAAGATGTAGTACCATCTCCAACTTCATTATCTACAGTTTTAGAAATTTCAACGATCATTTTGGCTGCTGGATGTTGAACATCAATTTCTTTTAGAATTGTTGCACCATCGTTTGTAATAGTAACATCACCTAGAGAATCAACTAACATTTTATCAAGACCACGTGGTCCGAGACTACTTTTAACTAAATCAGCAACTAGTTTTGCGGCTGCAATATTATTTTCTTGTGCATCTTTGCCTTTTTGTTGTAAAGCACTTTCTTTTAGAACTAAAACAGGTCCATTTGGTCCTTGTTGAATTGATGCCATATAGATTCAAATTCAATCGACTAAATCCCCCTTTTTAACATTGCTTAGTTGATCGGTGAAATGTAGCTTCTTTTTTTCACATCAACAATTCCACTTGAAAGAATTCGAACAGAAGGTAATGCCAAAAAAGGTAAGAATAAAGGAATCAAATGAGGTCTAGAAAATTTACATCCAGAATCTATAATGGAATTGTTGATTTTTTCAAAATTTGATGATACATTCTCAAAAGAATCAGTTGAAACAATGCCTGCAAATGATAAAGGTAAGGATGCAAGTATTTTTCCAGATTTTACCACCACAATTCCACCTTGATTTTTGATTAAATGATTAGATGCTATTGCCATATCAGAATCATTAGAACCAATAACGATCAAATCATTTTCATGAAAACTCCAAGTTGAAGCAAATGCACCTATATCTGCTCCAAAATTTTCAAGAAATCCGATAGAATGTCTATTTGTTCCATGAATTCTATCAAACGCTGCAACTTTCCATACATCAGAGTTCATGGATGCAGATACAACACCATCTTTTGATTGGAGTTCAGATGAACCAATCTTAGTGATAATTTCAGTTTGCATGTAGATGGTGTTTGCAAGAACATTTTTCTTTTTTGATTTTATAAGAAAATCATTTTTTGAGAAATTTTTTAGTTTAACTGTTTTTTTAATCCATGGTGGTATTGATTTTTTCTTTATTGGCGATACAAAATTTCCATTTGAAATGATAAGTTTTCCACCAACAAAAACTTTGTTTGGTCTAAAAGATTTTAAATCATCAAAAATTAAAATATCTGCTAATTTTCCAGGTACAATACCACCAAGATCTTTTCCCATATTATAATAATCAAAATTATTCTTTGACGCCATAGTAATTGCATCTATTGGTTTTAAACCATGTTTGATTGATTCTCTAATACAATGATCAATATGACCAAATTTTGTAATATCTGTTGGATCAAGACCATCAGAACAAAACATTAAACGATTAAGATATGTTCCATGAGATAAAACACGAGGAATAATTTCCTTCAAGTCACGTCGTATAGAGCCTTCTCTAATCATTATCCACATTCCAAGACGTAGTCGTTCTAGTACTTGATCAAAATTTATCGGTTCATGACATGATAAAATACCAGATGCAACATAAGCATTAAGTTTTTTTTCACTTGCACCTGCAGTATGTCCATTAATTATACAATCACATTCTAACATTGATGAGAGAGATTTCATAGTATTAGGTTCACGAAGTGTAACTTTAGTCCATGAGAAAACTTCCCCCAAACCAAGCACGTGTGGATGTTTTACAGCAGTTTTTTCTTGTGATAGTGTAAGAGATTTACTATTGCTGAATTTTGCATCAACTGGAAGACCTCCAGGAACTACTTGAAAAATCCTAATGGGTAGATTTTCTCCAAGTTTAAGAAATTCTTGAAAGCCTTTGTAACCTGCAACGCTTACAACATCAATTGGATCTGAGAAAAGAGAAGTAACTCCACAAAGAAGTGCTTTTTTTGCAAATTCAGAAGGTAACACAAACTGATCAATATGTAAATGAGGATCTGCAAAACCAGGACCGACGTATTTATTTTTAACATCAATGACTTTTGTTTTTGAACCAAGTGTATGAGTAGCGTCAGGACCAACGTAAGCTATCCTATCTTTAGATATTGCAATCTGTATTTTTGGAATTATTTCTCGCGTGTAAACGGACAATAAAGTACAATTTTTTAAAACAAGATCTGCCTTTTTGTCACCCATCGATACAGAATTTAGAGAAGAGATCGAATGGGCTAGGCTCGAAGTCACGTCTTTTAATTAGATTTTGAACCTATTATAGATTCAATGCTTAAATTACGGTTGAAGAGGTTTTGTTGATATGAACATTCCCAAGGTGATCAGAAAGTACTGTGCAAAATGTAAAACACATACTGAACAAAAGGTCTCCATTTACAAGGCTGGAAAAAGACGTGGTTCTGCAAGGGGTGAACGTAGACATGCTGAACGTAAACATGGATACGGTGGACAAAAATTCCCAAAACTAGCAAAACCAGCTAAAGTTACAAAGAAAGTTACTCCTATTATGACATGTACTGTATGTAAAAAGAAATACAATAAACCAGGCATTAGAATTAAGAAATTTGAGTTGATAGCAGCATGAAGAAAGACCATATCGAAATTCCAAAACCTTCTAGTAAGTTCCAGAAAGTTAACTGTGATGAATGTGGGGAATTACAAATAATTTATTCTCATGCATCAACACAAATTGCTTGTAATTCATGCGGAAACACCATTTCAGAACCAACTGGATCTAAAGCAAAAATAAATGGTAAAATTTCAGGTAGTGCCGAGTAAATCATAATCTTCTTTTGTATTTAGATTAAATCCAATTCTTTTATCATCAATAATAATATAATTTTCATTAATGTTTTCAAGTGAATTAATTTTTTTTGAATTGATCAATGAAATACCGGTATAATGACATAGTTGGTTTGAAAAAGTTATAGATAATTTAGAGTCCACACCAATTGAAGTTAAAAATTTGTTAGTAACAAGAATACTAGTCCAGGTTTTTTGAGAATCATAATAATTTACAATTTTTTCTATAATTTCTGTATCTAATAACGGCAGATCTCCAGAGACAACTAAAACATCATCATCAATAATTTTTAGTATGGAGTTTAGATCTTCCACATAACCAATACCAAGTGTATCAAAAGTTTCAATATTTTTTTCTTGAAGAAGTTTTTTTGTTTTAGGGGAATTGGAACTAGTGATTGCTAATATTTTTGAAAAATAATTTAAATTAGTTAATGAATCAATTACATCAAGTATTACATATTTTTTGTGTTTGAGTAATAATTTTTCAGAATTTAAATTCATTCTTGTACCTTTCCCACCAGCCATTACAATACCAATCATATCGATACAAACACCATCAATGAAGCTAATCTTGTAAGTTCATTTGTGGCACCAAGAACATCTCCAGTAATACCACCAAAACTACGAGTAGATAATGCTAAGAGAAATAGGGTTAAAGTGAAAGTTACTCCCAACATTACTAATCCAGTAGTTTCACCAATCATAATTACTGGAATAATCATAATAACAAATGCTGCAGCAAGTTTTTTCTTATCTTTCATAATTTGTACAAAGGGGGAATTTGAGCCTAGAGAAGCAGAAGTTCCCAAACTTGCCATCAATACCATTGAGAATTTAGCTAAAATTTCACTAATCAAAATTGCCTTAAACAAATCAAATCCAGTTGTAAGAGAAATTGTGATAATTAATCCAACAAGATACAAAACAATTCCAACTATACCAGCAGATCCAGTAGATAGATCTTTCATTGCTTTAATTTTTTTATCTCTATTTCCTTTTACCATGAGACCATCAGCAAAATCAGCTAAACCATCTGCATGATGTATACCAGTTACAATAGCAATGGATGCAACCACTAACAAGCTAACTAACAAAGGATCTAAAAACAAAGACAGTCCAAAACCAAATGAACCAATTAAAAGTCCAATTACAATTCCAACAATAGGAAAGATATACATGTATTTTGCAATATTTTCTAAAGTTGCATTTGATGATGGGAAAATAGTTAGAAATGAAAATACAGAACCAATTTCTTTAAACATGAATCCACCATCCTGCAAAATATAAAATAATAATAATTGGAATAGTTATTATTCCAAGGAAAAGAAGGGAGCTAATTTTCATTATTGCAATTGCAGATTTAACATGTTTTTTTGTCAATGTTGATTCCACATCGCCCAGATTGTAATGATTTAATTTTTCAAATTTTGTTTCAAGTGCTCCTGCAAGTGCTGCCATCGGATATCCAGCATTAGGACTAGCAGTTTTTTTGCCATCACGCATCATTATTTTGTAAGAATCTTTCCAATTATGTTGTAAGAAAGCAGAGGAAATAATCATCATTAATCCTGTAAGCCTAGAGGGAATGTAGTTTAATACAGTATCACAGGTTGCAGCAAACCATCCTATATTTTTGAAGATATCAGTTTTGTATCCAATCATAGAATCGGCAGTATTGATCACCCTATACACAAATGCTCCAGGCAACCCAAATAATGCATAATAGAAGAGGGGTCCTGTAATTCCATCAACCGTATTTTCACTAACACTCTCAAGTACGCCTGAAATGATATGATTTTTGTCTAAATTTTGAGTATTTCTTTTTACAATCATAGAGAGATTTGTTCGTGCCAAATCTAAATTATCATCGTCTAAAGAATCCATTACGGCTAAGGCATAACGTTCCATACCTCTAATTGCAATTGTACTCTTTAGTAAAATCGCTCCAATAATTATTGAAATAAGAATGGTCATCCAATCAGTTGTCAGTAATGAAATTCCAACATCTAAAATAAAAAGTGATAGTACAACAATCATCGAAGTAATTATAATTATAGATACACCACCTAATTTTTCAACATAATTATTTTGATTTTTTATCATTGGGGTAAACTTTGCAATAATTTTTCCAATCCATGCAGTTGGATGATATTTATTCTTAGGATCACCAAAGGCAAAATCCAGAATTATTGCAAATATAGTAATCGAGATAGATTCTAAAATCATTTTATCATCATCTCAATTGTTTTAAGATCTAAATTGAGTTTTACAGTTTTTGCTAAACTGTCTAATTCTTTATCAATTTTAGAAATATTATTTTTAGTCCAAGTAATTTCTTTAGGATTACAATTTAGTGAATCTTCTTCAGGAATATTCATTTTCATCATTGGGATAGTTCCCAAAACAGGAATTTTTGTAATTTGTTTTAGTTTCTTAAATCCAGGTTTTAATACATCAATATCTCCACGAAATTTATTAAATACAAATCCTTTAACTAATTTATGATATTTTTTCTCGATTAAAGCCATAGTTCCAACTAAACTTGCAAAAGAGCCTCCTTTGTCAATATCAGTTACCAATAAAACAGATGCATTTGATTTTTGTGCAATTTGCATATTTGCAATATCATATTTTTGTAAATTAATTTCAGCGGGAGATCCTGCACCTTCTAATATTACTAAATCATACTTTTTTTTAAGTCGTGATAACGAATTAGTTGCAGCTTTGATTCCTTTTGATTTTACAAATTTTTCATAGTAATCTTTGGCATACATTTTTTTGTAACGCTTGCCATCAAGGTAAACCAGACTATAGTAATTCCCCAATGGTTTGAGCATTATGGGATTAAGATCTGGTGTGATTGGGCATCTAGCAGCTATTGCTTGTATTGCTTGAGCACGAGATATTTCAAAATTAGGCGTAGAATAGCCAAAATTTGACATATTTTGTGATTTGAATGGGGCTACACTGTATCCCTTATCTGAAAATATTCTACACAATGCTGCAACTAGAGTTGTTTTACCAGCACCAGAAGTGGTTCCTTGAACCATTAAAGATTTCATGAGATTTTCTCCAATACTTTAACTAGTTTTAGATTATCTTTATGAGATTTTATTGCAATTCTAATAAAATGATTATTTAATCCACGAAAATTTTTACAATCTCTAATCAAAATTTTGTGTTTTAATAATTTCTTTTGTAATTTTGTAGAATCTTGTTTTATTTTTATTAAAATAAAATTAGTTGAAGAGTCATAACATTCAAAATTTGGAATATTATCAATATGACTTTTAAGAAAATTAAATTCTTTTTTAATTATAGATTTTGATTTTGTGATATGGGATGTATTTTTGATTGCAACGATTCCAGCCTCTTGAGCTAAAGTATTGACACTCCAAGGTATTTTTATTTTTTTTAAAATATCTATAATTTGTTTTGATGCTGCAGCATACCCAATTCGAATTCCAGCTAATCCAAATGATTTAGTAAGTGATCTCAAAACAAAAAGATTGTCATATTTTTTTACTAAATTTAATACTGATTGATTTGATTTTGGAACCAATTCAATAAAACATTCATCAATGAATACAAACGAGGATTTATGTTTAGCAGACAAAATAATTTTTGTTAATTGATTTTTTGATAAAAGGGTTCCAGTAGGATTATTAGGATTACAAATGAATACACATCCATTTCTAGGAATTTTAGATATGAAGGAATCAAAGTTTTCTGCAATATTCATTGTTTTAAAAAAAGTTATTTTGCAATTGGCAAGTTTTGATGCAGATTCATATTCCTCAAAAGTTGGTACAGGAATCAAAACCTGTTTTTTTGATAAAAATGAACTACAAAAATTGTAAATTATTTCAATAGCACCATTACCAACAATCAAATTAGATTCTGATATTCCAGTGTATTTTTTGAGACCAGATATTAAATCAGTTGAATGCAAATCAGGATAATCTTTCATCGAAGATAATTTTGTTTTCAATACAGATTTGACAGATGGTGGCATTCCAATAGGACTGATATTTGAACTAAAATCCACAATGCTAGGATCTCTATTACCTGCAGAGAATTTACCTCCATGAATTACAGGGTTATGTGTTGCAATAGCATTTTTTGTCCGTATTTTCACAGTAAAAAATAGGAATAGGCGATATAGTATCTTTTGGTAGTCTGAAAAACGATTATTAATTGAAGGCGATCAATTATTAAATTATGGATAAAAAAAGAGTTGCAATCATAGGAGTAACAGGTGCGGTTGGACAAGAATTTGTTCAATCATTAAAGGATCACCCATGGTTTGAAGTAACTCAAATTGCAGCCTCTGAGCGTTCAGCAGATAAAAAATACCTAGATGCAATCAAAGATGCCAGCGGCATTATTGCATGGGATGTTGGAGGAGAAATTCCAGAATATATCAAATCAATGACTGTCAAAAAAATTGATGATCTTGATGTTTCACAATTAGATTTAGTATTTTCAGCAGTAGAATCAGTAGCTGCCAGAGATATTGAAACTAAAATGGCTGCAGATTTACCAGTAATTTCTACTAGTTCTGCTTATAGGTATGAAGAAGATGTGCCGATTCTAATTCCAGGAATTAATGATGAGCAAACTGAACTACTTGAAGTTCAAAAGAAAAATAGAAATTGGAAAGGATGGATAGCTCCATTACCAAATTGTACTACGACAGGTTTAGCTATTACACTTAAACCATTACTAGAAAAATATGGTGCAAAGAAAGTTATGATGACTTCAATGCAAGCAATTTCAGGAGGAGGGAAATCAGGTGTATCTGCAATGGGTATCACAGATAACATAATTCCATACATTCCAAAAGAAGAAGAAAAAGTGAGAATTGAAACAAGAAAAATTCTAGGTAAATTAAAAGATGGTAAAATTGAAGATGCTGATATCAAAATAAGTTGTACATGTACTAGAGTTCCCGTAATTGATGGACATACTGAATCTGTTTTTGTTGAAACATCAAAAGATGTAGATCCATTAAAAGCAAAAGATACCTATAATCAATGTAACAATGAAATTTCTGTATTAGGATTACCATCAGCTCCAGAAAAATATTATGCATTTCACGAAGATCCAACCAGACCTCAACCTAGAATGGAAAGAACCGTTGGAGATGGAATGACTACAACAATAGGAAGAGTTGAAAAGGAAGAGTTGTTTGATCATGGATTAAAATACATGTTATTTTCTCATAACAAAAAAATGGGTTCAGCAAAAGGTGCAGTATTACTAGCAGAGATGTTATACAAAAAAGGCAAGATTTAGATTATTTTTTGTAATTTTTACAATAATAACTTTATAAGATCCAAAAATCTAAAACGACTCAGGTGTTTTAGATGGTAAAAGTAGATGATTTAGACTTGCAAATTTTGTCAGAATTATCAAATGATGCCTCAATTTCAGTTCCACGTTTATCAAAAAAAATCGATGTTAACTCATCAGTAGTATATTCTAGAATTAAAAGATTAATCAAACGAAAATTAATTGAAAGATTTACAATTGTTGTAAATGATGCTGAACTGGGATATGACGTTAAAGCTTTAACAGGAATTAATATGGATACAAAAAAACGTGATCATATCATTAAAGAATTATTCAAAATAGATGGAGTAAGAGAAGTTGCAGAGGTTACAGGTAGATTTGACATATTGGTTACCATGTATTCAAAATCATTGGATCAAATGCATAAAATGGTCTCAGAGAAAATTGGTAGAATTGAAGGAATTCAATCTTCAGAATCATTTATCGAGATGAAATCACAAACAAAAGCAATGCCATATATGCCGTCAAAAGGTAATGACTAGAATTGCAGAAACAAAAATCAGAATCCAAAATTGCAATATATTATGAATTAACAAAACCAAAAATTTGGTATTTACTGGTGTTTACTGCATTTGGTGCAGCACTAACAGCATCCCATGTATACAATATAGAAATTTCTCCAGTAACATGGATACTAATGTTATTTTCAGTTGCTGCAGGTTCAGCAGCTGCTAATACTTTGACAAATTATCATGATAGAGATATTGATGCCATAATGGAGAGAACAAAAGATAGACCACTCCCATCAAAAAGAATTTTCCCAGCAGTGAAAGCAAGAAATTTTGGATTAGTATTAGCAGGTATTTCATTAGGACTGGCATTTGGGATTTCTTTTACAACTACAATAGAACAAGGCATATGGGCAACAACATTCATTGCATTTGGATTAGTAAACAATATTCTAGTTTATTCTTATGGATTAAAACGAAGATCAAGAACGAATATTATTTTAGGTGGATTATGTGGAGGTTCACCTCCAATGATTGGATGGGTTGCTGTAACAATGACAGATTTATGGACTATGGGTCTTGCAATGGCAGGACTGGTATTCATATGGATTCCAATGCACATTTGGGCATTGACACTACACTTCAAAGATGATTACAATAAAGTGAATGTACCAATGCTTACAGCAGTGCAATCTGAAAAAACATCAGCAAGGGCAATTGCAGGTTCAACTGTTGTAATGGTATTATTTTCAATTGCTCCATTTTTCATCACAACAGAAACAGGAGAAGAAATGGTTAGTGATGTGTATCTATGGACTGCAATTGCATCAGGTGCATTAATGATAGGATTATCAATTTGGGTCATATTCAAACCAATAGAACAAGCAGCATGGACTTTGTTTAAATTCTCCAGTCCATATTTGGCAGTATTATTCATTGCATTAATGGTTGATTCTGCATTATAACAAACTACTATTCTTATCAAGATTGTTGAGTTCTTTAGTAATTTCAGAATGTTTTTCAACTAAAGATTCCAATTCCTTTTGTAATTCAACAGAATTCCACTTTGAACTAATCAAAGAAGATAATTTTGCAACAATGCTCCATTGATGGTTATTTTGATCATCAATCAATTCTAAGAATCGTTTTCCTTTTTCATCATCATCCATATTTTTCTAAAATCATGCAATGATAAAAATCTAATAGTAGGTAATTATATTATTTCAAAGTTTTATTAACAAACAGGGATTATTTTTCCTATTGCAGTGTAGTATTTCTGAATGTAAATTAAAGTCTGTAGAAACAGTAAAAATTAGTTTTCGAGAAACACGAAATTTATGTAAAGAACATCTTAAATCATTTTCAAATAAAGATAAAGAATATTCCCTAAAATTCACTAAAGCATCAAAAATGTAATAAATTCAAATAGATTTTTTGTGTTTATAGTTGTTGAAAGATTTAACACATACTATTTTTAAAATATTGTATGGCTGTAAAGAAAAAAAAGATCACAAAAAAGAAAATCGTTAAAAAAACAACATCTAAGCCTAAAAAACAAGTAAAATCATCAACAAAAAAACCTGAATTTGATAAAGCATGGAAAGAATACAATTCAGCCTTAAACGGTTGGAAAGAATCTCTTGCACAATGGCAAAAAGCCACAAATGAAACTTTGATGACATATCATGATGCATGTCAAAAAGCAATAGAAACAGATGCTGAATTATTAAAAAAAGTGAGTTCTAGTTGGGAAAACACATGGGAAGAAATTGGTCCTGAATATATCAAACAGCAAACCAACATGTTTGAAAATATTTTCAAAGAAACTAACATTGAATCTGTAAAAAAATTTAACACTCAATGGGAACGATTCCTCAAATCATCAGGAGATGATTCAATTACAGCATATCAAGAAGCCATTAAAAAATTCAACCAAGCATGGCAATCAGGACAAATGTAGACTCATCACATTTCAAATAAATTTCATGGAAGAAATAAGATTATAATTAGATTAAAAAAACCAATTACAAATGGAGATTTTGGTAGAACCATGGAAAAAATTAATCATTCATGAAGTAATTGAATACAAATTTGATGACTGGGTAAAACAAATAGCATTCAGTACACGATCATCAGGAGGTGCAATCCCTACAATGCAATGGACTAATGGAATTGTTTTTTCCCCTGCAAATTTTCCAACAACAAATGCTACAGTTGATGAGCAATTGAAAGGAATTCTACATTGGTCATCAGTATCTTTTGCAATAAAAGAAAAATTTGAGAAGCAGATAGTTATAGAAAATGCCACCATAAATTTAGTAGATGTAAGTGTAAATGAGATTTTTAAAGAATTATCAACAAGTTTGAAAACACGTTCAAAATATTCAAATCCAGAGTTTGACAGTAACTAATGGATATTGAAGAAAGAATAAAAAATTGTGAGATTTTTTCAAAACAGATTAAGCAATATGATCCCGATCCATTTTATGTAAATCATTTTTTTGGAAAATTTATTGATTCTGTAAATGGTGTTTTTGACGGGATTTTTGAAGAGGCAAATAGAGATTTCGGGTTATTTATTATTAAAAAAATATCAGAGAATGAATTTAGAGAAAAATCAAAGAATAAAAATGATCAGAATGCAATTAAATTTTCAGAATGGTATTCAATAAAATTTATGCAAGAACATACAAATCCATATCCGGATGTGATCAAGAAAATTTGTCAATTTAAAAATAAATTCAATAAATTACCAGAAATTAAAATTATGATTAGGGCAATAGACAGATACAAAGGAGATGTCAATCAACAAATCAAAGTAAATCTAAGTTCGGATAAAATACGATCAAAAGAGGAATTAGATATTGAAATCAAAAGACAATTACCAATATTTTTAGAAATCATAAATTACAAAAGAAGTAAAGAAAATGAGTCTAACGTAAAGAATAATCAAATTATCGCTTCTGCATTTTTAGATATTGGTGAACATAGAGATATTGAAATTTCATACGCATCTGAAATTTACATACCTGTAATGAAACGGTTAGTTAAAGAATCAAGACTAAAAATTAAAGAATTAACAACATGGAAATAAACTAAAACTCAGAATGATTATTTTTTGCATTAATATAAAAAAAGAAGTTTTCTCTCAATTCAACCAATTATTGGAATTTTGGCCACATTGAACTCCAAGTTTCAGTGAATTTTTTCATCATTTCACCATATGCATTCATCTGTTCTAATCCAGATGAGCTTAGAGTTTTTTGCCAATTCTCAACAAATTGTTTGAATGTTGAAGCATTAGTGTCATTGAGAGCTTTTTGCCAATTTTCTCCAAAATCTTTGAATGAATTCATTCCTGCATCAGTCATAGCTTTTTGCCAATTTTCTCCAAACAATTTCATTGTTTCACTACTAGATTCTACAGATGCTTTTTCCCAAACATCATTGAATTTAGATTGCATATCATTGCTAGAATTCTGAATTTGTTCAAAAAGAGATTTCCAATTTTCAAGAGATTTTGTGTATTCTTGCCACAAAGAATCCCATTCAAGGTTTTTTTCTTGTTCAGACATTAACTAAAGATTATTCTCATTATTCTTAAATTGATCCATGAAAATGAGGAATACTATTTTTGACGATTTTTCAATCGTTTTTCCATTCTAATTTTACCTTCTTCAAATTTTACTCGATCTTCATCGGTTTTAAGAGACAATTTAGCTACATGAATGGGTTTACCATTTTTGTCAAGAGCCACAAACGTAACAAAAGCAGTTCCAGTAATAGTTTTAATTCCAGTTAGGATATCCTCAGCTTCCCCTCTCACTTCAATTTCCATTGATGAATTATGAACATAGTTTATTCTGGCATTGAGATGAAGTACATTACCAACAAAAACAGGTTTTAGAAAATTAACACTATCCATACATACTGTAACTGCATTTGACTGAGAATGTCTCTGAGCTACAATTCCTGCAACCATATCGATATGTTTTAGGATTTCACCTCCAAACACATTTCCTGCAGGATTTGCATCTGAAGGGAACATTCTGACAATTACTTCTGCATGAGATTCAGAAGGACTTTTTTCTTGAATTTGTGAATTTTCTGATGTCATTTTTAATCTAATTAAATTGAAAATCCATCCAATTTAATTTAATCAGTTGATTTTGATTATTTGAAATATTTTTCTAACTTAATTTTATCAATTTTAGGGATTTTTGCCAATTCAAATCCTTCTGGACGTTTAGAAGTAGATCTTGTTGCATCAATACCTATTTTTGCAGTTTGTAATTTCTTTTGATCACTAGAAGGATCAAGACTAGAACCACGAACATTTTTGAGAATAATCAAATCTTTGTCTGCCTGGAATCGTGTAGCCATAGCATATTCTACAGATTCTGCATTGTTAGGATCAATATCTTCATCGACTATAGTTACTTGTTTTAATGAACGATGTGATTCAAATGTTTTTTTAATTATTTTTTTAGGATCAGATTCACTTTTCTTTTTAATTTGTACTACTGCATGTAACCAGTTACATCCACCATTAGTCATCGAAACCTGTTGTGTTTGAGAGAAAGTTTTCTTTAGTTCTCCATTTAATTTTGATTCAATTGGCATTCCCATTAATAATCGATGTTCTGTGTATCCAGATAAAACATCATGGAAAATAGGATTATTTCTAAAATAAAGATTTTCAAGTTCAAAGACAGGCTGAATTCTTTTATGATCATATGTTTGAAGCATTTCTACCATCCATTCAGAATGTGTTTTATCACGAAGAATTTTCCCTTCCATGACAATTTCAGAACCAGATGGAACATTCAAACCTGTGAAAGGAAGTTTTGCTAAAGTAAGTTTTCCACCTAAAAGAGAATTTGCAATATTGATTTCATCTTTTCCCCATTCAGCTTGATATGCACCTGCAATAGAAATGGCAGGATGGACCCCCACAGTTATTGCAATTTTTAAATCTTCATCATGTTCTTTTGCATCCATAAAACATCTATGCAAATGACGACCTTCCACCATCCTTATAGAAAAATGGGTTTTGTCAATTGGCATCATTCTATGAAAAGATGAGTTTTGTTTCCCTGTCTCAGGATTTTTGGCATAAGCAATTGATGATGTAATAAAGGGTCCAGATTCTTTCTCAAAATGACTAACAATAGGCATAGAAAGGACATTTTTTGATTTATTTTCCATGAATTTTCCAGAAGAAATGATTTTTGGAGGCGCTGCTTTTTTTATTGCAGAGATTACTTTTTCATGAATATTATCTTCTGTTCCTCCAACTGCTAGTGCAAATCTTTTCCTAGTTCCAACTAAATTAGCAATTAATCTAAAATCACTTTCTTTGATATTTTCAAATAAAACTGCATCTAAACCATCAACTTTTGCAGTAACCCCAGCAATTTCATATTTCGTAGAAACTTTAGTTTTTACAGTTTTGAGTTCTTTGATTTTTTTAATTTGTGAAATATAATTTCTTAAATCACTCATTCTCAATCATTCCCATAATTTCAGTCATTAAGCCTTTTGCAGTACTAGGAGATAATTCTTTTTGAATAAAGGCAGAAACCAATGCAATGCCTCTCATTTTAGTACTAATTTGTTCAGATACAAGTTTCAAAAAAAGAGATTCTGTTCTGGAAGGAATGATAGTAGTAGTAACGGGTCGAGGTCCAGTAGCTAAAGAGATAACCATAGATCCAATTTTGTTAGATCCTTCAGTCACAGAAATAAAAAATCCATTTTCAAATTTTTGGATTTGTAAAGAAAAATTTCGGCTCTCCAAACATACGGTTTTTTGAAAAAATCCGTTTGGAGAGT